>Ga0181535_10000176_pt1 | contig 99394 bp, 84 predicted proteins | sample PEATcosm2014_Bin_44_FD_119774 | JGI IMG/M metagenome (GOLD analysis project Ga0181535, IMG submission 119774) | Peatland microbial communities from MTU Mesocosm Facility, Houghton, MI, USA - PEATcosm2014_Bin17_30_metaG | ecosystem: Environmental > Terrestrial > Soil > Wetlands > Peat | place... | reverse complement strand
GAGAATTACGTGCTGACCTGAGCTGATATCGAGATTTTGTGCGATCTCGAAAATCCAGACATCATTCGAGTTACCTGACAGAGTAACATCCGTGGGGATGGTCACACCGGTACTCCACTTGTAAACACCGGGGGCAAGGGTCATACCGCCGATATTCCCGGCGCCAAGTTCGGTAACATCGGGAGCACGGCCGGCTGCATCAGTATACGCTGCTTCCATGTCGCTTACCGCGATTGTCATGGTAGCCGGAGTTGGTGGCATATAGTCTGCTGCATATACCTTCCCGTTAACCAGGGACGATGTCGAAAACTGGTTCGAGGGATCCATGACAAGTCCAAATCCCGTCATTCCGGTCGCAGAGATTGGACTCACACCAATATTCCCGACAATTGACGTGGTTCCGGTGGTCGTGATTCCTGATTTTGTCAGGATTACGAAGTTACCGGCCGTTCCAAGGTTCACGGCAGTTGTTGAGCCGCTGTTACTGGGGGCTGCACCGCCACCGTCAGTGAGGGTTACCGCTGCGGTGGGGCTAGTCACTGTGTTCGCATCCAGGGTAACCCCGGTCTGTGCCAGTGCTCTGCCGTTTAAGGTTGCGCCGGTGTTTATAACAGTCGCTGTTTTACTCAGGATATTTCCATTGAATACCGATCCTGTTCCCAGTGTCGCCTGGCTGCCTACCACCCAGTAGACGTTTTTAGCCTGTGCTCCGCCACTGAGAATTACGTGCTGACCTGAGCTGACAACGAGACCTTGTGCTATCTGGAATATCCAGACATCATTCGGGCCACCAGACAGGGTAACATCGGTGGGGATTGACACAACGGTACTCCATTTGTAGACACCGGGGGCAAGGGTCATTCCGCCGATATTCCCGGCGCCAAGTTCAGTAACACCGGGTGACCATGAAAGAGCATCAGTATACGCTGCTTCCATGTCACTTATAGCCGTACTCATTGTAGCGGGTGTAGAACCAGCATAGTCAGCGGCATATACCTTCCCGTTAACCAGAGACGATGTCGAAAATTGGCCCGAGTGATCCATGACGAGGCCAAATCCCGTTATGGCCGTCGCATTGATTGGACTTACGCCAACATCTCCAGCAATTGACGTGGTTCCCGTAGTTGAGATTCCGGATTCTGATAGAATCGCATAATTGCCGGCCGATCCAAGATTTACGGCTGCTGAAGATCCCATCACGCCGGGAAGTATCACGGCTGTCATCAGGACGAGTAACGCTATACTGAATACAAGGGAGAAACGTTTTCCTCCACTTTTTTTCAAACTTGACATTTTCAACCTCCTTGATAATCAGCCTAGATGCCGGCTTGGGTGATAGGATCTATGCCAGAAAGCAGATTTTGGAACAAAATTTGAAACAATGTACCCGTGCTGTTTTGAGAAATGAAGGGATTTTGAAAACAAGATAAATTACCGGGATATACCGCTCACAGGCACGGATCAGTATACCGGGACAACGCAATATCGATTGCATCTTTCAAACAATGTCACAGGGTTTTGTAAATCCGGCATAAGTGAGGAGATCGGAGTAACGCTACAGGAACATTCATTTCGTTATCTCTTTCTCCAGACGTTCCTCCATTTCGACAACTCTTTGGGTAATTTTCATCACTGAGTCCGGGTTGAGGGATATTGAATCGATGCCCTCCCTGACCAGGAATTCGGCGAACTCCGGGTAGTCGCTGGGCGCCTGCCCGCAGAGCCCGGAATGACGCCCGTTCCGCCGTGCACCCTGTATTGCCATGGATACGAATTTCATCACACCGGGGTCCCGCTCGTCGAAATCATGGGCAACCACCATAGAGTCACGATCGACCCCGAGCGTCAGCTGGGTCAGGTCGTTTGACCCGATCGAGAACCCGTCGAACAACCGGCTGAATTCATCGATAAGGAGGATATTGTTCGGGATCTCGCACATGACAAAGACCTTCAGGCCGTCTTCGCCCCGCACAAGCCCGTTCTTCGCCATTTCAGCCAGCACTTTTTCACCCTCGTCGAGAGTCCGGCAGAATGGGATCATGATTACCAGGTTTTCGAGACCCATCTCCACGATTACCCGTTTCATCGCACGGCATTCAAGTGCAAAACCTTCACGGTACCTCTCATCGTAGTACCGGGACGCCCCGCGGAAGCCAAGCATAGGGTTTGACTCCTGCGGTTCGAAATAACTCCCCCCGAGGAGGTTTGCGTACTCGTTGGTCTTAAAGTCGCTCATCCGGACAACGACCGGCTTTGGGTAAAAGGCGGCCGCGATCGTCCCAATGCCCTGCGACAATTTCCCGACAAAATACTCTTCCGGGTTCCCGTACCCGTAGGTAAGTCCGGCGATCTTTGCCTTCACGGTCTCATCGATGACTTGTTCCGGGTGGACAAGCGCCATCGGGTGGATTTTGATGTAATTATTGATAACAAACTCCATCCGGGCAAGCCCGATGCCGTTGTTGGGGATCATCGAGAAGGCAAAGGCCTGGTCAGGCTCCCCTAGGTTCATCATGATCTTTGTCTTCGGGCGCCTGAGGTCCTTTAAAGATATTTTTTCGACATGGAACGGCAATATCCCGTCATACACGATCCCCTGGTCGCCTTCAGAGCAGTTGACGGTGACTGCCTGTCCGGTCCTGATCTTTTCCGTCGCATCGTTTGTCCCGACCACTGCCGCGACACCGAGTTCCCGGCTGACAATTGCAGCATGGCAGGTCCGCCCTCCCCGATTGGTAACGATCGCTGATGCGGTCTTCATGACCGGTTCCCAGTCGGGGTTTGTTGTGTCAGCGATCAGGATCTCCCCCGGCCGGAACTCGCCGAGGTGGTTCACGTCGGAGATCACCCTTGCTGTGCCGGCCGCGATCTTTTCTCCTACACCCTTTCCTGTCGCAAGCACCGGGCCCCGCTGGTCCATGTGATAGGTCAGAAGAACGTCCATCGCCTCCTGCGAGTGAACGGTCTCGGGTCGTGCCTGTACGATGAACAACTCCCCGGTGATCCCATCCTTTGCCCATTCGATATCCATCGGGACGGACTGGTGGGCTTTCTCTGAGTAGTGATCCTCGATCCTGATCGCGTACTGTGCCAGTTCGAGGATCTCGTCATCCGTGATACAGAAGCGCCGGCTCTCATATTCGGGAACGTCCACATTCCTTGTCAGGACCTTCGAAGTTCCCTGCCCGTAGATCATCTTGATCTTCTTATCGCCGAGGTTTTTCCTGATAATGGCCCGGTGCCCGGTCCGTACCGTGGGTTTGAAAACGTAGAATTCATCCGGGTTCACGGCGCCCTGCACGATGTTCTCGCCAAGGCCGTATGAACCGGTGACAAAGACGACATCCCGGAACCCGGTTTCGGTGTCAAGGGTGAAAATCACCCCGCTCGAAGCCATATCGGAGCGGACCATCTTCATGACCCCGATAGAGAGGGCGACCTTGAAATGGTCGAAGTTCTGGTCGATCCGGTAGGATATCGCCCGGTCGGTAAAGAGGGATGCAAAACACTTGCTGCAGGCCTCCCTGAGTGCAGGATACCCACGGATGTTCAGGTAGGTTTCCTGCTGGCCGGCAAAAGAAGCGGTGGGGAGGTCTTCTGCGGTAGCCGAGCTCCTGACCGCCACATCGGTATCTGGGCCGTATTCTTTGCAGAGCGTATCGTAGGCCGCGCTGACCTCGTCCCAGATGTCGTCAGGTATACCGGCGCCGAGGATCAGGTCCCGTACTTTTTTTCCCCGGCTCTCGAGATCGGCGACGCTGGTCTTATCGAGGCCGGCCAGTGTGTCCCTGATCCCGTCAATGACGCCCCCCGTTCTCACAACCTGCCAGTATGCGTCGGCGGTGATGGCAAACCCGTTGGGAATCTTCACGCCGACCTTTGTGAGGTCCTGGTACATCTCGCCAAGGGAGGCGTTCTTGCCCCCGACGCTCGCAACATCTTCGTTCCTGATCTCCGCAAACCAGCGGATATATTTTGCAGTGCTCATACCAAAGTCTCCGTTTGTGCAGTTCTCATGCCTGAATGTATACTGCTGTGGATGACACGGGAGTTAACAGCCGCCCCGCATAGCTCCCCGTTGTCGTTCCTGACCGGCACGTTTACGATCCTTTTGCCGGTACTGACGATGACCAAGCCATCGATGATGGCGAAGTGGGGGTTGTGGATGATGCCGGCAGGTGCCAGATCGTCTTTACCATACGCCATAATGCCGTTTAGCCCTATTACGGCTGCATTTTTCAGGGAGATTGTGATATCCTGTGCAGAATATGGCGTTGCGGGCTGTGCCGCACTTTTTTTCTGCGGGTCAATGAAGACGAGAACGGTAATTATTGTATCTTCTTCTGGTTCCGGCATGGGTTTTCCATGGGAGCATAGGGTGCCGGGCGCTATTTATTAGCTGTGATGATTACAAATCCGGAAATGAAAACAGGAGGGTGTTCCCTGTTTAAAACGGGAAGATCAGACTTTTTTTGACATGTCTGCCTTCATGATATATTTTACGAGCATGAACACCACCAGCGCAATGATAATGAAATTGATCATGGCACCGACAAAGTCACCAGCCATGAAATTGATCGGCCCGACCGGAAGGAGTGCAGTCTGCCAGTTCCCGCCAGGGAGAATGACACTAACTACCGGCATGACGATATCCTTTACCAGCGCCGTGACCAGCGCCGTTGCTGCAGTCCCGATGATAAATGCGACAGCAAGACCGATAACCTGGTTTTTTTTCAGGAACTCAACGAATTCTTCTTCGAAGCCCCGGGCGCCTTTGCCAAGTTTCATAACGTCCTCCCTGAGTTCTTCCTCTGCATCTTCGGTATTCTTTATGTCCATGATATACCACCTGCGGGATGCGGACATCCCTGCCCTTCATCGACTATCCGGGCCCGATGGTGCGGCCATCTTTTAAGCGTTCGCCAGCGGGTACTATCGTTAAAATTTTACACCTATAGTAGTTCACACCTGATGCCCGGCCTTATAAATTATTACCCTGGTGTGTGAAAATGATCATGTTGAGGGAACAGATTACAAGAGGAATCTCTTACCTGATACCGACTCCTCCCTTTAACAGGTCAGGGAGACACCGTTCCGGCTCCCGGTGGTTTGCAACCAGCAATCAGAACCGCTTGTATACCTTCCACCCTATAATCCCCCTTCCACATAGAGAGACCACGGTTACCCTGATCGATAATACGGTGCCCTGACCGAGGTGAGTGTAACTTTCATTGGCTCTAAACAATGAACGAGATCGAGCTGCTCTTAAGGGGGGGTTTAATCAAAACGCACTTGAACGAAAAGGTGATGCCTACCCATCACCGGCTGACCGATTTAATCTCACTCCACTTTTATGGGTCAATCCCCGCTTCGAATGAACATCAAACCAAGATTTGTAAAATCCAGTCAGAGTTATCATCTTCCATAAAGAGAGATACGCTTAATTGGGAGCCGCAAAAACCGGGAGCCACAAAACTCGTGTACCGGAAGTCCGGCTCTTTGGACCCTGAAACGCGGTGATACCCATCAAACAAAAAAAACGCTGGCTGAAGTTCTTGCTTATTGCTCTTGTCATACTCATTATCGTAGCCGGAGCCTGGACCGGATATACGATCCTGCAAGCACGTACTCCCGTCCGGATCGGTGTTCTCCTTCCCCTCACCGGTGGCGTCGACCTCAAAGAACCGCTTGAATGGGCAAAAGATACCGTCAACCAACAGGGAGGTATCGATGGGCGACCGGTCGAACTCGTATACATGGACACCGGCACGGGCAACACCACGCAGATGGCTGAAGAACTCCTTCTTGACGATTCTATACAGATCGTTATCGGGCCCCGGAACAGCGACGATGTCTACACGCTTGCCCCGGAATTTATCAAAAAGAAAAAACTCCTTATCAGTCCGATGGCCACCGCCGGCAGCATCACTCTTGCATTCGGAAACCAGGGATACTTCTGGCGGACTACGCAGAGCGATGCGGCGCAGGTGCACGTGATCATGACCCTTATAAATAAAAAAGGGGCTCACCGGGTTGCCCTCCTTGCTGAAAACACCACGTACGGGGAGACATTCTATGACTGGAGCGGGTTCTTTGCGATAGAGAACGGTCTCGACCTTGTCTCGATACAGCAGTTTGACCCGGCCAGCAGCATGCTCGACGCGGATGTTGCAGACGCCCTGAATTCAGATCCTGATTATATCATTGCAGCCTGCGACAACCCGTCCGATGCTGCCACGATAAAACGGGCTATCGACAGGTCAGGTAAACCGGCAAAACTCTTCCTTACCGATGGGGCCGCCTCCCCGGCGCTCATCAGTTCGCTTGGTTCTGCGGCTGAAGGAATTGAGGGCACATCGCCGACCGCGGATCCATCCACCAATTTCTCGGCTGAGTATGAGGAGAAATTCGGCCACGCCCCCACGGACTTCGCAGCGCCAACGTACGATGCCCTCCTGCTTGCCGCGTATACCTCGGCCCGGCAGGAGGCAAACCCTTCTGAGTCCCTTGCCGCTTCGATACGGAACGTGGTGTCCGGCAACGGTACTTCACCCGGCTGGGATGCGCAGGCAGTCCACGGGAATATTCTTGCGATCGAAAAAGGACAGACCCCTAAAATCAGCGGAGCAAGCGGACCACTTATCTTTGACAAGGAGGTTGGCGTGGATCCGCTGACAACCTATTATTCACACTGGGTCATCAGGGACGGGGATTTCCAGACGATCGAAGTTTTTTCCGCAAACGCGAGCGCGAACGGTGTGTCGATTGCCCGGAGCCGGCCAAAGATACCTCCCCCGAACCCTCCCTCAAACAGTGGGGTGTCGCCAGTACCGGGGGTGGGGAAAAATGATTCTCGCCTCGCAAACGCGAGCGCGAACGGTGTATCGGTTGCCCGGGACCAGTCCCCGAGCCCTCCCTCCAACAACGGGATGTCACCACTATCGGAGGTGGGGGAAAAAGTCCCTCTCCTCACAAAAAAAGATTTTGAGGCAGTCATTGTTGCGCCCACGAACGGATGGATTAACTACCGGCACCAGGCAGACGGGCTGACCCTGTATACCCTGCTCCGTGATAATGGGGTCCCTGACGATCACATCATCCTCATGCTGTATGATGATATCCCCACGCTTCCGGAAAATCCCCTCCAGGGAAATGTCCATCATGTCCCCCAGGGGCCGAATATCCGGTTCGGGGCCAATGTAGATTATTCCGGTTCGCAGGTGACCGCTGCCACACTTAAAAATGTCCTGACCGGTACAGAGACTGATTCGACCCCGGTGGTACTGGACAGTAACGCGAGTACCGATGTGTTTATCTATATCGTCGGCCACGGCGATCCGGGGACGATCGACTTCTGGAACGATAATCTCTTTACCACGGATGATTTTACCAGCGTAACGGATACGATGAGCCGGGAAAAGAAATACCGGCAGCTCGTTTTCCTGGACGATACCTGTTTTGGCAAGAGCATTGCCACGAACGCAACAGCGCCGGATATCATCTACCTTACGGGAGCCGCCAGTACCGAGCCCTCGTTTGCCGCGACCTACGATATCGATATCAAACAGTGGATATCGGATGAATTTACATTAGAAGCTGTGAACCTTATCCAGGAAAACCCGAACATTACATTCCAGGAACTCTATACTGAGGCATACACGAACGTGACCGGCTCGCATGTCCAGATAATCACGACAGGAAATGTCAGCACGCTCGACGAACCGGTCCTGGAATTCTTAAAGCCGTGAACCGGAAAAGTCTTACCTTATCGGAACCACCGTCGCGGCTATCGCTGTTTTTGCGATATTTCCCAAAAAAACGGCTGATATCAAATGTATGATCTACACAGTCACGGACAATTTTACCCCGGTCGTCTCCCGAAAGCCATATCGCGATGTGTACAGGATATGGAGATTTATTTGTTTTTTGGATAGCCCTGATGATTCGTATGAACTTCCAGAAAGATTATGAAATGTGACGGTGTGTTCGATAGATAGGCGGCTGGTTGAAGTATTAATTGAATCTGAAAAATATCGTGTCATTCGTTTACCAGATAAAGAAAGGTACTTGCCCGGGGATCACGAAACGCCAGAGGGAAGCACGCCGGACCCGTGCAATGGTGTGCCTGATGACCCGAACGTCAGGATTTTAAACCATGCCAATAGGAATTGCAAAGAAAAAGGTTCTGGTTCGTTTATTCATCCAGAAGTTTATTTCGTATTATACCATGAGCAACGATTTAACACGGTCAAAAGACATCCCCGGGGTTATTTTGCTACCGTACATTAACGTTACCGCTTTCCAATCGATATCACTCAATTGTGCGGATGTATCAGACCCCGAGTAGAAAATACTGTCCGGATAATCCGTGGTTTCTCCCCAAAAACCTAATTCAGACAATAAACCCCGTAAAGTCCAGTGTGTTCGCTCGTCACCGGTAAAATCAGAATTAATATATAAGGTTTCAACCGTGGTATACGGAGTTGTAACGGTACTCTGAATATAGTTGATGCCACCCGTATTTGGATCTGTGGAAATTACTGTGTCAACAGCAGAATTTTCAACATTTTCCAATGATGATTCAGGTAAAAACATCACATTAATCGTGGCCATTTGCGTGTTTTTATTCCATGTGAATTTGTTGGTGTATGAATAATTATTGAACTGGGCCTTGAACTGTTCTATTGTTGCGGTGTCATTATCATCGCAATCACCTGAAATGGACAGACTGATGCGATTTACTGCGGATTTTTTAATTACGACATTATTGGGACCAAATGCGATGCTCATGAAAAGCTTTTTGGCATCTGCAGAAGATGCCGCCGTTTTGTTTGCGAGAGACTGTACCGTACCAGTAGTAGTACCCGCAGAAGATACCGCCGTTTTGCTTGTCAAAGATTGTACAGGTATAGTCTTTTTGGCTGCAACCGCAACCACAGGAATATTTTTTGCAGACAGGGAGGAAGTGTTCTGAAGATCTACGGGATTGGATCCATTACTGGGAACTCCCGTACTGGTATTGGCTATGGATTTTGCCGGATTCCAGATTCCGGATGCAGGTCCGATGGTGATGGCAAACAGGATAAAAATGATTAAAGCCATGGATAAGATAGAATATTGAAGAATCGCGGGCTTCATATGCACAGCTAAAAGAGGAGTGGTCCTTTTTTCCGCTGAAAGCACGAGACTTTTTGATGTATCGCTCACATTAACATCAAATCTGCCGGAATATTTTTCCTGCCGTTTAACAAAAGATGATGGAAATGTCTGTTTTGAACGGGTGATCGCTTCTGAATTGCGAGGTGTAACCGGGAGAATGCCGGCAATTCTGATAAGTCCGGGGTCTGAAACGGAGTCAGGATATCCTGTATCACTGTCACTCGTGGAGATCGATTTCAGCGCTTCGAAAATGACATAGTCGTTTAAATCATAATCCGGATCATTATCCGGTAAATACGGTGTGTTATCTAAAAGAGATTCGAACTCTGCAAGTTCGCTTTCTTCGAAATATCTTTCAAGTGTCGATTGGATTTCCTCGTACCCTATATCGGCATTAAAATGAGAGACCACTGCAGATCCCAGGAGGAAAATACAATTTCGGTCAATTTTCTGATGGGAGGAGGCCTGATTAAACATTCGCACGACACGTGTTAATTCATAAAGAACTGATTCCCATCCGGCACCCAAACCCAGTCGTGTCCTGATAATTTCAGTTATACCAGGAACACACAATTCTATTTTTTTCCTGTCCTGTTCATTGACCGCAGAAATATAGGCGGTTCTCTCTTCTTCGATAATCTTTGAAAACGTGGCTAATACCAACAGATAATTTGGTGCTACTCCTGTTTTCTGGATGAGATGGTATATTTTCTCAAAATCTGAAATAAGGGACAGGAGATCTCCGCAAACCTCGAGTCGGGGAAGATCTGTTGAAGGGTTGATTTTCCCAAAAAGGTTATGTTCAGCATATGCCTCGTCACATTTTTTCGAAAAAAAGAGAAAAACATCGTTGAGGTCATGTTCCTTAACAGGGAGCATATCTTTTTCAAATAACTCAAGAAACAAATGAATCGATCGTTTTCTCGTGGTATCGTTGATCGTATAGTAGCGGAGGCAATAATTATGGTATATCTGATAATCGGCATCATTGAACTGAATCCAGATTTTTTCCATACAATATGCTCTGCTCCTTGACTGTCGTCATTAATGCCGGCCCGGCGGATATACTCTCCCGGGTATTGCAGTTATTGCAGCAGTTATTGCAATGAAAATATCCAATGAAAATTTTTAGAACCTTATGGTCATTTGGCGGGTATCTCAGTTTCCATGAGGAAAAATCCTTTACTGTCGCTGGCTCCCGATGGTATCAGCAGGTTTGGAGGAATGAAAAGAATGGGTGACAAAGTTGATCAATTATTGGATTGAATCATTAAAGGTATCTGGATGATGGAACTCCGATCGGTTTTTTAAAAGAGAATGGTGATCTCACCATCTTACACGGGAACCAAGGTCATGCCGGATTTGTTCGAGCCGTTGCTCCTGATCCCGGATCTTTTGTTCCGTTTTCATTATGGCGAGTGCTATCTCGCTCCCTGGAACCGTTGTGTCGGTATCCGGGTGATAGGTCCTGACCAGGAGATCCCATAATCGTTTATTGACGTCAACAACCCGGGTAAGACGGGCGCATTCACAGAGTTCATTCCGGTCGATAGCGGCCCCCTTTGCCGCGGCAATTTTCTCCCTGATCATCTGCCGTCGGGCAAATACATGTGTTATGGCATCGTTCAAATCATCGGAGGTTACCGGTTTCACAACGTAATCTTCTATGCATATACCGTAATCTTCGACATCCTTTGGCGTGAGCCGTAGTCCTGTGAGCATGATGACCGGGATGTTTTTGGTCGCCGGATTTTTCTTGATCCTTTTGAGGGTTTCCCACCCGTCCATCGGTTCCATCCCGATGTCAAGCAGGATGATGTCGGGAACTGCCGATTCAAGTTCCTTGAGACACACCTCGCCGCTGGTTGCGACCCGGGTCACATACCCGCCCCCACTCTTGAGCATGCTGGCGATCACCTCGAGGATATCGGGGTTGTCATCGACAATGAGAACACTTTTTGGTTTTGCCCGCCAGAACCAGACAGAGCGGACAGAAGCAAACGCCCCGATCATGAGCAGCATAGCACCGGATCCGATGCCCAGAAGGCCACGGAGTTGTCCGGAGGACTCTGCAACAGGATCCGGTGTGCCGGTCCGGGGGGGCGGTTCAATTACCGGAATCCCTGACCTGAATGATTCGGGATTGTCAGGATCCAGGGGGTATAATGCAAAAAATGAGTCTATAGCGGGTTTCAGATTTACTGAAGAAAGAAGCGTTCCCTCCGTGGAATCATACAACCTGAATTCGGTAACATTCCGATCGAACGGGAAGATGACAACAAAGTCTGCTGAATCCTGACGATCTATGATACCCTGGATCAGGGGATTATCTGAAGTATTAACAATAGTGTCCCCAAACTGGAGCCGGGGATCCCAGACACTAAATGTTTTTACGATCGATCCATCGGCAGCGATCAGTTCCCCTTCGAAACTTCCCTGCAGTGGGAACAGGTGCGGGGCAGAGCCGTAATAGATTTCCGTAGATTTTGTCGTAATTTTCCCATTGTCGATATGCATGTTGACGCTGACGCTTTTGTCGTACTGGGCAGTATCAGCTGTGACAACACCGGTGAGACTAAACAGGACAAAACAGATGCAGATAATGGTGATACCGGACAAATGTTTCATGATTTACTCTCCCATGCATTAGGATTATTCAGGATGCTGGTAATCCGGAGGGTTGATGCCTTCCCGAATGTGCCAGAATACCCTTCGTGCATAATATCCGGATCAGGATCCCATCGCCAGAATTGTTTCGTACAGATGCTTGGATCCTCCTGCTGGATCTGCCGGCATGCTGAAGGGTCCCGCGAATTATTTATTGCATCCTTCACGCAGTTTTCCTGACTTGACCACACATTCGGGTCGGGATCATTCTGCCAGTACAACGTGTTGCCGCAGTAGGTATCGATGAGGCCGAAGACTGCGTGGCCGGTCTCGTGCAGGAAAAGAACTTTCTGATCTGCCGGGGTTTTCATCCAGGTCCTGCCCGTCCCGGGATTGACACAGCCGTTTGGCTCATCCGGTGGCCCGGTATCACGGCCATAGTACGTAGGATACAGGATTACAACGACATCTGCAAAAGGCACGGTATCCCAGAATTTCTCCGGGACCGTTCCTGCACACCCGTTAAATGCGTCAGCGAACTGGGAAGGATCATAATAATAATAGATATTGAACCGATCCCGGTAATCGGCGGGTATCGGATCTGTTTTGTCAGTAATCGTGTCCAATGTGAAGAGGGATTCATTAACCATCCCATAGACATCGGATACAAATGCACTTCGGTTTGTGACGTACTCGGTTGTATTGATCTTCTTTTGTTCGACGCTGTCGTATGTTGTGCCCGAGGGAACAAATACAATATTGATCTTTGTATCATGGGTGCCGGTTTCCTGGATCGTACTGAGAAGTTGTCCCTGAAGTCCGATTTTGACCGGTGACGCAGAAGGAACGACAACGCTTTGCGTATAATCCACATAACCGGATTTTGTTACCCGTACTGTGTGCGGGCCTCCGGATACCTGGCTGATATTCAGGATCCCAACCATCCCCTGCGAAGAAGTGGAATCTTCATACCCTCCATCAAGATACACAGAAACATCTCCAAGAGGTTCCCCTGTCGACACATCGAAGGTTGACAGCGAAAGACTATATCCGGGAATACCCGACGAGGTATTTTCACCCGGGGCTGGTTGTTCCGTGGGCGAATTCTGGAATCGTTCAGCAGACGTTGTCATTGTCGGGTCACCGGCATTGATGTACGTCACGATTCCTGCGAGTATCGCTACGATCCCGATCCCAAAAATAATACACAGTATCAGGATCTGCTGGCGACGACTCATGGTATCCGTTCACGTATTTCATGGGAGTTCCCACATCATGTGCGCTTTACATCCTGGATCCATTCGGAGGTTTTATCCGAACCGTTCCAAGCCTCATTAACCAGATGATCTCTGTTACTCGGGGGTGTTCCTTTGTTGAGAATCTGTTCCCGGATACAGGTAATCCGGCATTTCAGCGTGACAAACCGGTAGTGCATCATAATGCAACGGGTTGAACGCGAATGTGTGATTCCACAAGATCTCATAAAAAAAAAGAGGGGGGTGTGGTGTTACTCTTTTTACGGGTTCCTCCGGATGAATATCAGCAGTGCGACACCGATTATTGCAACCAGTGCTACGATGCCGGCAATTCCCATGAGGGACAGGCCACCGGGTGCTGCTGTTGCCTGCGTTGTCGTTGCCACAGGAGTCTGGGTAGGGGCAAGCTGGCCGGTTGCGCCAGTTGCGGGTGCTGCTGTTGACGGATTGTTCACCGACACAACAGGAACCTGGACTGGTGCCAGCTGGTTGGAGGAAACGATGCCTGCACCGCTGCTGCCTGAAGAACTACCGCCGCCGGGGCTGCCACTGAACATACCGTCGTCATTGCTGCCGCTGCTGCCGCCGCTGCTGCCACCGTTACTGGGGGCTGAAGGTGTGGACGGGGTGGGTGCCAGAGCGATCGTTACCGTATCACCGATAAGGGTAACCTGGGTCTGTGCCAGTGCCTGGCCGTTTAATACTGCGCCGTCATCCAGCGCGACATACGTTTTATCCAGGATGATTCCATTGAACGTAGAATCTGCTCCAAGCTCCGTATTGCCCGCGACAACCCAGTAGACGTTCTGTGCCTGTGCTCCGTTAGCAAGGATAACCTGCGAACTTACGTCGCTACTGAGGACTCCTGCTATCTGGAATACCCAGACGGCATTCGGGTTGCCCTGAGCGTCCAGAGTGAGAGTGTTGGGGATTGTCACACCGGTACTCCACTTGTAGACACCAGGGGTGAGGGTACTCCCGTCGATAATAAGTCCACCGTTCAGTTCGGTGACCCCGGGAGTCTGTGCGTTCGCTGCAGTGTATGCTGCTTCCATGTCACCTGTAGCGTTGGTCAAGGTAGCCGGAGTTGGATCCGCATAGTCTGCCGCATATACCTTTCCGACAACCAGAGAGGATGTCGAAAACTGGCCGGATGAATCATTGACGAGGTTAAATCCGGTTATTGCTGACGAAACGATGTTCGCCCCCATATCACCGGTGATCTGTGTGTCATGTGTGCCAGGTGTTGTCGTGATCCCGGTTTCAGTCAGGATCACATAATTGCCGGCCGTTCCAAGATCAACGTTTGAAGCGCCTGCGAACAGTCCGTAGGTGCTAAAGTGCGTGGATGTAGCCGATACGATGTGGTTGACGGTATCAACAGTGCTTGGGAGAGCTTCCCAGGACTGAGTCGCCACGTTGAAGTACTCTATTACGAGATTCGCTTCGGTGACACCTGCCGGGAGCGAAGCCGGGTCATACTGCATAGTGATGACCACTGAACTGACATTCGCTTCCAGTCCTGGTGCAGAAATGGTGATGTACCTGCCTGCTGCAATGAATGACGGAAGTGGCATTCCTGCAACCGGTGGGCTGGTATACGCGGTCACGGTGACCGGTGTACCGGACTGTACGGTGTTGTTTGTCGTGAAAACGATGGTAGTACCGGCCGACGCTGAGAAGTCAAGAGTTGTCGTTGCTCCCGAAGCAATAGTAGTATTAGTCGTTTGGGAACCGGATCCACTCGGACTTGTCGGGACATATGTCGCTGCCGTTGGGCCAGTAACCGTATTCGAGATAAGGGTAACATCGGTCTGTGCCAGTGCCCGGCCGTTTAAGGTTGCGCCATTACCGAGCGTAATCGCCGTTTGATCCAGGATGTTTCCATTGAACGTTGAATTTGCTCCAAGCGCCGTGTTGCCGGCGACAACCCAGTAGACGTTGTCTGCATTTGCTTCGTTAGCGAGGATAACCTGCGAACCTGCACCGCTACTGAGAACTCCTGCTACCTGGAATACCCAGACTGCATTTGTATTGCCCTGAGCGTCCAGTGTGAGAGTGTTGGGGATTGTCACACCGGTACTCCACTTGTAGACGCCGGGGGCGAGGGTCATCCCGTCAATACTTCCGTTACCAAGTTCGGTAACACCGGGAGCCTGTGCGTTTGCTGTAGTGTATGCTGCTTCCATGGCACTTACTGCGGTCGTCAGGGTCGCGGGAGTGGGTGCCGCATAGTCAGCGGCATAGACATTTCCGTTAACCAGGGACGATGTCGAAAACTGGCCAGAGGAATTCAGGGCGAGGGCAAAGCCGGTCATTGATGACGCAGCGATCGGGCTCACACCAATATTACCTGTGATAACTGAGTTTGGAGTTCCGGTGGTCGTGATCCCGGATTTTGCCAGGATAACGAAATTGCCAGCCGTTCCAAGATCAACGGTTGTTGGAGTGGTCGTCCCGCCGCTGACAGTTGTTGTCGGGGGGGTAGCCGTTGCTGTTGGGCCGGTAACGGTATCGCCGATAAGGGTAACCTGGGTCTGTGCCAGTGCCCGGCCGTTTAAGGTTGCGTTCGTACCCAGTGCGATATACGTTTTATCCAGGATATTCCCATTGAACTCAGAGTTCGCTCCAAGCGCCGTGTTGCCGGCGACAACCCAGTAGACGTTATCTGCCTGTGCTCCGTTCGCGAGGATAACCTGCGAACCTGCACCGCTACTGAGAACTCCTGCTACCTGGAATACCCAGACTGCATCTGCATGGCCCTGAGCGTCCAGCGTGACACTGGTTGGTATGGTAACGCCGGTACTCCACTTGTAGACACCGGGGATGAGGGTCATCCCGCTGATATTCCCGGCGCCCAGTTCGGTGACACCGGAAGTCTGTGCGTTCGCCGCAGTGTACGCTGCTTCCATGTAACTAACAGTGCTCGTCATGGTAGCCGGGGTAGGTGCCGCATAGTCAGCGGCATAGACATTTCCGTTAACCAGGGACGATGTCGAAAACTGACCTGATGAATCCAGGGCGAGGGCAAAGCCGGTCATTGATGACGCAGCGATCGGGCTCACACCAATATTTCCACCGATTGTAGAGGTTCCGGTGGTCGTGATTCCGGATTTTGCCAGGATAGTGAAATTGGCGGCTGTTCCAAGATCAACAGCTGTTGCGGTGTTCGGCCCGCTGACAGTTGTCTCCGGGGGGGTAGCCGTTGCGTCCGGGCCAGCAACAGTATCCCCGATAAGGGTAACTGCGGTCTGTGCCAGTGCCCGGCCGTTTAAGGTTGCGCCATTACCAAGCGCTACATACGTTTGATCCAGGATATTTCCATTGAACGTAGAACCTGCACCAAGCGCCGTGTTCCCTGCAACAACCCAGTAGACATTATCTGCCTGCGTTCCGTTCGTGAGGATAACGTGCGAATTTACGCCGCTACTGAGAACTCCTGCTATCTGGAATACCCAGACTGCACTTGAATTGCCCTGAGCGTCCAGCGTGACACTGGTTGGTATGGACACGCCGGTACTCCATTTGTAGACACCGGGGGCGAGGGTCCCGCTGATAGTTCCGTTGTCAAGGCCGATAACATCGGGAGCCTGTGCGTTCGCTGCAGTGTATGCTGCTTCCATGTCGCTTACAGCAGTGGTCATTGTACCCGGGGTGGGTAACGCATAATCAGCTGCATATACATTCCCGGTAGTAACCAGCGTCGATGTCGAAAACTGGTACGATGGATCCATGGTGAGATTAAATCCCGTCATAGATGACGCAGCAATAGGGCTCACGCCAATATTACCGGAGATATTTGTGTTCTGTGTACCGGGTGTTGTCGTGATCCCGGATTTTGCCAGGATCGCGAAATTGCCGGCCGTTTTAAGATCTACGGGTGTTGCATTGCCTGACACAGGAACCGAGCTGCCGGGTGGTGCCGGCATGTTGTTGATGACTGTGTGGTCAAAATCTGCAAGAACGCCGCCATCCGTTGATGTTACGGTGCCTGCCGAGTAACTGACATTAACCGTATCACCATATGCAATAGGCGTGCCGGATGTCGTCAGGTCAATCTTGGTGGTGGTTGCATTAAGAACGGCTGCACTGAACGTTCCGGATCCTGCGCCATTGATCTGATAGGTGAAATTTTCTACATTGCCAGCCGGGCTGTTCATCGCCTTGTTGAAGGTGATGGTGATGATGGTTCCGGCTACATTGGTCGCTGCTGAATTGACGGTCGGGGCTGGAATCGCACCCAAGGTCACCGGCGTCGGGTCCGTTGCTACCGTATCCGCATCAAGGGTAACCGCGGTCTGTGCCAGAGCCTTGCCGGTAAACGATGCACCGGTTTGTATTGCAATACTCGTTGCATCCAGGACATTCCCATTGAACTCAGTGTAGGTTCCAATCTGCGTTGCTCCACCGACTACCCAGAAGACATTCTTTGCCTGTGCTTGATTAACAAGGATAACGTTCCCGGCAGTGCTGCTGCCTGATGCTGTAGTGAAAGTTCCCGGTATCTGGAATACCCAGACTGCATCCGGGTTGCCCTGAGCGTCCAGAGTGACACCTGATCGATTTATGTCCACATTTGGATAAGTTGTAAACTTATAAAGACCAGGATCGAGTGTTAGTCCACCAAGCTCACCAGCAGATCCAATATTAGTATAATCTGGAGAGGTTTGCCCGTTGGCCGCAGTGTACGCTGCTTCCATGTTGCTTACAGCTGTGGTCAGGGTTGCGGGAGTAGGTACCGCATAGTCAGCAGCGAATACACTCCCATTAACATAAGTCGATGTCGAAAACTGACCTGAGGGATCCAGGGCGAGACTAAATCCTGTGATTGTAGTCGCTGCGCCGGGACTCACTGCAATATTGCCGGTGATACTTGTAGTCCCTGTGGTCGAGATTCCTGCTTTTGCCAGAATCGCATAATTGCCAGCTGTTCCAAGATTAACAGCTGTAGCATTAGCGCCCATCACGCCGGGAATTAACACGGCTGTCATAAGGCAGATCAATGCTACGGTCAAAACAAGGGAGAAATGTTTTCCCCCGCTTTTTTTCAAACGTGTCATGTTCATACTCCTTGATGTTGCTCCTTGATGGCGGCTCGGGATATAGGATCGTTGTCAGGAAGCAGTTTTTAGAGCAAAATTTAGAATCAACATATCTGCTGTTTTTAGAAAGGGGGAATGTATTGCCCGGAGAGAAGAGAATATCAGGATTAGTTTTTTTCCAGGATTAGTTCAAGGACCCCGTCGGAAAACCGTTTCTTGTTGAATTTTACGTCGCAGGGAATGGTGATCACTTTTTTGTACTGCATCATCGTATCAGCTGCAATAATAGTAACCAGCGTTGAGGAATTTTCAAGATCGACCCTGATCTTCTCCTCGGCGATACCGGGCAATTTTGTAATGATGCGGAGGAATTTTCCGTCATCAAAAAGAGTTGACACTGGTTCGATAGTTTTGATTGGTCCGGTCATGTGAGAAGTTCCCGTGCTGGCATCGTTTGTGAACCTGATGGATGGGGCTGTTTTTATGTATTGTTATGTTTGGAGGAAATTTTCCTTATCGGATGTCTGGAGTGAGGAATCCACATCCCCAACGTTTGGGATTCCACCCGGTGCATCCGTACGCGTGGCATCGTGCCGGTTCTTTGTCAGCAGACTCCACACGGTTAGATGAGGCGATTAAACAAGGCATTTTTTTTCTGAAAGATGACGATCGACCTCCCCGGGTAACATTTTACCTGATGGCTACTACTTTGTGAAAGCAGATAAAGCAGACTGGATTTTACAATTCTTGTTTCGTTTTTTGTTTTTAGTACTTCACTAATTTCAGGTTGGATCAATAACCCCAAAAAATCGGTGCTGGTTTAAGGAAAAACCGGAACGCCCACATCTCTTCATCATTTTCCTATACACCTCCAATCCGGATTCGGGCCCCTATGGCATCCCGGGGACCTGATCGGGTACCAGACCATCAACCGGTCGACCAAAAAACACCCCTGACAGAACACCGCTAAAGGGAAATTATAATTCCCTGCAATTTGCCCGGTTTTTTTATTTTTACCACAAATCGCGGAGATAATTTCCGTGATGGACAAAAGAGGCCCGTTTTTGTGTTCACCACCGGGCCCCGATGAGAAAATACGCCCGTTTTGGCCTTGGATTGTGGGGGCGGGACCGTGTATCTGACAACTGGGGGGTTTACCCCATAAGGGGAGGGATAATTCAAGGTTCATTGAGGATAATCGAGAGAAGTACTGGTTCCTGGAAAAAAACTCCGGGGTTCTCCAACAAATAAAATGTTTTTTGATCATGTAAAAAATCCGGATCCGCACAGAACTTAACCTTACAGTTCAGCTGTAACTTTACCGTTAAACGGTAAAGTTACAAAATGCTTCACGTCAGAGCCGGGGTGAAAAAAGAGCAGGAGCACGAAAATGTTGTTGTACAGAATCGTTGAGAACCCGGTCTGCCTGCTCCCCGGACATTCCTGCTCCTAAAAAAAGATCCCAAAACAGCACATCTTTCCCGTAATTGTTATTTTTTAAAAACCAATCGGGTTAAAATGTCCTTTGAAGGAGTTCATAATGGTCTTGGCCGGTCCCTGTCAAAAGAGATCCTCCCCCCGGTCACCAGTATCGGCATAACAGAGAATGGCAAACCGGGTACAGGAGTGCGGTTAGAGATCACGATACCCCGGGGGTATACCGGTACCGGTAACTGCCCTTTTTAATAGGAGTTGCAGATTGTGCAGCAGAAGACAGGATTTCTTAAAAATCCTCCACAATCGATGGTGAATACACTGGAAAATTAAAAACCCCGGGGCCCGAAATGGTTGCCCGTCACAACATGCTTCACGTTTGACTGATATCCAGTCCACACGGATCAGATTCTTCCTCGTAATGGTAAGTTCCTCCCGAAATATGAGCATCACATTCGGTCAAATGCGGGCACAGCGAGCAATCCAGAATGGTTTTGAAGGTCATAAGATTATCAGATATCAATACTACTGACATTATCCGTATAACCTTTTGGAGACTGTGCAATTTTTGTAAAAAGATCTCCCGGGGGATATTCAGTCACCCTCTTTAGAGAAATGGTTCAGTACATTCCCAAAAGAGCAGTTCCTGGAAGAACTCGAAAAAGCAGGAGTGAGACAACCAGACGTGCGGACAAAGGGGGAGTTTTTAGTTACCCTCAAGGGTACGGTGTTCCTGACCCCGGGCACCATCTTTTTTTCTCATTGTGGTCTGATTAAATCCCCGCTTATTGTTTTTTATCGTTGAGGCCCGGGTCCGTTCCACTTCCACCAACTAAAATATGCTGGAACACCAGTTTGAAATCATTGAGTTTCTGGCCGATGTGTTTTTTCCCATTTTCTGTAGGACAGTACAATTTGGATTTTCCTGAAACCCTGATCTCAAGGTACCCGTCTTCCTGAAGATCATGGAGGATGGTATACACCCGTGCCTGAGGAATAAATACCTTGTACCGGTTATGAATCTCATGAACGATATCATACCCTGAAATCGGTTTATCCAGAAGAGAAAGAACCACCGGTTCCAGCGATTTTTTTATGACATCATCGATGGTTGACTGGGGAACAACAGAAACCGATTCGGCAGGGAATGAATGATGGGCAAACGATAGAGTCGTTTCTTTCCCGGTTGATACGATGATCTTGGGAATGCCCTCGGCCAGGATTTTTATCCGGGTATGATCGATTTTCCCGATATTCAGGGCAATGATCCCGGAAACGGGAAGCCCTTTCTCCTTTTTGGTAAGAAGTAATTTCCGGATCGCCAGTATATCATCGAACTCTTCAGTTTCAGAAAAATCAAGCAGGATTTGCAGCGAATCCGGTGTACCTGCATCCAGCAGGGATTCAGTACACTTTTCAAGTACAGGCAGCAGGGCAAAAACTTCGTTTCGTTTTATCCGGTGGGTGTACAGTTCCTTTTTCAGGATCTCTTTTGGAAAGTATTTCGGAAGTGTGGACTGGGAATAGGCAAACAGGTTGCGTCCTCCCTTTCTTATGCTCTCCTCCAGTGAAAATTTAAATATTGGTTCTTTTGCGACCTGATCGGTATAGAGGAAGAGAACGATGTCGGTGAAAATATCTTTTAAAAGAACGGTTTTTATTTCCGGTAGATCGAGATAGGCAAGACCATCCTGTGCCAGGGTGCCGGCTTCGGTCTCCTGTATACTTTTCTCCCGTGCCGATTTTTTTGATTTCTGCTCCTCAAGTTCTGTCGCTTTCCGGAACAGTGCCACTTCAATGGCGGCTTTGAGTCCCAGTTCAGTGAAGGGTTTTACAATATAGCCGTAGGGTCGGACACTGTTCGCTTTTTTAATAATCGTATCGTCAGCATACGCGGTGATAAAGACAACCGGAATACCCAGTTCGCCCGTGATGATTTTTGCCGCTTCAATACCATCAATCTCTCCTGGCATCACGATATCCATCAGCACGAGGTCCGGCATGAGACTCCGTGCCTTCTCGACAGCGTCTTTCCCGCATGCAGCCATACCGGAGACGGCATATCCCATTACGCCTAACCTCCGCTCCAGCTGCATCGTGATGATTGCTTCATCGTCAACAACAAGTATTTTCGACATAGTTATGCTCCTGCAGGTATCTCAGGAAATTCTATACGAATTTCAGTACCTTTTCTGCTCGTAAAAATAATCGATCCTTTCAATTGATACTCCACCAGTGTTTTTACCAGTTGGATTCCAAGACCGTTGGAATGACTAATATCAAAATGAGCGGGCAACCCGATTCCATCATCCTGAATCAGGATCATAATCCGGCCGTTCTCCTGCGATACAGAAATCCCAATAGTTCCATGTTTTCGTCCTTTGAAGGCATGTTTGTACGCGTTGGACAGGATTTCATTCAGGACAAGGGCACAGGGAATTGCCAGGTCAACCGGGAGAAATACATCCGTAGAATTAATCTCACAGGAGATCTCGTGTCCCTTATCGGAATAAATGCTTGATAATCCATTTATCTGGTCCTGGATCTGGGCGGATAAATTGATTTTTCCGAACAGTTTACTCTCATACAGCCGTGTATGGATCTGCGCCATAGTCTGGATTTTGAGCATCATGTCGGTCAGTATGCCGTTTGTCGATTCATCCTGGGAATTCATCCGGGTCATATCAAGGAGGCCGGATATCAACTGGAGATTATTCTTGACCCGGTGGTGGATCTCACGAAGCAGCACTTCTTTTTCCTGTACGGATGCAACAAGTTTTTCCTCTGAATGCTTGCGATCGGTAATGTCCCGGAAACTCCAGACCCTGCCGACAACAGTATTCCCGATTTTCTGGGGTTTTGAATAGCGTTCAATAATTTTCCCGTCTTTAAATTCGATCATGTCAAAGATTTCGCGACCCTGGTGGGACTCGAGTTCTTTAACGCTGGCAGAAAATTCTTCGGAATTTTTGAGCTGCGGCAGGACATACTTCATTACCTGCTCGTTTTCCCCTGATGCCAGCAGATCCGGGGGAATGTTCCACAGGTTCATAAAATTCTGGTTATAACTGGTGATCTTACCCAGATGGTCAACCACATAGATAGCGTCTGCTGTTGCTTCAAAAGATGCACTGAGGAGAGAGAGGGTTTTTTTAAGCATTGTATCCGCTAACTTTCGCTGCCTGATCTCCTCATTCAGCGTCACGTTTATGTTTGCATATCCCACCGCCCGCAGCCTGTACTCGGCCTCTATCCTTTTTCTTTCGGTGATATCCTGCCCCTGCGCGATAGTTGAAATTATAGTTTTCCCATCAGATCCAAAAATGGAGGCAGAGTTCCAGAGTACTGTCCTGATCTCTCCCTTCTTGTGGAGAATGGGTATTTCCACGCTCTCCCAGCGTTCCCCTTCAAGAGTGGTCTTTTTGATAAGATCCATCGCCTCATCCTGGCATTTCCCCGGTAAGAGTATATACACGGACTGTCCGATGACTTCCTTTGCTTTCCTGCCCGTAAGGTGTTCAAACGCACGGTTGAACAGGGTAATGCGGAATTCCGGATCCCAGACCATAATAGGGGCGTTCGCGTAGGTGATAAGGTTGTCAAGATATTCCTTTGTTTCACGAAGTTCATCCTCAACCTGTACCTGTTTGGTTACATCAAATGCGACTTCCCCGGCACCTATGATAGTCCCGCGGGCATCCCGGAGGGGAGCGTGGAGTACATGATAGACCCTGCCGGGTTTGCCGGGCTCGTTGAATTCTATAACCTGGTTTACCGACTCCCCGTTCAGTACCCTGCGCCACTCGTCCACGGTCCTTTTCTGCTCTTCGGGGATATTGGCGTAGAACTCAATCATGCTGGCGCCTAAAGTAAGATCCTTACCGGTGAGTCGCTTAATCTCATCCTTATACGTCTGGTTGAAGAAAATATACCGGAAGTCCGTGTCCTGCACCGCAATGATTACCTCGGTCCCTTTGGTTACGGCCTCCAGCAGATCATGCGCCCGGTTAAGGTTCTTCTCGTTCTGTCGCAATGCCTCATCTGTCAGTTTTTGTTCGGTCAGATCGATCATAGCAACCCCGATCCCGGTGATCTGCCCGGTTTTGTTTACCAGGGGTTCAAGATACAGGTCAAAGTAGAATTGCCTGCCATTAATCGTCAGCCAGGTTTTCTCATTGACTTTCTTCCCCGTTTTAAGAATCTTGCGCTTAAGTCCGATCAACCGTGCCGCTTCTTCCGGGGGGTAGATGTCGGTGTCTCTCTTACCCCGGGCCGATTCTAACCGCAGGGTGCCCTGGTAATACGTCCACTGGAAAACCAGGTCTTTATCCAGGATCGCTACCGATACCGGTGCATTCTTCAGTGCCAGCTGGAAGCGTTCCTCGCTCTTCCGGAGTTCCGTTTCCACCCTTTTTTGTTCGCTGATGTCGTGGCTCGCACGGATGATCCCGATGAGCTTGCCGTCGTCATCAAAGACCGGGGCATCGTGGGTATAGATGGGAAACACATGGCCGTCCCGGTGACGTACGAAGTACTCCCCGGCCCATGTCTCTCCCTTCATGAATCGTGCCGCGATCTCCCGCGCCTCGTCCTTGGGGGTCTCCGGTGTTGCAACATCGGCAAACGCGTGCCCCATGATCTCATCCGGTTTCCAGCCATAGGTCTTCGTCGCAGCCGCGTTCAAGTAGATGATCTTCTCATCTGTGTCGGTCGCGATGACTGCATCCCCGACCGCATTGAGCATCCATGCCTGCAACCGGAGCTGCGCATCGTCTTTCCTCCGGTCGGTGACAACAACGCTGATCTTCGTATCCTCATCGGAGGAGAGGGCGTTCAGGGAGATGATGACGGGGATAGACGAAGATCCCTGCCTGATACGGACCCGGATCCGGCATGCACTCTTGGTGATCTCACGCATTGCATCTTCGATCTCCGGGATATTGTCCGGGGAGATATGATCGAGGATAGATGTGCCGGGTACTTTGTCCGGGGGAATCCGCACCATGTCTGCAAACTGCGTGTTCGAGTACAGGATCATCCCGGTCCGGGAGAGGGTGAGCGCCCCTTCCCGGATATTCTCTATGAGTACCTGGTACGGGTGATCGGCCCCTTCGAGCGTGTAGACCTGATGGAGATCGCCTTTCGAGACAACGATGGCATCCACTTCGCCGGACCGGATGGCATCGAGCGTCTCCTCAAGCTCGCGGACCTTCTCGCGTAGTTCCCCGACTTCTTTTTTAAGGTCAGCGTCTTCCCGTTTCATGTATATCCTCCGGCTGTTTTTTTAGGCTGGCCTTTTTTTATGTTCGCGGGACAAGGTCGAGACCGACGAGCACTCTCTCTTTGCGGGTCATATCCCCGATGATCCGCCGCAGGGGGAGGGGCAACTTCTTGATCAGGGTCGGCGCTGCGAGCACGAGGTCGACCGGGTTTTTTGTCCGGTCCAGGTAGATATCGATCACTTCAAGTTCGTACCTCCCGTTCAGGTACTCCTCGCAGATCTTCTTCACGTTCTCGACCGCGGTCTGCGACCGGGGGTTGTTGCCGGCGATGTAGAGCCGGAGCACGTAGCGTTCGGTCTTCCGATTCTTAAGTACCGCCTCGTACTCGGCGGTCACATCGCCCTTCTCCTTCCTCTTTACAGGGGCCTTCATCTCACGTCACCTTCCTGAGGTCCAGGCCCACCAGAACTTTTTCGGTGTCGGACAGGTTCCCGATAATCTTCTTGACCGGGGTCGGGAGCTTCCGGATCAGCGTGGGGACGGCGATGATCTGGTGGTCCTTTGCGAGCTGAGGGTGTTTTAAGAGGTCGATGACCTCGATCGTATACTTGCTTTCGAGATAATTCTCGCAGATCTTCTTGAGATTTTCAAAAGCGGTCAAAGAATTCGGGGTCTGCCCGGCAACGTACAGCCGCAGGATCCATGCATCTCCCGCTGACTCTTCGTTTTCCTTTTTCTTCTCCTTCCGTTTTGTATTCGATGTAGTTGGCACAATTTCACCTCGTCTTATCGTGCGATCCGTATCACCGGTCGACATGCCGCTGGGTCGCGATCTCCTTTTTCGTCTTTGCTGTCGCTTTCTCGCGGGAGATGTCCTGCCCGATGAGGATCTTCATCTCATCTTCCTCGCGTGCAAACCGCTCCCTGATCAGCGCGATCTCGTTCTCCATCAGTTTTCGCCGGCTTTCGAGCTCGCGCTTCTTGCGTTCTATCTCCTCGTTCTTGTGGAGCCGGTCGTCGATCTCGCTCCCCTCCTGTGCCATCCGGGCGGAGCCGAAGAGAACTCCCTCGCTGCCTTTGTACACATCCATAAGCTGGATACCCTTATCCGACAGGATGAACTCGCGGAGCTGGTTGGAGTGGGCCATCCCCCGCACCTTGATAATAGAGAACGCACGGTTCCGCTCCCCGTTTCCCTCGACGTTCTTGAGGATGAGCCACGCGTCCATTAAGGAAGATACGTGGATCTCGGTCGGTTCGACCGTATAAGCCCCGGCATCCACGTCGTTCGAGAGGCTGGTAAAAAGCCCGGTTATCTGGAGGGACTTGGCAAAATCGATGAGGCGCATCAGCATCGAGCGGACCTGGATGTCATCACCTATCGGGTAGAGGTTGGAGATGGGATCGACTGCCACGACACCGGGCTTGAACTCCCCGATAAGTTTCAGCATCACCGAGAGATGCATCTCGAGGCTGTATGCCGTCGGCCGGACCGCGTGGAACTTCAAAAGACCGGATTTGACCCATGGTTCAAGGTTTACTCCGATAGACTTCATGTTCCGCAAAAGCTGGCTCTCGGATTCCTCGAAAATAAAGAAGAGGCACTTCTCGTTCCTCCTGCACGCTGCATCGATAAACGTCGCAGCGATGCTGGTCTTGCCGGTCCCCGCCTGCCCGGAGATAAGGATGGATGACCCACGGTAGAACCCTTTTTCCCCAAGCATCATGTCAAGCCGGGAGATGCCGGTAAAAATATGCTCAACAGATGCCTTGTGGGTGAGGGACATCGAAGTAATGGGGAGAACGGAGATGCCGTCTTCGCTGATCAGGAACGGGTATTCGTCCGTACCGTGGATGCTGCCCCGGTACTTGACGATATGCAGGCGCCGGGTCGCGATCTGGTTCGTGACCCGGTGGTCGAGAGTGATAACGCAGTCCGCAACATATTCTTCAAGGCCATACTTGGTGATCGATTGGTCCCCGCGCTCGCCGGTAACGACAGCTGTCACGCCACGGTCTTTGAGCCAGAGGAAGAGTCGGCGCAGCTCCGACCGGAGGATCGCCTCATTTGCAAAACCGGAGAAGAGGGCTTCCAGCGTATCGATTGCAACGCGTTTTGCGCCGACCTCATCGATGAGCGCGCCGAGCCTGATGAACAGGCCTTCAAGATCGTACTCGCCGGTCTCCTCGATCTCGGAGCGCTCGATAGTGATATGGTCAAGGACCAGTTTCTTTTTGCGGACGAGTTCGTCGAGATCGAATCCCATCGACCGGAAATTCATCTTCAGGTCGTCGATCTTCTCTTCAAAAGCGACAAAGACCCCGGGTTCACCGTAATCGGTGATCCCCCGGACAACAAACTCCATCGCAAAAAGTGTTTTCCCGCACCCCGGGCCGCCGCTGACAAGCGAGGGACGGCCTTTGGGGAGTCCGCCCCGGGTTATTTCATCAAGTCCCTTGATCCCTGATGGGATTTTTTCGATCTCTGCCATTCCTTCAATTGCGTCAGTCTTATTTTTTTTCATAACATCATCACGCCCCTCATGCCCCTGATGGAACTATTATATTTGCCGCTTATATAAACGAGGCAGGGCAACCTGTTTCCGAAGAGGGGCTGATCGCCGGCGATCCAGAACCGTGACATGGACTTACCAGGTGTATATGCGATGAGGATTGGACCCGGGGTTTTCGTGAATGTTTTCCCAGGATTTGGTACAGGCCCCCTGCCAGGTTTTGCCAGTGCTAAAAAGGAGATGGCTGCGATAGCAGCGACGATTGTTTCAATCATAATTCCGATACAAAAACTTTTCTGGATACTTAAAAAGCATCACTCTGTTTGCAATTTTTGCAATGAATGATCCGTTGATCCCCGTCAGTCATGGTTTTCCTGGTCCTCGCAGGGAAGAACATCACAGATCATTTGTCATTACTCCAAAACATTTGTGAGACGCTATCGCACATGGGGTGCCCCGGGATTACCGGCATCACTCACTCTGATACGGGGAGTCCTTGCAATAGAGCCCGGTTCGGTATCGCGGTTCCCGAAAATGACGTGTCGTTTTTTAATAAATTATTTCCTTAAGATATGGGCTGTAACGATTGGACCTGCCCTGATTACTCCAGTGGGTTTATGATTTATAACACTGTAAATCTGTTCCGAGGTAGTACCCGGTATTACAACTGATACATTGCCCATTGACGCAGGTACTGTTACCAGTACAATAGGTATTGACACCACATGTCTGGTGACACAGATTATCGTTCCCAAGAATATATCCTGCATTGCATGATCGACATTGCCCACTGACACACACTCCGTTGCCGGTACAGTAGGTATTTCCACAAGCCGGGTGACACTGTAAATCTTCCCCAAAAATGTATCCCGTGCTGCATCCGTGACATTGCCCATTGACGCAAACGTCGTTCCCATTGCAATAGGCATTGACACCACACGCCGGGTGGCATAGATCATCGCTTCCGGCAACATATCCGGCAGTACACGGACCGTTATTCAGATAGTCTTGCAATTCTTTTGGGCTGTTAAAATTCCATCCTTTGTAATAGAGCGGATTATTAACCGCACAAATATCCGGATTATCACATACGAGGTACCCTCCCGTTGTTTCCATTGCGATCCATTCTCCGGGTGAGACTTCCGCTAATACCCAGGCGTGGGTTGATTCTTGAATGGTGTCAATATTCCGGGTAACATTGCCTATTTCGATAGTTGCATTAATTCCCTGAGTCTCTACCATATCCCAGACATCTTGTGACATCTGAACGCAAACATACATGTCAACCAGAGTGTAGGTATGGGTTTTATGGTACTCTTCGACAATTCCTTTAATTGTTGCAATGTTTTTCTCTTCCTGACTCTGGGGAGCACTCGTTTGAATTACACTGGTTTGTGGTATACCGGTTTGGGTCGCACTGGTTTGCGGTATACTACTTTGAGAGGTGCTCGTGCATCCGGCAAGAACGATCGCCGCAACACAAATAATCAGGAAAGAGATCATTATGCTTTTCCGCATAATCCGTTGATCCTGTTCTGAAATGATAACTATTGCCTTTTTATCTCCCTGGGATATCGCACCATCCCGACATCTTAAGATTTCTTTGAACCGGCAGAAACACTAAAACTTCTCACCGGGTAGGATCCTTATCGGAAATGCGGTTTTTCGGGCTATCGATACACTGTCGATCATTCCGACGTTCAGGGGTACCTGGATCCATTATTTTCGGGAGCCATATTTCTTGTTCCCAGGCCGCCATGGCACGGTCTTCAGGGTGATTAAGAAAAGCGACAGTCTCATGAACCTTACGCAGGGCTGACAGGAGGCGGTCGCGAATCCGGGAGTACTGTTTCCGCCGTGCCTTTATCCACCTGCGAGGTTGATTAGAGCGGAGCCGTTCAACGCTATTCATACAGGTCCTTCCTTATACGTTCGATAATCGCTTCGGGTTCCCGGTAATAGGATATGAGAACTTTTGCGACCTCTTTGTAATGCCGGATCTTTTTGATGCGCATCCACTCCAGCACTTCCTGCCGGCGCTTGAGTTCTTCCCGCATCCGGTTCTCGTTCCAGCCCCGGGCCTCCATGATCTCTTCAAGGATGTAGGACTTTCCCGAATAGGTTATCTCGTCGGTCGCTGACCGCCATTTGAAGACCTCGTTTGTGATCAGTTCGTTCGTCCTTGGGTCAATCTCGAGGATCTCGACGATCTGCTTGTTCCGGCGGATACGTTTACCCCCGATCTGGGCCTGCACCTGGATGCAGACAAAATCAAGAGCCGAGAACATGTTCCGAGGCACATCCATGGGCGGGTTCTCGATACGGTGGACGATACTCGATACCGAGTCCGCGTGGATCGTAGAGTACGTAACATGGCCGGTGCTCATCGCCTGGAAGAGCGTCTGGCACTCCTTGCCACGGACTTCCCCGACAACGATATACTCAGGCCGCTGCCGCATGGCGGCACGCAGGAGTTCGTACATGGAGATCTCCCCGCGTCCTTTCATATCAAACGACTCCCGTGTTATACTCGGGATCCAGTTGGGGTGGGGAAGTTTCAATTCCCGTGTGTCTTCAAGGCTGACGACCTTTGCCATCGGGGGAATGAACAGTGAGATCGCGTTTAACGAGGTGGTCTTACCGGATGCTGTTCCCCCGGCGAAGAGTGCGGATTTGCCGTTCTCGACGGCCAGCCATATATAGGCAACCGAAAGCGGGGAAAACGTGTGCCATTCGATGAGATCGGTCGGGGTGATTGGCTCATCCTTGAACTTACGGATGGTAAATGTTGAGCCATGGGCAGTTACTTCCTGCCCAAGCGTCATCTGGATACGGGAACCATCGCTCATGGTCGCATCGAGGATCGGTTCCGCAATGGAGATGTACTTGCCGGCACGCTGGGCTAGTTTCGTGACAAACGAGTCGAGTTCCTCGGCATTGTGGTACATCAGCGTCGTCTGCATCGATTCGTAACTGGCATGGAATGCAAATAATGGAACGTTGACACCATCGCAGGAGATATCCTCGATGTATTTGTCATGCATAATCGCATCGATCAGGCCGTCGCCCAGAAAATCCTTGTGCAGGGAATACAGTATCTTCTCGCGCTGGACCGGGCTGAGCCTGATCCCGAAATCTGCCAGGATATCATCCACAAAACACCTGAACTGCCGCTGCGCCTCCTCTTTGGATATATCATTGGTGTTGATATCGAGTGTATCTGAGAGGCGTCCTTTCAATTCTTTTAACTGATCTTTTTCAGATTCGGAAAGAACGGGTTCGATTACCTGATAGGTATATTCATGCGTAGAGTGGTCATAGATGACCCGGACATATGCATATGGTGCATTGATGGGGTACATCTCCATCTCTTCGATACCAGGTTTCGTTTCAAATACAAGATCTACAAGGGGACCATGTAATCTGGGATCATATTCCACAGTTGCCGAACGCAGGACGCTGCTGAAAAGTGCCGCCAGCCTGGATTTTTTTGCCAATGGTTTTTTTAACTCTTCCGGTTCAAGGGAACGTTCCGTTTCGAGATCCCTGAACCCTGCGTTTGAAAATTCCCGCTTCCATATATCTGCAAGTTCCGGGGGCAGGGTTCCGATCCCGGAGTTCTCAAAGGCGTTAAAACTGCCATGAAGTTTGATCTCGTCGATCCGGAATGTCGCACCTTTGGGGAGAATAAGTCCTGAGAGATCAGAGATTTGATCTACAGAGATGATCCGCTCATCTGTATCACTCAGAACGGTATCGGCAGACATCTTTTTGGATACCTCTTTATTTGTTGCTGTTTTTTTCCTGAAAAATGAGGAGGTCCGGGGATTAGGGGAATCTTCTTCAATAATTTCGACAGCAGGTTCCGGTTGAGGTTCGACCACAGGAGGAACAGCATTTTCTTTTGCCGGGGAAATGGGAACGGCGGGTGCAGTCCCCGGTTGTGCCAGAAACATTCCCAGCACATCATGCACATCGTCTCCGGAAAGGCCGGGTGCCTGCAAAACCGGTTCCGCTGGGAGCATACCTTCAAACAGGTCAATAAAATCTTCAGTATCCTGATCCAGGAGGGGGATACCACCGGGGGAGGCGTCATCCGGGGCGTCGGTCTTTTCCGGTCCTGCAAAGAAAGCGTTTCCGGGATTGTTCATGCCGGATTTTTGTATACGTGCAGGAAACTCACCGGTCCCGCCCGGCTCCGGGTTTCCCTCTTCGGGCTTTTTTTCGGGATGTCGTGCGGCTGTCGGGCCGGCCGATTCATCCGCCGGCATCTGACGGATTTTTTTTATAAGGGAGATTATATCGTTATGAGCCACAGCTTCCTGTGCTTTCAACATGAAGATCCTCGTGTCCGATGATGACGGGTAATGGTATTTTTCATCCTGTATCCAAACCAGCCACTATCCAATGGGACAACGGATAAACCTGTCCCGTTGTTGCAAATTTTGTTTTAATGGACGCATGCTCGTGATCCACCCCATTTTTATCAGTTCATGTCAGCGAATGTCCCAATGTCATACTCAGCCGGTATTCTGACATTCATAGTGTCCGGGTCCTCAAAACCCCATGAGACCGGATATTCTCATTGTCATCCTGTCGTTTTCCGGGAATTTTTCAGAAGCAGAACAAATAGCCATCAAACAATTATGGCGTAAGAAATACCTGACTGGATCATACGACCAGGGTATCGAATTCTCATCAAAGAGATCAGATGAGGCGATTCACTTAATCCGTAATTACCTCATGAAAGACATGACCACGCAGTTCGGCACCGGGTATGAAGCATGAACTGAAGGCAAACTCCTGTTTAACACCAGGGAGTGTGGGAGACCGGAGAAGGACTCTGATGTAAGCGGGGATACGAAGTTCTGTACAAACCCGACTCTGCCGAGCTCAAAAAATGCTACGAACTCGGGCAGGATGTTGCACGCCGCGTCAAGGTGATGTAATCTCCCTTTTTCCTCCACGCCAACGCACCCTGCCCCGTCTCTCGTGTGCCGGTCGCACTGCACCGGCGACCTGATGTCACAATGCCACGGCATCTTTTTTTTCTTTTGCCCGGTTATTCTGCCAGCAACGACAGCAGGAAATTTCCGGATTTTTTTTTGCAGGAATCATGGAATAGGAAAAAAGATTTTGGACCTGACAGGCTCGCACCCGGGCCACGAAAACCGGAAAAATATGCGGGATCCCGATCTTCACGGACGGTACCGGAAAAACGCCCGTAAAACCGTCCGATTGAGATCCTCAAAAATCAGACCGTTTTTGGCCATTTGTTTGCCAAAATACGCCCAAATTGAGCCCCATATAATGCCTCTCAAAGCCCCATATTCGCGTTCTGGCAGCGGTCATTTTCCGGAACGTCCAAATGGCAATTTCACCTGAGATCTGCCAAAAGAACCGCATTATCGAGCCCGTTTTAATTTGCCCGTTTTCGAAAATAAGCCCGATTTGGGGTTATTTTTAAACGGAGCCCGATACGGGCTTCTTTTGGGTCGGTCGGAAGGTAATCGGAGGCAGGAATGAGCCCGGATTGGGATCATGTCACTTAGGGAGCAAAGAGCAAAAAAGCAGGAAATGACGGGATTTTAGGAGCAGGGGGGAATAGTTTTTGGGAAGAATTTGTAAATTTCCGCAGAAAATTTTTACAAAATCCGGCGGACTGATCATAAAAGAAAAAATTTTGCGGTTCAATGAAAAAAAATTCTTTGAGCGTTTTGATCTTCTCGGTCTGGTGGCTGTAACGAATCCACCGGAATTAATCAGAAACCGGACGGGAAGGCTAAATGATTGTTGCAGCGGTTTTGCAGTGCGATATGAGCGAGGCTTACGCGCAAAACGCCTCGTCGGGTTTTGCGCTACGCACTTACCGGGATTGTGCTGATCAAGTCCCTTGTCCAGCGAGGGCCCGATGAGGCGCCCGAGTGACCCCGAAGGGGTGGGGGTGGTCGCAAATTGTAAACGAGAGTTGAAGTCTGGTCTCGTGATGATGAAAAAACGTTTCCGGATCTTAATGCTTAACCAGACTCAAATGATCCCTATTCAGAAGAAGGAGTCCGACATCGAATATACAGCCGTTGAACTTTCACACCATGTTGCAGGAGCTCACATGGGCGGCGAGCACTGTGAATCCATAACTGTGTGGCAGAATGAGCTGGGCAACCCGATTCATTCAATCGCAAGGGCAATGCCCGAGGCCGCCCAACATACGTGGCCAGTTAGACACCTATGATATGGTGAAGATTAAGTTCAATCAGAAAATTATTGGCCTAGCTTAATATTGAATGCTTTTTGAACTAAAACAATATGAAAGGTATTGAAAAGCATATATTTGGACCCGGTTGTACGGTCATTAACTATGAAGATGGACACGGTAAACCACTTTTTTCTACTGAAGAATACACAAGAATTGTTAATACCCTCTCTGCTCAAGCAAAATACAATAGGGGAGAGTTTATTTCAAAATGTAGCGAAGTAGATTACGTTTTAGGAATAGCAATAAGTTGGTTTTTTTTCGAGGCGGATAACGAAAAAACAAAAATTTTCTCCGAATTGATTCTTCGGACAGGCTTTTTTTCTTTCACGCAGAAGAAAAAAGTCCTTGAATCATTAATAAAAAATTATCCGGTAAGATATCCTACTGTAAAAGAAAAAAAACAAGGAATTTCTCCAAAAATTAACGAACGTGATTAATGATAGAAATATTCTCGCACATGGAGACCTTATTATTGATGTTAAGGCAGGTCAGGTATTAATCTCATATTTTGATTCAAATCGATTAGAAGAGAGTGCAAAGCCTCTTACGACAGAGTTCTTTTCAATTTTGCAAAAAAACATCTCATTCGTCAATAGTTATTGTTTCAAGCGTCTTATCTTTCCTGCATAATTTAGCCAATGGCTCGCGCTGTAGGATAAACATTGGAGAATCTAACTCTTGAAAAAGTAGTGCTGCTATGGGGATTCGAACCCCAGTCGCGGGCGTGAAAGGCCCGCATGATTGGCCGGACTACACTATAGCAGCGCGTTGCTCTAATTAGTTTTACTCTGCCTGATAAATAGGTTATGGAAATACCAAACGGGATGAAGCCGGTTCACTCCCATGCCCCGGTAAAAAAATATTATCTCTTCCTTACACCGGTCTTCTTTGCGGCAGACTTCTTTGCCACCGGCTTTGGTGCAGCACTCTTCTTTACTGCAATCTTTCCGATCTTTTTAGCTAAAATCGCTTTCGTTTTTGCTGCCTTTGCTGCCGGTTTTTTCGCACCTACTTTTGCTTGAGTATAGACGGGATATCCCTCGTGTTCGGTCACGGTATGGAACGCTGCAATCAGCTGCCGGGTGATCGGGCCGGGTTTTCCTGTGCCGATGACCCTGCCGTCTACCCATGTGATCGGGGCGACCTCTGCCGCCGTCCCGGAGCAGATGAGCTCATCCGCGGTATAGAGATCGAAGTACCCGAGGTTCTGCTCGCGGAAGGTGATCCCCAGCGACTCCGCGATCTCCTTGACGACCATCCGGGTAATGCCCCGGAGGTTGTTGAGTGTGTGCGGTGTGATGATCTCGCCGTTCTTGATGATGTACAGGTTGTCGCCCGAACCCTCGGCCACATACCCGTTCGTGTCAAAGAAGATCGCCTCGTCGCCGCCCTTGTAGTTCGCCTCGATCTTCGCGAGGATGTTATTTAAGTAGTTGAGACTCTTCACGTTGGGCGGGAGCGACTCTGCGGCGTTTCGCCGGACCGAGACAGTGATCGCCTTCAAGCCCTTCTCGTACAGGTCGCCGTACATCGCACCCCAGGTCACGGCGATGACGATCACCGAGGCTTTCTCGCACTTGCGGGGGTCAAGGCCGAGATCGCCGACGCCCCGGGTAATGATCGGCCGTATGTAGGCATCTTTGAGATTGTTCCGGCGCAGCGTCTCGCAGATCGCCTCGGCCATCTCTTCTTTGGAGATCGGCGATTTGATATCGATCGTTTTTGCCGAATCGTAGAGCCGGTCGATATGTTCCTTGAGCCGAAAGACCCTGCCATTGTAGGCGCGGATCCCCTCAAAGACGCCGTCGCCGTATAAAAGACCGTGATCGAAGACGGAGACCTTTGCGAGGCCTTCGGGCACATATTTCCCATCAATGTAAATGATCATAAATTGTTGTGGGGTGTGTATTGTCTTGTAGTTTTTCTTTGATCCGGTGCGGTTGATACGTTTGGGGCTCGTTGGATTAAAAGTTCGATATGATACGGAGTGCCTTAATTGCCCTATATGTACGATGAGTGCCGACGCCCCCTAATGGACGCCCCCGCGGCGGATCAATAACTAAAAAAAATACTGAAAAACACCTTGCCCCACCGTGCCTCGGAGAGGCCTTCATGGCGGGGAGCCCGCCTATTAGATTCCAAGGACTCTGCTGATCGGTGATGCCCGGTCTTTTTCCACCGCTTTCTCTGATGAGCCCCACCGATCCCGCACGGTAAGGACGCGAACCGGAAATAAATCTGGAACTCCACCCAATCAGAAAACCCTGAACCTAAAAAAAAGAGGATGCGGTTCGCACTCGGTGACCAAACCCTTACTTCCGGCACCGGCAGCCGTCGACAAAGTTCCGGAACATATCCCGGCTTCCCACCGGGTGCAGGTGCGTGTAACTTCCGAGCGTGTTCTTTATCACCGCGCCATCCAGCCGGTCTTTGATGCCGATGCCCCGCGAGAGATTGTAGGCATACTGTGTCGATGCATCGAGCACCACTTCCGAGTAATGGAACTCGTGGCCCCGGAACCGTGCGGCACCCATCGGGCAGCAGGCAGCACTTGTTCCCTCCACGTAGCTGACCACGCGCCGGGCCGGCATCCGGGTCTCGCCCGGAAATACCCCGCACATCGCACCGGAGAGTTCTGTCTTCCGGCCCTGCCAGCCCTCTTTGAGCACCATCCGGTCGGTGAGGTACATGAGCCCGCCGCACTCCGCGTAGATGGGCGTGCCGTTCTTTGATACATCACGGATCGATTCCCGCATCCGGTTGTTTGCCTCAAGTTCCGGCACGAAGAGCTCCGGATACCCTCCGCCGATGATGTACCCGTTCGCCTCCGGCAGCCGGTCATGGACAGGGCTGAACTGCACGACGCTCGCCCCGAGCGATGAGAGGACATCGAAAAGATCGGCATAGTAAAAGTTGAACGCTTCATCATAAGCAACCCCTATACGCACGTCCGGTTCCGGCGCGGGGTCAAGCGGCGAACTCTTGTGGGACGAAGGGATGTCCCTTGCAAGCAGAAGGAGCCGGTCGAGATCCACATAGTTCCCGATAATGTCCGTGATCGTCCTGATCCGCTCGTCAAAATCTCCCCGGCCCGCTCCCTCGCGGTACGGGACAAGGCCGAGGTGGCGCATGGCAAGCTGCATCTCCTCAATACGGGGGATCGCGCCGATCACCGGCACGCCGCAGTAATATTCAATCGCCCGGGTCGCCTTATCCGTGTGCGAACCGCCCTTGACCTGGTTGAGGATAACCCCGGCGATCCGGACATCGGGATCGAAAGCCTGGAATCCCTTCACGATTGCAGCGGCACTCCGGGTGATGCTCTGCGCTGAGACCACGAGCACGACCGGCAGGTCGAGCGTTTTTGCGATGGCGGCCGTGCTGCCGGTATCGTCCAGCGCCTCGGCCCCTTCATAGAGGCCCCGCACTCCTTCAACAAGCGCGATGTCGGCACCCCGGCACCCGAACGAGAATATGTCCCGGATCTGCCCGTCGCCAAGCGCAAAATTGTCAAGGTTCCGGCAGGGCCGGCCCGAGACCGCGGCAAGGTACGACGGGTCGATATAGTCCATCCCGACTTTGAAGGTCTGGACAACTCCCTGTTTTTTTAAGAGCGCTGCAAGGGCAAGCGTGATGCTCGTCTTTCCGCTGCCGGACCGGTCGCCGGTGATAAGTACGGCTTTCATTGCGCGAGACTCCTGATCACCGCGCCAAACTCGCTCTCCACGATATCCCGCACGCCCAGCGTCTTTGGGTGGAGGTCGATCTCAACGAGTACGTGCTGGTGCCCGATCACGTGGAGCGGCGCGACCTGACGGGGGCCGTTTGTCACCGAGAAACACTCGATCCCGGTAGTATATTCCGGTGGGATCGCATGCGGGACGCCCACGATGAACGCAAACTGCGGTGCAAGTTCCCGGATACGGGCCCCGAGCGCATCGCCGTTTGCCCCGTACTCGTCCAGCGCCCCGATCACTTCCAGCGGCACGCCGCGCTTTGTCATCTCGTCCCGGATCCTCTGGGCATCCACCCGAACCTTGGGCAGGCCCCGGTTATCGACGTTTGCGATGTAGGTAACATTTACATCGGGACAGGCATCGTGAAGTGCGATCAGTTCATCGGCGAACATGTACGCGGTCTCCTTTTTTGCGTTTAAGATCGCGACGCCCTTTGCTCCGCTCTTTGCGCATTCGATGAGGCGCTGTGCGGCGACGTGTTTTAAATCGCCCCGGGAAGGTTCAATGTATGCCTGCGACGCGGCGCCCCGGATTTTCTCGACCTCGTTTGCTTTCTCCATGAGCCGGTGCTGGCGGACGAGTTCGTCCCCGGTGATCCAGCCGGCCTCCTTTGCCGCGTCAAGGGTCGCAAGCACCCCGGCAATATTTTCCGGGAAGCCCGCGTGAATGTCAACAGCGATTGTTGGTGTCGTGACGCCGGCACTGTCAATTGCGGACGCAAGATCCTCGCCAATGATCATTGAGACGCAGGTGCCGATCACGGCCATCTTCTTTGGGGCAAAATGGTCTTCGGCATACCGCAGCACCTCTTCAAGCGGCTTCTGGCCGCCAAAGATAAACTCGTTATCCGCAAGCGCAGTCGTGAGTACCCGCATCCCGTCCTCTTCGAGAAGCCGGGCGTGCTTAAACGAACAGCCCGAGGGGCCGTGCAGAATGGCGACATCCACCTCGAGGTCACGTGCGGTATAAAGTGCGGCCACGATCGAACTCGGGCGGGGGTGCATGAATCGTGCTGGCATCATTTTTATCTCCAGGTTTTGACCGCAAGCACAATGGCACCGGTCGTCGTTTTTTCAAGGGCGCAGCGCTCGGCCTCTTCGAGGGTCGGGCAGACTGCGTCGATCTTCCACGGGAAAGAAGCCCCGGGTTCTCCCACCGGTTCCGGTGAGTCGCCAACCCAGATGACCGACCGGGGCCGGATCGTCCCGATTGCGGACATGATCTGGTTCTGTGGGAACCCTTCGCAGACAGCTCCGTCGCCTTTGACCGATCCAATCACCAGCGTGATTTCGGGAGATCCTGCACAGGCACGGGCGTACCGGGCGGCCTCGATGGTTGTTCCAGCAGTTGTACCGCTGTTTGCATTGTCGATGACAAGAATGTTGTTATGTTTTTTTACCGACATGCGCCCTGCCACACCGGCAAAGGTGGAAAGCGGTGCTGGATCGTACCCGAGCATCACCGCGGCCGTACCGGCAAGTGCAAGAGGGACCCGGTACCCGGAGAGAGCAAGCAGGGGGCTCGTGAATGCTGTGGTACGGCCGCCAAGGGTGATCGTGCAGATCGTGCCGGAGACACGGGCAACATCGTCCAGTTGCACGGCATCGGCATGTGCCATGGCCGGGATACCGGGAGCAAGCAGGAGGCGCTGGCTTTTTAGTGCGGATGCGATCTTTTCTGCAAGCGCACTTTTTTTCCCGACAGCGCACCGGTAATCAGACGGGGATGTGATGATGGCAAGGTCGCCGGCGCCGGTCACCCCCAGAGACTCTTCAGCGACAAGCCAGCCACGAAGGGAGACTGCTTTTTCTGCAGCCGCAAGCACCGAGGCCGGTGTAATACTTTTTTTAAAGAGCACCGTTCCTCCGGGCATTGCATACGTCCCGGTTGAAGTGTGCAGGACACCAGCGCCGGGCAGCAGGTATGCGAGTGCGTGCGCCGTTGTCGTCTTTCCCTGCGCCCCGGTGATCTCGATCATCGGATGGGGCACACGGCCGTCAAGCAGCTGCCGCACCGCTTCGTGATGGGAGATCACCGGTTCCGATCCGGAGCGTCCGGCAAGCAGCGGGTGAGCCGGGTCAAGGTGCACCGGGGCAACAATGAGGTCGTATGTCTCTTGTGCGGCCCGTTCTGTGGCACCAGGTGTCGTGCCCCGGTACACGTCAACCATATCGACAGTATGGCCGGCCCGGGCAAACGCTTCCCCGATCTCGCAGCCGCCATGGATCGTATCGAGTGCCAGAATCCGCATATGCCGGTTCAGATAAGGGTAAGCGCCTTACGGGCGTTCTTGACCATCAGCTCAGCAAGCAGCGGGTCGATCCCGATAGGATCTGCGTACACGAGCGGAATGGATTTCCCGTTAAGGGTAAAGGTCCCTTTCTTCGATCCTTCAGGAAGACCAATTTCGGAGGGAATGTCTTTTTCGATGTGGACTCCTTTTGCAAGAAAAAGAGGGACGACCACAAGCATATCGATATTTTCTTTCCTGAACTCGGCAAGCGCATCCTTAATGGAGGGTTTATTGATATTCATAAAACCGCATTTGACCACAAACTCTGATGTCTGGGCCGCGATCAGTTTCCCGGTCGATTCTATGAGTTCCTTGTTGTAGGGCATCGTGCTGCCGTGGCCTACGAGTAACATTCCCTTCGTAACCATATAACAAATAGTATTACGGTGATCGTTAAAAATTATTACCAAACGATCTTCATGCAGGTGGTTTTCCCCGGAGAATGAAGACAGGAAAAACCTGCGGTTCATGGAAGAAGGGTGGTTCCTCATGAATCCCGTCACGTCAGATCCAAAGACATTTTACATGCGACCTGCAACTGATATGAACTTATGATGGATGCATTCGAGCGCTTCGGCCTTATCATCAACGACCACGTGGTCAGGACCCCGGTTGTGATTGCATCCATGGCCGGTATCGTGGATGCAGGGTACGTGCTCGAACGAAAGGCACATGTCGGGGTCGCATTCATCGGGGGATATGCGATCGACGCCCCTACCATGGATGCGGCACGGTCGATTGCCACCGGAGGGGAGCGCAAGGAATTTCTCTACGATGATCCGGTACCGGTGCTGCGTGCAGAGATTGATCGGCTCAAAACCTGTGATGTGGTCGCCGGCATTAACCTGCGGGGCAGTTCCCCGGCCCCCTTTGCTGCCATCGCAGATGCATTCGGCGATGCAGTAGTCTACGAGATCGATGCCCACTGCCGGCAGGCGCCCATGGTTGCAGCCGGGGCGGGGGAATATTACCTTAAAAATCCCGGGGCCCTTGTAGCTGTGGTAAAAGCGCTCAAGGCAAAGGAGGTCACGGTCTCGGTGAAGATGCGTGTCGGTGTCGCTGCAGATGACCGGGCGCTCGTGCGGGCGCTCTGGGGAGCCGGCGCCGATATCCTCCATGTCGACCTCATGGATGCCGGCATCCCGAAACTCCGGCAGATCCGGAACAGTTGTCCGCTTCTTATCATCGCAAACAACGCCATTACGACATTCGACAAAATGCGGGATATGCTCTCCCATGGTGCCGATCTTGTCTCGCTTGCACGGCAGTCCGATGAGTATACGCTTGCCGGCCTCGATGCGGCCATCACGCGGTATGCAGATGAGGACGGCTGGTACAACTCCCCAAAGCAGCTCTGCCGGGGCGGCGATCTCCGGGCGCTCACGTTCTGCTGCATGCCGGTCAAGGAGTGCCCGCTCATCCCGGCGCTCTCGTGCATCGGGCTCTCAAAGGAGGAATATATACGGTTAAAACTGGATTCGGTGAAAGGCACGCCGCTCGAAGGCGGTCCCCACACCTGTTTTGGCAGTCTTGCATGGTGCTGCAAGACCTCATCCCCCTGCATGTTCCGGGACATGACGCTTGCGCAGGACGGCATCCCAAAGAAAGAATATATGCGCCGGAAACGCGAGCTCTCAGATACCTTAATGAGCCGTGTGTTCCATGACATCCCACCTGATGAGTGCAGCTGAACGGGCACAGCTTGCGATGATGCTTGAGGTCTCGGCATTCCCGAAACCCGGGAACGTGGACCGGTGCCACGATTACTCCGACACGAGACTCGAACACTTCCTTGCGTCCACGATCTTTGCCCGGCCGGCACTGGAAGAGGCTGCTTCCGGTAAAGGAAGGATCGGCGAGATCATAGGGCATGCAGTCCGGCAGACGAACGTGCACAACGGGGGCAACACGCATTTTGGCGCATTCATCCTCCTTATTCCCCTTGTGTACGGCAACGGCATCGAAGGTGCCGTAAAGGCGATCGCCCATACCGATGTCTCCGATGCGGTCGCGTTCTACAAGGCGTTTGCGCTTACCTCAGTCCGGATGAATGCGGATGACGAGCTCGACGTGAACGATCCAAAAGCACTCGACGAGCTCCGCGAACGGAACATGACCCTGCTTGATGTCATGCAGCACTCGGCGCCAAACGACATGGTCGCCCGCGAATGGATCAACGGGTTCGTGCTCACCCGGCGCGGTGCCGATATCCTCCACCAGGTAGGATCAGGCCGGAAGGCGATCGTGGAGATGTTTCTTACCCTGCTTGCAACAGAACCGGACACATTTATTATCAAAAAACACGGCCGGGCTGTCGCTGAGCAGACCATGGCAAAGGCACGCGAGGTGCTGGAAGGCCGGCGGGTGCTGGAAACCTTCGATGCGGAATGCATTGAGGCCGGCATCAACCCGGGCTCGATTGCCGACATCACGATTGCGGCGATCTTTATCGCACTTGGCGAGGGATGGGAATGGGACTCATAAAAGGCGGTATCAACGAGGTGATTGCCACTACGGCGTTTAACGCGGCGCCCATCGGCATCCACTACCGGGACAAGACAGCAAGCATGATACTTTTTTCCGGCAGCCACACCGCGGAAAATATCGAAAGGGATGGCTGGGTGGTCGCAAACCTCGTCCACGATCCTGTCCTGTACGTGCGGACCGCGTTTGAGGATCTCCCCCGCGATGCGTTTGTAGAAGAGCCGGTGGCAGGAAGGACAATGTACCGGCTTTCTGGTGCCGGGGCATGGATCGCATTTACCGCAACGGTAGAACGCAAGACAAATGAAGCGATAATGGTCCGGCTGACGCAGGAAAAAGAGATCATCGAAGAGGTGGCAGTTTACCCGGTAAACCGGGGGTTCAACAGTATCATTGATGCAACCGTGCACGCGACAAGGTACCGGGCAACCCGGGACCCGGTACTGAAAGGATGGATCGATTACCATGCCGGCATCGTGCGGAAGTGCGGCGGGAAGAAGGAACTTGAAGCGCTTGAACTGCTGATGGGGTATATATCAGGGTGAGCAGATCAGGAGCCCCGGGACCCGGGGAACTTTTCTCAAACCTTAACATGCGACAAGGGCAGATGCCATGCGATCCGGGGAATGCAGACCCCAGAAATAAAAAGGAACCCTGTGGGAAACCGGGATTTGTCCCGCACTCACCACAAAAAACGTTTTAGCAGACCCGGGGCACCGGGTCGCCCATGGGCGGCTCAATAAACCGTTCGCCACCGATCGCAGTCTCCATGATCACGTGGGAACCGGCGACGACTCTTCCGATAACTGCGGCTTCCTTCCCGTACCTGTGCGAGCGGAGTGCCGCAAGGATCGCATCCGCATCGGCAGCCGATACCCCCATCACCACTTTGCCCTCGTTTGCCACTTCGAGCGGGTCGATGCCGAGCATCCCGGCAGCGCTTTTCACATTTCTGCGGACCGGAATGCGCTCTTCCTCGATCCTGACCTGCACGCGGCTCTTCTTTGCCATCTCGTTGATGGCGCTCGCAAACCCGCCCCGGGTCGGGTCTTTCATCGCATGGATGGTACCTGCGTCAAGGACTGGCTCCATCATACCCCAGAGGGGAGCGACATCGGACCGGATCTGCTCGCCGAGATCGAAGCCTTCGCGGTGGGCCATGATCGCAATACCGTGATCGCCAAGGGTTCCCGAGACAATGATAACGTCACCGGGGACGAGGCCGTTGTCCCGCACAATCGTCTTTGCGACACCGATACCGGCCGTATTGATCGCGATCCCGTCAAGCGCTCCTTTCTCGACGACCTTCGTATCCCCCGTGACAAGGCTGGCCCCGGCCTCCCCGAGTGCCTCGTCCATCGAACAGACGATCTTTTCGAGGTCTGCGACATCAAATCCCTCTTCGAGGATCATCCCGCACGAGAGGGCGACGGGGCGGCCGCCCATCATCGTAAGGTCGTTTATCGTACCGCATACCGCAATCCGGCCGATATCCCCACCCGGGAAAAAGATCGGGCGCACCACGTGGGAATCCGTAGTGAAGACAATATTGGTACCGTTAATGGGAATTACGGCCCCGTCGTCCAGCGATTCAAGGCCGATCCCGCCGGCATTGTTATGGGAAAATTTCGTGAGCGTCTGGAGCAGTTCGCCCATCACTTCGCCCCCGGCGCCATGCATCATGTTGACTTTCATCGTTAGTCCGCCACCTCGATCTCGACATTGGTTACGACAATCTCCCGGCCCCGGACGACTTCCGGCAGCGCCCCGCAGCGGGGACAGACATAGATCTCATTTCCCGCATACCCACAAGGGCATTTCGTCTCGGGCTCCACCTCGGCGCAGGCAAGAACGGCCGAGGTAAAGAGCGGATCGTCCTCCTTTATTGTATCAAACAAAAAGATCACCTGCTCGGGATTCACCATCGCCATCTTTCCCACATCGACACTGATCTTTTTTACCCGTGTGGCATGATGGTCAAGCGCTGCTTTTTTCGCGGTCGCATACAGGTCGTAAGCGATGCTGTATTCGTGCATCACTCCTCCAGCGCAGCGTAAACCTGTTTGAAGATCTCCCGAGTCTCAAGTCCTTCCTCGCGGGAGAGACGCTGGATCGCAAAACCCACATGCACGAGCACGAACTCGCCAACCTTGACATCAACAAGATCGAGCCTGACTTCCTGTTTGAGATCGCCGTAGTCCACGACCCCGACATTCCCGTCTTTGATCTCCATTACTTCTGCAGGAACTGCAACGCACATCGATGGTTCACACCCGTATCCGGTTATACTGAGTATGAGTTCCTCACTCATAAAAACAGTGATATGGTGCCGTCTTGCACAGATGTCCGGAATACGAAAGTCCTGCTTTTTGTTCTTGTCACGTTCCTGTCCATTATTGTCATGGCCCGTCGGAGGGAATATCCTCGTGGGGCCAGTATCGCACACGTCCTTACCGGGCGCGGCAGGATTCCTGGCCCCGGGAAGACTTGGTGGTGTGCACTATGAGATGAGGTAAAAACAGGAAAACCAGAAATAAGACGCCGGGGAAGAGATTTGAACTCTTGAGGTGCAGGGCACCAGTGGCTTTCAAGGCCACCGCCTTACCGGACTAGACTACCCCGGCATGTGTTTTTACTCTTTTGGCCGCGCAATATAAAAAAGGCTTCTTTATCGGTACGGTTTCCCCGGTATTTAAAGGATGTAAAAAGACGCCGTGCGGACAAGCTAAAAAAACCGGCTGGAAGGATCAATACCTGCGGAGGTGAATGAAGAGCGCGGCCAGGCACACGGCGATAAGGCTGCCGGCCCCCACAAGCGGGGATTTTTGCGTCTCTGCTGAAGATACCGGGGACTGATTCCCCCCGAATGCCGCAGGCACTGTCGGACTCACCTTAATCGAATCCGCGTTATCAGCGTAGAGAGCGACGACTGCGCTCACCGAATACTTGTAAGGATATACTTTGAAGTACAGGGAATTATCCGCACCATTCACGACAACTACCTCGGGCGCGGATTCTCCCTGATCGTTAACCGTGTGAAGGTCTCCATTCTCATCGGTGTATTCAACCACCCAGTCGACAGAGGTGGATGTGGAGACAGTAACCGGGCCGTTACCGGCAGGCTGGACAATAAAATAGGCGGGGGTATCTCGGGATGATTTCTCCTGGGTTGACATCAGGGCAGGTGTTGTTACCGGTGTCTCTGTTGACGAAGTCTTTGTTGAGATCGTCTCATGACCCCCGATGATACTTATCATCCTTGAACCAATGTATCCCTCCGCATCGGTAAAACTGACTTCATAATCCCCGGTCTGGCTGATCGGGACTGCCACGTTAAATCCACCCAGAGAATCGGTATTCACATACTGGGGACCGTAGATTACCGAGTTGTCCGGCGCGATCACCACGATCTGGACACCGGAGTTTGTATCAACGGTAATTTTTCCCGTAATAGACAGTTTATCTGAAAGGGTCTGTGTCATCTGGGAGGTCAGGACAATCTCATCAGAGCGATCGATGAGGTTCACCTGTCGCATGGTAATCGAGTCTCCTGTGCCTCCCGCCGGTACTTCCACCTTGTACAACCCGACCGGTAGGAGTGTCGTGTCAAAAACCACGCGGAAGGTTTTATCAGACTGTACATAGGCAACGACGCGCTTGATTTCGGTACTGGTGGTCACCTGCTGGTAGAGCACAACGTCAATAGGGGTCCCGATGCCAAACGTGGTCGTCCCATTGACCACGAGGGGCTCTCCCACGGTCAGGGTACCCGGGGCATAAATATAGACCTGGTACGCCGATGCACTGCTGATCAGGATGAAAAAACCCAGTACCAGCAGGACGATCTTCTTCATCTATGTACAAGATCAACTATGAGGGTGTTAATGATTTCTGAAAATACAAAAAAACCGCTTGCCTGCTGGAGCGGAAAAGAGCGGTATAACGGTGAAGCAGTCGACTGCCTCACGATTATCTTTGAGTCCGGGGGGTGTTCATGGTCGCGGTGCCGGATGTGCAGTTACCGCCACGAGCGGTACCGGGCACAGTCCTGTGAAGAACTTGCCTCCCACCTGCATGCACAGCTGGGCTGGGTCAGGACACAGTTTTCCCTCGACGAGTTTGCAATGGTGAAGATCTTTACCTCGGGAAGTTTTTTCGATCCCGCCGAAGTGCCACCGGTATTCCAGAGAGAGGTCGCACAGGCATTCAAAGGAAAGATCGTGATCGCGGAAAGCCGGCCGGAATACATAACACCGGAGATCATCGGAGAGTTTGTTGCGGAACTGAACGATGGCACCCATACAACCCCGCTGTACTGTGCCGTGGGACTCGAAACCACGAGCGATCAGATACGGGAGAAATGCATCAACAAGGGATTTTCGTACGGGGATTTCAAAAAAGCCGCAGCTGTTGCCCATACGGCCGGGGCAGGAGTGAAGGCATACCTCCTTTTTAAACCGCTCTTCCTGACCGAAGCTGAGGCTGTTACTGATATGCGGTCATCGCTTGCCGATCTTGCAGGTACCGTCGAGATGGTCTCGATGAATCCCTGCACCGTGCAGAAACGGACCGAACTCGAACTATACTGGAAACAGGGGGCTTATCGCCCGCCGTACCTCTGGAGCGTGCTCTCGATCTTAAAAGACGCACCGATGCATGTGACCTGCGACCCCCTTGGAGGCGGCCAGAAGAGGGGGCCGCATAACTGCGGAACATGCGATTATGAGATTACCAAAGGCATCCGCGACTATTCACTCACGGCAGACCGAGATCTTATCGATGCACTGCTGGATATGGAATGTACCTGCAAAAGCGAGTGGGAATACGTGCTCGGACATGAGCGGCCGTACTGCATGCCGTTGACACGGTAAAATTTGAAATAAATAAAAAGGATCTTCATTCTTACTTTTTCCCTTTGCTTTGCTTCTCGATCTGCTCGGCAAGGAGCGGGAGGAAGGTCCCGGCATCGGAAACAATGCCTATCGCCTGGGTAGTGCCACGGTCCATCAGTTTTGTCACCGATGCGGGATTGATATCCACGCAGACCGTCTTCACATTCGACGGCAGGCAGTTGCCTACCGCTATCGAGTGCAGGAGGGTCGCAACCATCAGCACCATCTTGCAGCCGGGGATGTGCTGGCGCATCGCGTCCTGCGCCACCATGGTATCCTGGATCACATCAGGCAGGGGACCGTCATCACGGATTGACCCGGCAAGGACATAAGGCACGTTATGCTTCACGCATTCGTACATAATCCCCCCGGTGAGAACCCCGGACTCCACCGCTTTTTTTATAGAACCAGCCCGCATGATCTCGCTGATCGCATAGAGATGGTGCCGGTGCCCGCCCATCACCGGTTTTCCGGTCTGGATATCCATCCCGAGTGACGTACCAAAGAGATTGTATTCAACATCGTGGGTGGCAAGCGCGTTACCGGCAAAGAGGACGTTGATGTATCCTTTTCTGATCAGTTCCGCAACTGCTTTGTCCGCACCGGTATGGATTATCGCGGGGCCCCCGACAAGGATAATCTTACCCCCGGTCCTGTGGACCTCAATGATCTCCTTTGCTATCTGTGCAATCAGGGTTTCGCTGGGACGTTCTGAGGAAACGGTGCCGTGCATGAACTCGAACGTGCTGCTCGTCCGGGGCCGGGCCGGATAGCTCACGAGCACCCCCTCTTCGCCGACAACTACGAGATCGCCTTTCCTGATCTTCCCAAGAGGCGTACACCGTGCCTGCTTCTTTTTGGGGTCGACGACGATTAAAAAGTCCATCTCGATATCAGCGACAGGAACCCATTCATCCGCGAGCCTGACCTGAGTCGGGTGGTTTGTGGTCGTGTAGAACTCTTTTGGGGCGTTCCGGTCCCCGGCTGCCGGTACATAGTGGACAGAGTTTACCTGGGGGAGACGGGCGCCAAGCCGGTGGAGCTCAGACAGGATTGAACGCAGTTTCTCCTTATCCTGCGCCACAATTTTAAGACGGGCATAGCTGGGATCGGTCTTTTTCTTGCCCACGTCAAAGACAAGGATCTCAAAATTCCCCCCCATGTCCATGATCCGGTCGAAGAGCTGGGTCATGATACCCGAGTCGATGATATGACCCTGCAGCTCGATCTCCTGCGACTCCACCATAATACAGTAGTATTTGACCCCGCACCTTAATATGCATTCGTATAAATACGCCAGCATCTGCCGTTTTTTTGGCGTAACGGCGCGGATTGGGGCCAGTTAACAAGCGGCCCGGTGCTGCATCCCGGTAAAATCCGAGGGTACCAGGTTACATGTTCCCATCCGTCTGCGCCTTCTTGAGGAAGGCTTCTGCTGCCGCGCGGTCTTCGCGGGTATTGACGTTTATAGCAAGTCTCGGATCGGCAAGCACCAGCTGGAACTCATCCTGCGGTTCGGCAATAAGGTTTCCCAAAAGGATATTGAGCCCGGTCGGGCAGGCTTCGATAGCCCCGATCGTTTCGCGATAGGTCATACCCCCCCGGCAGGATCGGACGATCGTTGACGGAACCCATGTTGAACAGGCATCCTTCCCGGATTCTCTGTACGCATCGAGGACGGTCGTAATGATCTCTGCATCAATGCAGGGAATATCAGAAACACTTACAAAAAGCGGTTGGGTCTCTTCAAGCGCCCGGACTGTTTCAATCATATCCCGGATATAGTCTGCACCTCCGGCATCGTACGATTCAATGCCGTTTGCCCGGCACCAGTTACGGGTCATGGGGGTTTTGGGCGAGGTGGCAACAACCACGTTGCATCCGGCCAAAAGAAATGCATCCGTCACATACCCGAGCATCGGCCGGTTGTTGATAAGGATCAGGGGTTTTTCTCCCAGATTAAGGCGGCTGCCCGCGCCGCCGGCCATGATCAGCGCACGCATGCAGACAATGCCTCCACGAGCAGGTCATTCTCCGCATGTGTCCGCACGGCTACCCGTATGCACGTTGGCAACCCGAACGAAGTACAATCGCGGACGAGGACGCCATGAGTTTCCAGCTGATCGCACAGTGGCCCTACGGTTTGAGTGCAGTCCACGAGCAGGTAATTAACTGATGATGGGTGACACCGCAGCCCGAGGTCATCAATCTTCAAAGAAAACCTGTCACGCTCTTTACGGATATATTCCCGGGCCTTCCCCAGTTCATCGAGATGGCGGAATGCTTCGAGAGCAAATGCCTCTGCGTATGCATTTACGCTCCATGGTGGGCGGGCAGTCTCTATCTTCGCGATCAGGTCTGGATCGCCAAACCCGTACCCGAACCGGATACCGGGAACCGCAAAACTCTTGGTGAGTGAGCGCAGGAGAAAGAGCTGTGCCCCGCGGACATCCACAAGGCTCTCGCGGGGATGATCTGCAAGTTCAATGAACGCTTCATCAACAAAGAGCATTCCGCCATAAATTGACGTGTCCCTGACCCGCGCTATGAGATCAGAACGGCTGCGCAGTTCCCCGGTCGGGTTATTGGGGTTGCAGACAAACGAGACGCTGGCGGTTTCCGGAGTACCTGCTGCCGATGCACCAGCAAGTCGGGCGGAGAGCGCATATTCACCAAACGTGGGAGATTCGGTAAAATAAGTCATTTTCCCCGAAAGAGCAACCGAACAGAAGACACGGATCAGTTCGACAGAACCGTTCCCGACACAGATCTCATCGGGATCCCGGTGGAATGCCTTTGCGATACACTCCTTGAGTCGGGCATATTCATTATCCGGATACGATGAAAGGCACGCCGGATCACACTGCCATGCAAACCGGGGGGGCAGGGGGTTGAGGCTCGCGCTGAAATCCAGCAGGTTTTTTCCGGTATTTTCCCGCTGCCGCTTTCCGGTTCCTCCATGCACCACGGGTCTGGGAAAATCAACAGCCATTGAATAGTCCGTATTTTTGAAAATTACTTGGCGGGGATGTCATAAATGCGTTTGGAGACAGGAGCGAGATCAAATAAGAAGATATATATACCATTGTGTATCATTTTGGTTTATCTGGTTAAGTCAGACACAAGAGTTCCCCTTGTCAGACATGTGAATGACAAATGACAGACACATGTCGGAAATGGAGATACAATGATGCAACGAATCACGCTCCGGTTACCCGAACAGCAGATCAACCTGCTCCAGCAGTTGGTGGATGCAGGGGAGTATCCCAATGTTTCAGAAGCAGTCCGGGCCGCCGTACGTGAACTTGTTGAGAAACGAGCAGGCCGTGTCTTAAAGGATAATGACCAGGTTTCATTCAAGGTATGAGAGGGTAGAAATGCAGAGCATTATTAACGACGCATTAAAAAATGCCGAACTTGAAAAAGAGGTAAGCAAGTCCGGTTCAAATGCACCTGATGACGATTTCCTCGGGCAGCCAAGAATTGTGATTATCGGCTGCGGTGGCGGCGGAAACAACACGGTAAACCGCATCCACCACATGGGTGTCTCCGGTGCGGAAACGATTGCGATCAACACGGACAAGCAGCACCTGGACATGATCCAAGCCGACAAGCGTGTCCTCATCGGGAAATCCCTGACCCGTGGTCTTGGTGCCGGCGGTTACCCTGATGTAGGTAAGCGGGCAGCCGAGATGGCACGCCCGACTCTTGAGGCGCTGCTCGAATCGGCAGACCTTGTGTTTATCACAGCAGGTATGGGAGGAGGTACCGGTACAGGTTCAGCCCCGGTCGTTGCACAGGTTGCAAAGGAGCAGGGCGCAATTGTGGTCGGGATGGTCAGTTACCCATTCCAGGTAGAAAAGGCCCGGTTGATCCGTGCAGAAGAAGGACTTGAAGCACTTGCCGCATCAGCAGACTCGGTCATTGTCCTTGATAACAACCGGCTGAAAAACTTCGTTCCCAACCTCCCGCTCGGTCAGGCATTCTCTGTCATGGACCAGCTGATCGGTGAGACCGTCAAGGGTATTTCCGAGACCATTACCGAACCCTCACTTATCAACATCGATTACGCAGATGTCCGGGCGATCATGTCCAAGGGTGGCGTCGCATCCATGCTTGTCGGGGAGAGCAAGCAGCAGAACAAGGCAGAGAGCGTCGTCCGCGAGTGCCTGAGCAACCCCATGCTCGATATCGATTACCGCGGCGCAACCGGCAGCCTGATCCATATCACCGGCGGTACCGATCTTACCCTGCAGGATGCAGAAGAAGTCGCAACCTCACTCACGTACGAGCTCGACCCGCACGCAGATGTGATCTGGGGGGCGCGCGTCAGGCCCGACATGGAAGGAAAAATCCGTGTCCTCGCCATCATGACCGGTGTCAAGAGCGCACAGATCCTTGGGACACGCCAGTCCTACAAGACCATGGTCCAGGAGATGGACGCCAAGCGTTCCAGCCCAAAACAGGTTGAGATGCCCCAGAGCCGGCGGGCCGCACCAAAGGACCAGACCAGCGGTGGCGGCGTTCTTGAATGGGTCGGTTAATCACCACGCACAACAAATAAAAAATAAACATCATTTATCCGGGAGTAATGGCAGTATGCCAATACCCCTTATTTTTAGATTAAATATTCTGCACATGTTTCCTTTGCCCCGGGGGAGTTACCGATATTCTCGCCCGAGGGCCGGCGAAACGCTTAATAGGAGTCCCCGCCTTTAAAATATAGTACATTCGACCAGATCATCTGAAGGGAGAATGGAGGACGACATCCCGTGCATGGGGGTCATCCGTGTACCGGGAGTTGAACATCATGAACCGTGTGTCGAACAAAGACTTCTCCTGGAAGTCTTGCAAACATTTAATGCAACGATCCTTTTCTGATGTTTTTCGCCCTGCATCCTGCATGCAGAGCGGTTACAAGAGATATGCGCATGAACTACCGCGCACGCTCTTGACAGTTACTGCCTCTGACACTGTGATTGCACCTCCCTTTACTGGAAATACGATGAGGAGTGGTAACGCATGTTGAATGACCTAATGGAAAAGCGAAAGAAGATTCTCGCCGAGTCTGAACAGCACAAGAACAGAAGAAACGAGCTCAATGCCACCGCCAGCAAATCTGCGCGGGAGAGGAACACGCTCAACAACCAGACCCGGGAGTTTGTGGAAGAAGCGCAGAAGAACAAGGATCTCCGTGACAAGTACAACCAAGATGTCCTTGACCAGAAAGCGCAGCGCAATGACTTAAACGACAAGGCAAATGTGCTGTTTGAGGATATCGAGGCCTTCAAAAAAGAGCACGGGACGCTCAAGAATCGCGGCATCAAGGAACTCCAGAAGCAGATTGAGTACATGGAGTACCGGCAGCAGACTGAGGTCTTCACTACCGATAAAGAGCGCGAGCTCATCGAGAAGATCAAACAGATGAAAGGCCAGGTCAAGGAGCAGGAAGCCGAACTCGAGCAGAACAAAGAGATGCGCACGAAAATCACCTCTGCACGGGATTTTCGCAAGATGGCCTCAGATCTCCATGCAAAAGTGACCGAACTTGCCGAGCTCGCCCAGAAACACCATGACCTGATGGTTGAATCCTACCGGAAGGCAGACAAGTCACGCGAGGCAGCAGATGCGGCACACAAGAGCTTTGTCGAAGCTCAAGAATCTGCGGATGCCGAACACAAGTCTTTTATTGCCTGCCAGAAAGAACTGCGCGATTATGACAAGGTAATATCAGGACTGCGCAAGAAGACCAAGAAGGTCAAAGTAACAAAAGAGCAGAAAGCAGTCCGTCAGGAAGCCGAGCACCTGTTCAAGAACTTCCGGGCCGGCGAAAAACTTACCACGGACGACATCCTGCTGCTCCAGCGTTCAAAACTCATCTGATTCCATATTATCCCGTTTTTTCCTTAAGCGATAATTTACCAGATTTCTTGGGAAAATGCAAATTATCGCAGTTGCCAGAAATCGTTTAATAGATTTACGGTGATTTTATTATACCAATGACAGAGGGTCGGACTCTCGTCCTGAGCGTTGACCGGGACGATGATATCGGGTGGAAGGCGAAGATTGAAAGCCCGGTCGTCGGCAGGCAGGAGTGCCTGAAGGCTGCTACTACGCTTGCCCTCGCAGACCCGGAAGATTCTGATGTCAATGCGATCTTTTCTGCGGTAAAAATCTACGACGAACTAATCGCTAAAGGCGAAGAAGCCGTTGTCGCAGTAATTGCCGGCAACCACCTGCACATGATCGAAGGAGACCGGAAGATTGCAGCAACCCTTGATGATGTGATAAAGGACACAAAACCGACAAACTGCATCCTTGTCTCTGACGGCGCAGAAGATGAGTATGTTATACCGATCATCCAGTCCCGGCTGCCGGTCGCGAGCATCCGACGCGTGATTGTCAACCAGATGCCCAATCTGGAGGGCACCTATTATATCTTGAAAAAACTCCTTGACGATCCCAAGATCTCCAGGGTGGTTTTCGTTCCGCTGGGTCTTGCCATGCTGTTGTACGCGACCGCATTCATCCTCGGTTACCCGGGAACGGCAACCATTATTGTTATCGGCGTGATCGGGATGTACCTGCTGTATAAAGGGTTTGGGCTGGACGAATTCATTCATGGAATTATCAATGCACTCCGGGCGTCAATGTCACGGGGCAAATTCTCCTTTGTCACGTACTCGACTACTATCGTACTCGTGCTCATCGGTTTTACCATCGGCATTTTCACGGTTCTGAATTATTATTCATCAGACGACAGTATGGGCATTCTCCTGTACGTCATGAGTTTTATTTATGGGGCGATCCTGTGGCTGATAATTGCCGGTCTGATCACATCGGTCGGGGTTATTATCGATGTGTATTTCAATGAACGGGAAAACCTGGGAAAAGTTATTGTCTTCCCGTTCTTTGTTACAGCAATCGGACTCATCCTGTACGGAGCCAGTGCCTATATTCTCGCAGTCAACAGCGTTCCTGACTTCCCCATAAAATCTGTAGCCGCCGGAATGTATATCATGTACTCGACAGTCTTCGGGCTTACCTGTGCGATTATCGGTGCGGTCATCCAGTATTTTATAGCGAAACGACTGTCAGAAGAGCAGAAAGAGGCCATCATAGAAACCATGTGATCCGGATTCGAATCGTTACAGTTTTTACGGGATCTTTTTTGTGGAAAAATCCTACCGTTTTCAGATAGAGTTGAATCATAATCAGGTCCTGTTACATGAATGGGCATATTTTCATAACGGGGCACTTAACACCGGGAATACCGACCATGCAAGACGATCATTTCCTGCATGCAAACCCGGCACGATCTCTTGCAGGAAACCTCTAAAAAAAACATACAGCGGCAATATACATTTTATTCCGGTGGGGAAGACACAATTTCAGAGGGGGACGCCGACAACGGGACCTGCGCCCCGGTACTATTCACGGGCAAGGTCGAAAAATATCCCATCCCATCAGGGAACAGATTGGTATTGGTATAATTCCGCACGACCTGAGGAGACTCAACAGTCAGTTTCGGAATGATGACGTTGAACTGATGAGAAGGATACCAGTATATTCCATCTCCATACGAGTATGCAGCCCCGTCCACCACGAGCTGAGCCTCGGAGAGATCAATATGTTGAATCTGAGCGTCGTCATAATTGAGAATTTTCAATAATTTGTTTTTTAAATCCTGTTTTCCCAGCAAAAAGAAGATGAGCCGTGTACCCTCATCGACAGAATAATGAACATCGACAAGTGCCGTATCATTCTGCAGCTGGATCTGCACGGAATCGACGGTGATGTACCCGTACCGCTCATCATTTGCCGCTATCGCTGGCGCAATAATGAGACCTATGCAGAGGATACAGAGAAGTGCGGCAGCACGTGCTCTCATAGGATTATAAATTTGAATGAACCAGTTAAATGGTTTACGGTTCCCTTATGTGAATACTACCAGAAGAACAGGACTAATCCGCACCCGGGCCGGCTACAGGATCTTTTTAAAAAAATTATTTTTTTGCTGCAAGAACGATCTCGATACTCGATACATTGGTCTTGCCGGAATCGGTGTCAATGACCTCGGTTGAGATGATAATCTCCTTTTTTGTCACACCATCTAGGAACCGGTTTAAAGAGATCTCCGCCGTATCGACAGCCCGCGAGATCGCCTTGCCACGGGCCTTGATGGCAACCTCGCCAGCCCCATTGTTGAATTGTGTTACGACTGCAAGCACATAGTTCATGACCGGCTTGTTTCCTACAAACACGGTGTTTTCCTTCATCAGTTGCAGGGTAGGCTGCATAGTGGTTTCCATAGAGATCACAGGTATTTCTTTTTGGTTATCAGTTCTGCATTCAGCACGCTTGCTCCCGCTGCACCACGGATGGTATTGTGTCCCATTGCCACAAACCGGAGACCCTCCCGCAGCCTGCCAACCGATACAGTCATGCCATGGCCCCGCATACGGTCGAGCCGGGGCTGGGGGCGGTCATCTTCAGAGAACAGATGAACGGATTCCAGCGGCTGGGTCGGCAGATCCTTGATCGGCGGCTTATAATCGGCATAGGCTTTTTTTACCTTCTCAACCGGTTCTTTGATATCCACCCATACCGCCATGGTGTGCCCGTCAATCACCGGTACCCGGTGGCAGCTGGCACTCACTTTAAACGGCGCATCGGCCACCTTTTTGCCTTTTAAGGAACCCATGATCTTGAGGGTTTCAGACTCCATCTTCTCCTCTTCCTTACCGATATAGGGGATAACGTTATCATAGATGGCCATTGCCGCAACGCCCGCAAATCCGGCTCCCGAGATTGCCTGCATCGTGGCAACCCGGATATCGGTAAACTTAAATTTTCGCAACGGTGCAAGAGCGGTGACCAGCATGATGGTCGAGCAATTGGGGTTGGTCACGATAAAACCATCCCTGCCGGCATCCCGCTGGACATCGATCAACCCGAGGTGATCAGGGTTGACCTCTGGCACCACAAGAGGAATGGTCGGTTCCATCCGGTGCGAACTTGCATTACTGCAGACCGCGATCCCCGCATCGGCAAATTTGTTCTCGACATCCAGCGCAATTTCCGCAGGAAGCGCTGAAAAGACCAGATCCACATCCTTCATCGCTGAAGGATCAATATTTACAACTTTGAGTTTAGCGATCTTTTCAGGGAACGGCGTTTCAAGGCGCCAGTTTACCACTTTTCCGTACTGCTTTCCCGCACTGCGTTCCGAGGCCGCGAGTGTTGTCAGATTGAACCATGGATGATCCGCCAGAAGTTCGACAAATCGCTGACCAACCGCGCCCGTAGCTCCGAGCACTCCAACATTGATCATAGGTGACAGGTCCTGTGTGTAATTTGTGTTTCCCGTTTGAAATGATGGCGGGTTGTAAAATCCCATTTCACCTGTGATAATAAAAACATTGTTTTTTAAAGTTTATACAAATACAATCTATAAAAATCCGGGAGAATTTTCACCGGCTGGTCGTGTACGAAGGGATTGAAATAATATGCCACAACTCGCCAACCGGCGTTATCTCATGCAGCTCAATACCAGTGCTTGCGTAAAAAAAGACATTTATGAGAAAAAAATTTATTCCATGTGGATTGCTTCTGACGGGCAGACGTCCACGCAAGTCTGGCAGTCTACGCACATGTCCTTGTCAACCTTCGCCTTCTCGTTCTCCATCGAGATCGCAGACGCAGGGCATTCACTCACGCAGGTTTCACAACCAGTACATTTTGTTGTATCAACAACAGCTACCAAACTATTCACTCCATCGTTATTATGCGGCCAAAGACAAAAAATAGGTTTCGATTTGTACAGGTGTCAAAAAAGAATATTGGTTATTTTTTTTGCAGTCCAAGGACATCGTTCATGCCATAGATTCCCGGCTTTTTACCGGCAACCCAGCGAGCCGCCCGCAGGGCACCGCTTGCAAAGACCGACCGGTCATAGGCCCGGTGGGAGAGTTCTATCGTTTCGAAGTTCTTCGAAAACATCACCGAATGATCGCCCACAATATCCCCGCCACGGATCACATGGACGCCAATCTCGTTTCCGCGTTCCATCATGCCTTCCCTACCGTAGAGTTTTTTGCGCGACCCGACCTCCTCGTCGAGGATCTGCAGGATCGTTTTTGCCGTACCACTCGGGGCATCCTTCTTGTTCCGGTGGTGCGCCTCGATCACCTCGATATCGTAATCCCCGAGCATTTTTCCGGCCTCCCTTACGAGCTGCCAGAATATATTGACCCCGACCGAGAAGTTGCTTGAGATAACAGCAGGCACATGTCCCTCAATGGCTGCTGCCATATCTTTTCTCTGTTCCGGGGTAAAACCGGTTGTCCCGACAATGAGTGCAACGTTATTTTTTGCCGCCGCTTTCACATTCCCTACAGCGGCCTGCGCTATGGTAAAATCGATCAGCACATCGGGCGTCCTGTCCTTAAGGAGCGTCTCGATATCCTGTGTCGCAACAATATCGGCCCCGAAAAAGGTACCGGGCCGGAGGTCGACGCCTCCGACAAGTTCCAGATCCTGCGATTCTTTGACCATTCTCCCGATGGTCTGGCCCATACGACCGGATGCACCACAGACGGCGACTTTGATCATGTCCGGTTCACCGCCTAGTTTTCTTTACAGGCAGTTTCTTCTTTTTTCCCGCTGATCCTGACCCCAAAGTTTTCTTTGCGGCGGGTATGGTCGCGAGAATTTTTTTGAGTGCGGCAGTTTTATTCTCATCGAGATTGTCGAGCGGCAGCCGGACCGGGCCCCCTGCCATGCCCATAAGTTCCACGGCTTTTTTTACCGGGATTGGATTTGTGTCAATAAACATCGACCGGAAGAGCGGCGAGAGTGCATAGTGCAGGGCCAGCGCTTTTTTCCAGTCGCCTTTGTCTGCCGCTTCGCACAGGGCAACCATGCGTGCCGGATCCACATTTGCTGCGACCGATATAACACCGGTGCCACCAAGCGCCATGATCGGGAGGGTCAGGCTGTCGTCACCGGAGATCACGGCAAAGTCCTCATCCTGCGTCAGCTCAATGATCCGCGAGATCTGGCCGACGTTCCCGCTGGCTTCTTTGATCCCGACAATGTTAGGGTGCTTTGCAAGCTCTGCAATAAGATCTGGTTCAAGGTTCTGGCCTGTACGGCCGGGAACATTATAGATAACCACAGGGATGTCAAGGTCTGCAAGTTTCGTGTAATGTTTGACGAGTCCCGCGCGGTTGGGTTTGTTATAATACGGGCTGATGACGAGCACGCCATCCGCGCCGGTGTCCTTTGCCGCCTTAGTAAGGATGACTGCTTCCGCCGTGTTGTTCGAACCTGTTCCAGCAAGGACAGGCACCTTGCCGTTGACCGTATCAATCGTGACACTGACGACTTTTTCATGCTCCTTAAAAGTGAGCGTGGCTGACTCACCGGTCGAGCCGCAGGGCACGATCCCGTGGATACCACAGGAGAGAAGATACCTGATGTTTCGTTCAAGACCCTGTACGTCAAGGTCCGTCGCGGAATTACGTTTAAAAGGGGTAATTATTGCGGGAAGGACACCTTCGAACATAACGAGAGTTATGCGTGTCTTTTTGTATTAATTTTTCTTGTTATGTATCCGGCCACCCGGTTCCTGACGCGCTTGCTGTCGATCGATGCCGATGCTGAGAGCTGCTGCTTGTTCGCATCGAAACTGTTCGAAAAGTTCTCCCTCTGCTTGGCCAGGAGTGCGGTACCGAGGGTCTTGATATACGATGGCTTTATTCCCATGGAGTATTCCTCAAAGTTCTATACGTATAATGCGGTTCGACAACATAATAATATTCCCCGCGACAACCGCGGGGTTCTCGCCAAACAGGTGGATAACTGAGGTCTGGGGGGTTTTGCCCGGAGCCACGATAACCTCCGGAACACCTCCCCTGCAGCAGGACGCCACACCCCAGTCCATCGTGCTGACACCGGGGGGCTGTCCGCGGATGTCGATGGTGCAGCACTCAAGGAACATTTCCTCAAGCACGCGGCGGATCGCATCCGCATACCGGATCGTTGCCGCACAGCGCATTTCCGTATCGAATTTTGAGGCAGTAAGAATGATTTTTGCAATCCCTGCATCGGCGCCAAACCCGCAGGCCCCCGCTGCCCGGACAGCGTTGTCCCGCACCACGAGACCGCCCGCGACAGCAGCGACACCCGCATGATCGCGGGCGCCGGTGATCGCATACCCGAGGTTTGTGCCGGCACCGGCAACCAGCCGGAAGTCCATTGATTCTTCCATGAGGACGATGTCACGCGAGAGCCGGGTAAGCACATCGTTTCTCTGCTGGTCCGGGCTGATCATAGTATCCTCACATTCTGTTGATCCGGGATACTATTATGTTCTTCCCGGGTCATCTGGAGTCAGGTCAGACCAAGTTCTCCGCGTATTCTCATCAGTCCGTCAATTGCCACGGCATAGAAATCCGGCAGCGCAAGGATCGGCGCAATGAGTGCGATGCGGGACCGGTCGCACCCGGCGGCAAATGACTTTTCTTTTGCCTTTTTTGTCACGGTCTTTACGGAGACATCCGAGAGCCTGCCGCCTTTCACGAGCGCACACGCGGTGACAAGACCAGAGGCACTGTCTGCTGCCTGCAGCGCAGCCTCGATCGTCCGGTCATAGGTTCCCGAAAAGAGAAAGTGGTTGTGCCGCTGGACAATTCCGGCCAGATCGGGATCTATCCTATGCTCCATGAGGATCTCCGCACCCTTCGCTCCGTGCAGCTGCATATCCCCGTGGATGAGTTCGAAATCGATATCGTGCAGGATACCGAGGGTTTCCCAGAATTCTGCATCCTCACCGAGACGCGCGGCAAGCGCTCTCATCACGGCACCCGTCGCAAGGCAGTGTTTTTTAAGCCCGTCTTCATGGACATACAGGCAGAGCAGGGCAATCGCAGCGGAACGTTCCATGGACTATACGTTTATGCCAGCCGGGAACATCAGCATAACGGCTCGCCCTCACGGATATGCATATAACGAATAAACACCAAAATGGACTGGATGGATGCACGACTGCTAGATGTCCTTATTGGTGTGACCGGTTTTGTGGTTCTGGTCATTCTTCTCGCGGTGCTCCCGCTGGTCATCAGCGCCGGGCCGGCCTATATTATCGCGATTGTCATATTTATCCTGTTCCTCTCTTTTGCAGGATACCGGGTCAACGAAAAGATTACCTGAACCTTAACGATCAGGTATCTCCCTTTTCAGGACAGGTTGGGATCCTTTGGGGATTCCGGTTTTTTATTTTCCGGTGCAGATTTCCGGGGTACACGCGATTTTTTTGCCTTGTAGTAACTGAGCGGGTGACTGATCTTTTCGCAGAGCGGATCGCGATGGACGCAGAGGCCGGTTGTCTGCATTGCGGCACACGCAGGTGTCGTGTACTCAGTGCTGGACCCCCCGCGTCCCGTGATATGCTCGACCTGGTACATCGTCTTCTCAATATCGAAGTCCGGGGATCGGGAATAGAGTTCCGCAATCCCAGTCGTGTCCATGCCGATATTATGGAGAAATGCAGTCAGTGAGAACCGGCCGGCGTGCGTGAGGTTAATACCTGCTGCAAGTGCGGAAATAAGAGCCTGCATGCAGGGTGGGAATGCACCTTCTTCAACTTTCCCAAACTGCCGCAGCATCTGTTCCTGATATGCCTTCTTGATCTCGGCTGCTCTCGGAGCAAGCAGTTCGCAAATATCCTTTGGCACCCGGTGCGGGAGGTCGCGGCGCAGGAGCACGCGGATCCGTTCCCGCAGGAGTTCGTACCGTTCGTTTTTGTTGATCGTAACAAAACCCCGGACCACATACCGGTTAACGAGACGGTACCGGTCATCATGCAGGGGCGCGACAAGTTCCACATAATCGGGAACCGGCATCCGGTCCTGCGCGATCCTGATACCCAGTTCGTCTGCAATTGCAGACCACAACCGTGAATACTCGTCGTCCTCCTGCACGTAACTGCTGTTCCACTCCTCTTCATTCACGAGAAAATAATAGGCACGGTCTGCCTCATATCGGGTCAGCCGGTCTATGAGTTGTTTATCATTGACGCAGGAGGCAATGATCCGGGCCAGTGCATACGCGGCGATCTCATCTTCAGGAGTGTCACTCACTTCAGGGACACGGGTTTTTTTGGGAGTTACTGCGTCCTGGATCCGGGTAACCGCATGCGAGACCAGGGCCTCGCCTTTGGAAGTGCCAAGAAGCGTACCAAGCGAGACAAAACGGGACCTGATAGGATCTTGGGCTTTTTTTAAAAACGGAAAATGGGAAAGTTCCTTGCCGGAAGGCTCAAACTCCATTCAGTCAGCCTCAATCCGGGGCGCAAGCAGGTACTCCACGTGCCCGTTCCCACCCGCAATATCAAAAGAGAACCGGACCGGGTGATCCACGCCAAGGCAGACCTCGACTTCAGGAGCGTGTGACATTACTTTGCCCATATCCCTGAGATAGTCAAGAGAAAAGAGCGAACGTGCCTCGACCGGGGTGAGCGATTTGAGCTCGTCTTTTCCGAACTCGCGCTGGATATGATCGGTATCGCCTTCCGCCACCATGTAAAAAGTCTGGTCTTTGGGGTTGATCCCCATGGCGATCTTGTCCGATATCACCGCAGCCGCCTTGATTGCGTTGTTGAGATCTTCACCGGAGATCACAATCTTTCCCGGGAGGTTGATGGTCGGGGAGTTTGGATCTTTCCTGATGGTATTCGTATCCAGAAGGGTAATCGAATAGTGGTAACCATGGACACTGACTGCCATTTTCTGGGCATTATCCCCCAGTTCAAGGCTGATAAGGTCACCTTTCCCACCCATATTGAAGATATTCTTCATCTTGTTGATATCAACGCCAATTTCGCTCTGCGTTGCCTTGAATGTATCAAACGCCTCTTTTTTGAGCGTGAATGCAATCATGGCGACATTTGCAGTGTCCACCGCACGGGTGGAGATGCTGTCTTCTGCCGTGTGCAGCCGGCACTCGGGAACGAGTGCTGAGATCGCGTCAATGGCCTCCCGGAATATCTCTGCGTCAATGGTTGCTTTTAACATCGCTTTCCCCTTAACAACTGTCTTATACAGTATATCGTCATACTTTAATTATAGCGTTTTGGGTTCGATTCGCGGATTTTTTGGGGATGAATGAATATGGGATCACAATGGTCACGGGATAAAGTGTATCTTCGGGCAAAACAGGAGGGCTTTCGATCCCGGGCATCGTACAAACTTATCGAGATCCAGAAAAAATTTGCCATCATCCGCAGGGACGATAACATAATCGATCTGGGTGCCGCCCCCGGGAGCTGGCTTCAGGTGCTGCGCACACTCACAGACGGGAGAGTCCTTGGGATCGATTTAAACCCGATTGCGGCTCTCGATGGGATCGAGACGATTGAAGGCGACCTTACCGATCCAGCTATTCAGGCACAGGCACAGGAACTGCTCGGCACCGTCAGCGTAGTGGTCTGCGATGCGGCCCCGAAACTTTCCGGCCACAGGAGTTACGACCAGGTACGGGCCATCGCCCTTGGCGAAGAGGCCCTGGTCTTTGCCTGCCACGTGTTAAAGCCCGGCGGTAATTTTGTGATAAAATCGTTTCAGGGTACTGACTTTCCCGAATTGTTAAACCGGATCAAAGAACACTTTTTCGTCGTAAAGACCTACTCAACCATGGCCACCCGGAAAGGAAGCACAGAACTGTATATCGTCGGGAAGAACTTCAAGGGTTGAATACGCCCCATGACACAAGCGCTCAGGGATTCCTACGGACGACCGGTGACCAATCTCCGTATCAGTCTCACCTCGCGGTGCAACCTTTCCTGTATCTACTGCCATGCCGAAGGCGAGAAGAATCCCGAGTCCGAGATGAGCGCGGATGAGATCATCGATATCATGGAGATCGCGGCAAAGTTCGGGATCAAAAGCATAAAATTCACCGGTGGGGAACCCCTCATCAGGCCGGATATCCTGAAGATAATCCGGGCAGTCCCGAAAGGGATCGAGTGCTCCATTACCACAAACGGTATCCTGCTTGCGGATATGGCGGCGGACTTAAAAGCCGCCGGGCTCCGCAGGGTCAACGTCAGCCTCGACAGCCTGAATCCGGATACCTACAAACGGATCACCGGGAGCGACCGGCTCAGCGAGGTTCTTGCCGGCATCGATGCGGCGCTCAGGGTCGGACTCACCCCGGTCAAACTTAACATGGTCGTCCTTCATGGCATCAACGACAACGAGATTGATGATTTCCTTGCGTATGTACGAAACAACCGCAATCTCGTCCTCCAGCTTATCGAACTGATGCATTTCAACAATTGCGAGTACCACGGCGACTTAAACAGCGTCGAGGATAACCTTGCCGCACGATCGGAACAGATCCTCACGCGCAGGATGCACCACCGGAAAAAATACTGCCTGGATGGTGCCGAGGTCGAGGTCGTGCGCCCGCTGCACAACACCGAGTTCTGTGCATTCTGCAACCGGCTCAGGGTAACTTCGGACGGAAAACTCAAACCCTGCCTGCTGCGGACGGACAACCATGTCACAATCCGGGGCAAAAAAGGCGCTGAACTTGAAGCACTCTTCCAGGAAGCGGCTGCAAGACGGGAACCGTTTTTCAAATAGATTCTTCCCGCAAACAACGTGCATCCTCCCCGGTGAGCCGGACGCTGGTGTGCGGGAATATATTTACAATTCCGGCGTACACTAGAATCGTATGACTGCTGACAATGAATATCTCAATGTCCTCACCCATCTCTATGAAAAATCCCTGATCCTGCACGATACCTCGCTCTTTAACAAGACACTCTACTTTTATTTTATTGACTCCATTGCGCACATCGATTATACCTGCAGTCTTTATTCATTCAATTACCAGTCGCCGAAAAATATTATGGGCGTCGAGTACCTGCGCTGGCGCATCGATGAGGAGAAAAAAGGGGAGCGGGCACAGTTCCCGGCGTTTATCGCGTGGCTCAAAACCACCCACCCGCAGAAATTTGCGGTCCTGCCCTCCCTCTGGCAGATGCTCTACGACCCGGAGGATCCCGCTGGTTACCGGAGTTTTCGGATTGTTCTTGACCCGGACAGCCGCCAGGCCATTCCATCGGATTTCTTTATGGCAGTCATCGACGAATTTTTTGAGCAGGATTTCTTAAAAAGCCTGTATGAGGATGCATCCCTCTCGACGCTTTTCAAGGGATTTATCGCAGAACAGAAGACCTAATCTGGTATGGACGTAAGCCGAATCTGCGCAGAGCTCGTAGCGATAAAAAGCGAGAACCCCCCGGGGGATACCTCCGGGGTTATCGAGTACATCAGGAATTTCCTCGATGCCCGGGGCATCGTAAATACCGTCACAGATACCGGAAGCGGACGGTGCAACCTGGTTACCCGGGGGCCAAAAAAACCGCTCCTGCTCTGCGGGCATGTAGATGTCGTTCCTGCTCTCAAAGACGGGTGGACTCATCCGCCATATTCAGGAGCCCGGGAAGACGGATATGTCTGGGGCCGGGGTGCAACAGATATGAAAGGCGGATGTGCGGCGATCCTTGCTGCCTGCGACATGCTCGTGCAGGGGAGTCACGAGCTGCCCGCGACTCTGGCATTTGTCTGCGATGAAGAGACGGGGGGCGAAGGCGGGATCCGGTACCTGCTCGCACATAACGTGATCAGCCCCTGTGACTGCCTGATCGCAGAACCGTCGCCGTCCCGCCATCCCTGCATCGGCCAGAAAGGGCTCTGCCGCCTTGACCTGAAATTCGCCGGGACGCCCGGTCATGGCTCCCTGTACCCGACGATCGGCGTCAGCGCGATCATGGAAGCAATGGAGATGCTTGCATATGTCAAAAGCCTCCATGACCGGGAATTTCCGATCGATGAAAAACTCCGTGAGATTATCCGGCACTCATCCGATGTCTTTTCTGAAGAGTTCCGGATCCAGGAAGGCAGCGATATCCTCGAACGGGTGACATTTAACCCAGGCGTTATTTCAGGGGGCGAAAAGGTCAACATCGTCGCCCAGCACTGCACACTCGATCTGGAACTGCGAATTCCCTGGGGGTGCAGCATCCCGGATCTTGTCAGGGACATACGTGCGCATGCCCGACACGGGACAATCCTCAACGAGACTACTCACGTTCCTTCGTTCACGGATCCTGACTGCGATTTTGTCAGGATTGTGTGTCGTGAAGTAGAGAGGGTGTGGGGAGGAGATGTTTTTCCCATAGTACAGTGGGCGGCAAGCGACGCGCGTCATCTCCGGAGTTCGGGATTCCGGGTGATCGAGTACGGCCCAGGAGAACTTTCAACCCTCCACGGGACGAACGAGCGGGTTTCCGTTGTTTCGCTTGAGAATGCAGTAAATATTTACAGGGGCATCCTGAACACGTACAGCAGGACAAGCGGATAGTCGTAAGATACGAGATCCCGGAAATTCCATATGTTGCCGGACGACAGGTCCGGCTCGTTTTTACCAGACACAGCCCGGTGCAGGCAAGCCGTTAAAAAATAGTCAGTTCTTCGGGCGTTTTACGCCAGACAGCAGAATTCCAGATACTGCCAGTGCCACCAGTACACACAATGGTGAGAGAGGGGTATAGGTGGTCTTTGTGGGAACCGGAGTTTCCGTCGCGGCCACGGCAATGGTGCCGGGAGGTAACGATTCAGCCACAGTTATATTCTGCGCCACTGCTGCAGTGGAGGTGGTCACAGGCGTGGCGGTAGTTACCCCGCCAAGAATCCACGGTGCGATTGTCGGTGTTGGTGAACCGGTTATCTGGGTGACCTGACCTTTCCCCAGCACAGATTGCCGGTTATTTATCGCATCGGTATACGCGGGACTGAGTGCAAGCGCTGTGTTAAAACAGCCCAGTGCATCCTGGTAGCGTCCCATCGCTGCGAGTGCCGTGCCCTTGTTGTTCCAGACCTCAGCATTTGTCGTGGTTATCTGGGTTGCATGATTGAAGGCATCGAGTGCGTCAGTGTAATCGTCCCGTGACATGTACACAAGTCCGACTTGGTTCCACGTATCTGCATTATTGGGATCGAGGTTCGTGCACTGGGCATACGCTTTGAGCGCGGCATCCGTGTTTCCCGTCTGGACATACGAATAGGCAAGGTTGCAGTATGCATCCGCATGGTTGGTGACCGTGGCAGTGAGATTCACATATGCGGCAATTGAGTCATTGTACCTCCCAAGTTCGAAAAGGGAGTAAGCCTGAGCATTCTGCGCATCAGTGCTTGTTTGTATCGTGAGGGCCTGGTTTGCTGCATTCAGTGCCGCAGAGTATTGCCCCAGCGCATTGAGGGCCACCGCTTTCCCCGTCAGGGCAAGTGCATAGGAGGGATCCAGCGAGAGTGCATTGTTATAATACGTGAGCGCATCAGAATAGTCCCCAGATATCGCAGCGTTCTGACCTTTTGTGTACCAGTCAAGGGCATCTTCTGCTGCCACAGCAGGAACCAGAATAAGAATGATCAGAAACAGTATGCCTGCCTTTGAGCTCATCTTCATATCCGAAAATTCTCTTTTATCGCAGATGAATGTATTGTTTTACTGATGTCTCATCGGAGAAATCATTCCGCTGGGCGGGGAGGACAAAAACCGCACCACCCTGTTGTGATAGCGACGGTCCCACCGAGAATCGCGGTGACGACAAATGCTGCCAGAAATCCGCCCGTATCCGCGATGACGCCGGCAAGGAACGGGAGGATCGCCATCCCCAGATAACTTGCCGTCGAGAACAATCCCATGAGAAGGCCCTGGTGATCAGATACACCGGCAAGAAACGCCATCTGGGCGATCATCACGACACCGGCAAGAGCGCCAAGCACGATGAAGCCAAGCGGGGATACATAGGTAAGAAGAACACCTGCCGCCATGAAGAGCGCGGACCAGCGGATGACCGGAACCGGCTGAAGCGGCATACGCGTGACCACAAGGACGGTGACAATGGTGGCAATGCTCATACCCGCAATCCAGAGCCCGAGAGTGTCCGGTGCCTCGCGGGAAAATTTCGGGTACAGCGATGAAACAACACCGGTTATACCAACAAGAATCACGGTCGAATACCACAGCCAGACGTTGTCGCGAATGAACGCTGATATGTTTGCAGTATCTCCACTCCCCGCTGGTGTGACCAGACGATTGCCGGTTACAGCACTTCCTCCCAGCACGACAAGGGAAAAAAGAGTAAAGACACCAATGCCAAGAGCAGGTTGTGCAAAACGCACCGCAAGCAGGCCGGCAACGATCAGACCGAGGACAAGCCCGAGGTTGAGCATAGCCATGTAATACCCGCTCATGCGGGTATGATCGCCTCGCGAGTTGACATACGAGAGTGCCGCAGCAACAAAGAGTCCGGCCCCTATCCCTTCACAACCCCGTATGACGATCACTATTACCGGGGAGGCGGTAAAAAAAAGCAGGATACCGGCCGCAACCGTCATCAGGAGGCCGACACGGACAACCGGTACAGAACCATGACGATCAGCCAGAATCCCTCCCGGCAGGGTGGAGATGAAGGCTCCAAAAAAATAGGCGGCGTAGATAGCACCCTGCCATGCAGACGGCCCGGCAAATGCCGGCAGCACCGGGACGATCGCATTCGAGAGCGCCATGACGGCAAAGATTCCGAGGCAGATGATAGCCAGGTATGCCTTTGATGAATCCATGGGATCAGATCATGCGGTAGGTTTCAAGGTTCATGGGGGAATGGGTCTGGATATGGTACCGCTTGTAGATGGAGCTGGCAAGATCGATGGTATTGTTCTCATCCCCGTGAATACAGAATATTTTTTCGGGTCGCGGCTGGATCTGGCCGATGTAGTTCATCAGCTGCCGCCGGTCGGAATGCCCGGAGAATCCGTCGATGGTATCGATCTCAAGGTTGATGGTAATCGTGCCTTTCCGCCCCATGGGCACTTCGCGCCATCCTTTCTGGATGCGTCTCCCTTGCGTACCGTCTGCCTGGTACCCGACAAAGACGAGTGCATTTTTCTCATCCTCTGCAAGATTGAGGAGATACTCCATGACCGGCCCCCCGTTGAGCATACCGCTTGTGGTGATGATCACGCAGGGATCGCCGTTGATCACTTTCTCGCGGAGATCGGAAGAGTCCACCTGCTGGAAACATTCAGCAAGGAAGGGGTTCATCCCTTCCCGGAAGATCAGGTTCCGGAGGTCGTTGTTGAGGTACTCCGGATAGGTCGTGTGGATTGCGGTTGCTTCGCGGATCATGCCGTCAAGATAGATTTTGACCTGTGGGATCTTGCCAAGACGCATCCCTTCTTCAAGGGCGAGCATGACTTCCTGCGACCGGCCGACCGCAAACGCGGGGATGATCACCTTGCCACCCCGGGAGAGCACTTTGTTGATGGTCTCGTAAAGTTTAAGCTCCGCATCCGAACGTGCCGGCTGGAAATCATTCGAGCCGCCGTACGTGCTTTCCATGAACAGGGTTTCAAGCCGGGGGAACTGATTGACCGCCGGGTTAAAAAGCCGGCTCTTGCTGTAGTTGAAGTCGCCGGTAAAGGCAATGTTATACAGGCCGTCGCCGATGTGGAAGTGGGCTATCGCGGATCCGAGAATGTGGCCGGCGTTATGGAAGGTAAGTTTGATATCCGGCGCAATGTCGGTCACGCTACCGTAATTCAGCGTGATCGAATGACGGATATACGTCTTGACCTCATTCGAGCTGTACGGGATCTTCCGGCCTTCCTTGTTGATGACATCAAGGTAGTCCAGCTGGAGCATCGCAGAAAGGTCCCGTGTCGGGGGGGTCGAATAGACCGGCCCTTCGTACCCGTACTTGTAGAGAAGAGGAACGAGTGCACAGTGATCGAGATGTGCATGCGTGAGGACAACAGCGTCGAGCTGAGCCAGGGGGTGGATCTCGGGAACGTAGAGATATGGTGTTCCGCTTGAGTTATCGGGTTTCTCCCCGCAATCGATCAGCACGCGGCTGTCCGGGGTAGTCAGCAAAAATGCGGCCCGGCCGACTTCGCGACAACAGCCAAGGGTAGTGACACGCACCCATTGATCTTTCTTGGTCGCATCCTTGTTTGCCTCGTCGCGGCCCGGGATATCGCGGTGGATCCGTCTTCCTATCGTGCGCAGGAACTGCTTGCGCTCCTCATTGACCGAGCGCAGGTACTGGCGGACCTGCTTTACGGTGCTGCTCTCGATGGGGGGAGTCCGGACAACTTTTGGCGTCCAGCCGATATGCCGGGTAATATCACGGAGCGTGATCCCGTTCTTCCCAATCACAACGCCGGGTTTTTCAGCTTCGATCAGGACTTCCCCGGTATCGGGGTCAAAAAAGATATCGGTGATACCGGAGGACTCCGGGACGACTGCACGGATCTCGGCTGCCGCTTTCTCGGGATCTTCAAGGATTGTCGGGCGGACCACGATCCTTTTCCTCAGGTCCCGGGCAAGGATCCGGATCAGGTCAGCCTCATCGGCAAACCTTTTGGGGTCATCAGTGTAGATGACCAGTTCCGGGCCTTCGAATTCAACCTCTTTTACCGTGATGCCGGCCGGCACCTTCTCGTTGATTTTGTCTTTGAGCTCTTTGAGCCGTTCTTCGATCAACATAATACGAAACGTCCTAAAAAAAGATTATGCGGAATTTTTGACAGGATATTTTTTGAGAGCAGCCTCACCAAGTTCCTGGTACTTGTCTTTGGTGATGACAACCACATGGATACCTTCACCGGACCCGGCATCACGCTTCATCGCAGACTTGAGTGCCCGGACCGCGAGTTCAATTGCCTCATCCTCTGTCAGGTTCGGGCGGTACCGGTCTTCCAGCACACCGTAGGCCATGGGAGAACCAGATCCGGTCGAGACAATATCCTCTTCTTTCGTTGCACCGCCCATCGCGTCCACCGAGTAGACGCTGGGGCCGTGTTCATCCACACCGCCAACCAGCAGCTGGACATAATACGGGAAATACCGGTTCTGGTTTAAATAATTGGAGAGAAGGGTTGAGGCAGCACCGACAGTGATTGCCCGCGACCTACGTATCTGGTACAGGTTGCACTCAACCGTGATAATCCGGGCCAGCTGCTGGGCATCGCCCACACCGCCGGCAATTGTCATACCAATCCGGTCCGCGATCTGGTAGACTTTCTTTGCACGTTTGCTTGCAATCATGTATCCCATGGTTGCACGTTTCTCTGTCGCGAGGATTACCCCTCCGTCAAATACCAGACCGACCGTGGTAGTTCCTGTCATAGATTCCGGATGCTGTTCAGGCATATTACACCTCAAAAACAAATGAACGCCAAAAATCAATTAAAAGCGTTTTATGGTATTAGACGACATCAGGAAATTTAAAGGTTGCTATCGGCGCTCTGACGCAAAATAAACACTTGCTGCCCAAAAAGAATATTATTCTGCGTCCTCTTTACAGAGAACACGGATAAGATCGCGGTCATAAAGCATGGCTACCAGGCGCTTGTCTCCATTGACCACAGGAAGCTGGTCGACCCTTGATCTGCGCATTTTTAATGCGCACTCGCTGACCTCAGCATTCTTGGGCACGGCCACGACATTTTTGACCATGGCAAGTTTTACCGGCCGGTTTGGCAGCTGTACCCGGGATATCCCAAAACTGATCGTATGGTTATCCCGTATGCTCTCCCATGTCCACTCATCGTCATCAGTACCGTTAGAGAAGTCGCTTACGCCAACCGAATCCTCAATGCTCGCGCTCCGGATGAGATCACGTTCCGAGATGATGCCCTGCAGTATGCTGTCTGCATTCAGGATAGGGATCGCATCCACACCCGAGATCTCCATGACACGCCCCACAAGGGGGAGCGGCGTCTCTTCCCAGAGTGCAAACGTCGTGCTCGTGTAGGTTTCTTGGATCTCCTCTTTTATTTTCATCTGGGCAATCGCATGGATCAGGTCAGCAACCGAAAGCAGGCCGATCAGAATATTATCCTCGACTACCGGCAGCCTCCGTACCCTGTGCGAAACGAGCAGCCGGGCGGCTTTGTGGATATCTTCATCGGGCCCGATCGTTATCGGCTTTGAAGCCATGAGAAGCCCAAGCTGGGTCTCTTCTGGTTTGCGCAGCAGATCCTTACGGGTGATTATCCCGACCAGTTTCTTGCTTTTGAGAACGGGTACACCGGAAATACCGGTCCTTTTGAGAATTTTAAGGACATCGTCACGGTTGCCGGGAATGTCCACGTGGACGACATCCGCGGTCATGTAGTCTTTTACCAACATGTCCGTTATGATCTCACCACCATAGTCGTGACCGTGCTGTGTGCGGTAATATAGGTGCTGACACTCCCGATAAGAAGACGATCGGTCTGGCTTTTTCCATGGGAACCGGAAACAATGAGGTCCACCTTCTCGTGCTCTGCAAGTGTTATGATTTCAGTCCCCGCATGGCCCTGTTTCATGTGAGTGACAAGGGAGACCCCGCTTTTTGCTGCGGTTTTTTTGGCCTTCTCAAGAACCGCATTTCCTTCGTTCTCAAGGACGCGGTACATGATCTCTACAGTATTATCAGAGGGAAGAGAGGTAAAGAGGCCGGTCTCTACCACATAGACGGCATGAAGCCGGGCATTCCATACCTTTGCCTCATCGACAGCCCGTTCGATCGCATGATCACTCGCTTCTGAACCATCAATTGCAACGAGTATGTTAGTAAACACTGGCATCACCCAAAACAAACATGCCATTTTTATTGAGTTTACAAATTAAAAACGTTATTCCCGATTGAGCCCAGTTGAGCACGTTTTACAATGGATGTTGCGGGATCGCGGCTGAAAGCAAGCGCAGAATGGGATGGATCCAGCGTAAAAAAGGCTGCGCGTGCCCCTTCCCGGATAAAGAACGGGGAACCGGTGAACTGTGATCCACCGATCGCTGAACGGAGGACAACCTTTGGATCGAGACGATATACCATTGCGGCAAACGCCATCTCCGAGAACATATCCGGCGGGACAAACATCGCATTGTCCGTGCCGAGAACCACGGTACACCCGAGATCGAGCATCATATGAATGGGAGGATATCGGGCAGAAGTGGTTACGCCCAGCACCCAGTTGGAGCGAGGGCAGACTGCGATGGGGATCTCTTTATCTGCACATTCCCGGATCTGTTTTTTTGTCGCATGCGTCATGTGGATGAGGAGATCCGGTTCAAACGCGAGCGCAGCATCCACATCATCCTTATCCTGCTCGCCTGCATGAAAAGCAATCCATTTACCTGCCTTTCGTGCTGCACTGACTTTCTGCTCCACTCCTGCTACGTCACGGCAACTGCTGATTCCAAGACCATCTGCTTCAGATTCACCGCCATCCCGGCCGAATATGACAGGTAAAAAATCAAAACCGGCCGCCGCATCCTTAAAAGCACGGACGCCGGGCCTGCCCCCTTCCCGAAAATCAGCACACCCGTACGTTCCAGAACCCATCATATCGGTAATAGCAGCCCGCATCGCGGCAACCAGCTCCTGGCGGGACGCGGCAGCGAGGAGCCGGTGCTTAAGCCCGTCCGGGGGTGTCACCATACTGACCAGATCTCCGGTACTCCCGCAGTCCATTGCCACCGTATCAGCGAGGTGGGTATGGGCATCAAAAAATGCCGGGCAGATCCAGAGCTGGGGAGCCCGGGGATTTTCCTCGATTGCAGCGATCCGTCCCTGATCAATTACGATATCTACCGAGCGGACCTCGAGTTCCTCACCAATCAATACCTGACCGGACACAATATGAGGGGTTTTCATGGTATGTCGTGACTCTCCTTTATATATCGAAAAATGAAATATATTCGCATGGCAAAGAAACAAGGCGGAAGGTTACTTTCATCGGCAGGTCTCGTCAACTATTACGAGAGCGAGGATCGGCGGGCAGTCCATATCAGTCCCATAACGGTCATGGTTGTTGCCGCAGTCATCGGTATCATCGTCATGGTCTTCAATCTTCTCTATTCAACGCATGCATAAATCCGGTCCATTCTTCCGGACCGGAATAACTTTTTTCGTTCATTGGGGGCAAGTCTTCTTAAGGAGCCGGCGGGTAATATCCTCATCTTTTGTGAAATACAGGCTGTCGTGACCAGTCCATGACGGGCAGTTATGGAAAAGGACTGCCGGGACGCCACTGTTACTCTCACCCATCACGAAGTTTGCAAATCCTGCAATCTCGTCGACAACCGCTTCTTCCGTGATCTTGAGCTCATGACCAAAGAGATCGGTGTCGCCCCGGAAATCGCGGATCGCAGTAAACCCGCTCCAGCCAATGGCATTCCCGGTCTGCCCGCGCCGGAAGGATCGCCCGCAGGTATCGGTAATGATCACGCCGACATTTTTCCCGGTGATCGTTTTGATTTCGTCCCTGACATCCGCTGCCGCTTTCATTGGATCTGGAGGCAGGAATATCACCATGCCGTCATCGATATTGCTCTGGTCAACCCCCGCCCGTACTCCGATATGGCCGAAAGGGAGCTCCGAGAGAATGAACGGGTGCTCCATGATAATGTCCTGCGAGGCGTCAAGCACAGCCTGGACAAAACGGGGATCCTCGCCATTGAGTTTTGCGAGCCGCAATGCACGCTCTGAAGGGGTGATCTCCGCGAGAGGTTTTGTATACCCCTTTGATTTCGAGTACACTGTCGATGCAAGGGAAACTATGTCACCATCCTCTATCGTAACCCGTTCGCAGATCATCGCGGCAATATTATCACCGGCCCTGATAAGGGGAAGTCCCCATACGCCAGTGACGACAATATTTTCCATAGTACCAGTTCTATGAGGTGATCGCACGATATAGGGATTTCGTTTGGCTTTTTTATTTTACTGCAAGGGTGCGGGACACCGATATATTTTTATGAGGGATGCACGCATCACCACATAGTTATGTACCATATCCTCCGTTGTCCGGGGTGCAGAACTTTTACCTATGTTGACCGGTTCCAGAAATGGAAACTCTGTCCGGTCTGCGGCCACGCTTATGAAGTGGCAAAAGTTCCTGCGTACCTTGAAGTGGAGGATTACCATGATGCCGAGCATATCATACGGCAGATGGAAAAACACCTGCACACCCATAAAAAAAAGGATTTCACCCCTCAAGAATCCGAAGAACTGCGACGGCATTACGCTGAGTGGTTCGGGAAAAAGTGTCACTAAAAACCCGCTTTTTTACCGGTTCATAAGGTTGTGCTATTTATGAATAACCAGTCCGGTGGAACCGGAATTGGCGGGATTGTTTAAAATCCGGGCGGATGATGAAAAGAACCTGCACGGCCGGTAGTTTGCCGTTCCACCCTTCGGGCAGGATTCCCGTTAAAAGGGGGGCGGTGGTCGGACATGCCCTCTCCCATGATCCATTCTCCGACGGAGAGGTTTCGGGCTGGATCTAAGGCTGTAACTCTCCAGTAGAAATGGTGTCAACGCCCGACAAAATTCTTCATAAAAATCGGCATTTTTTGAAACGGGCCATTTTAATCAGGAAAAAACCGTGCAATTTAGCAGCGTTCCTTTCAGCGTAAAAAATGAAGCATCAATTAGTCATGCGGAACACTGGAATGGACTGGAATGAAAATATGGCCGAAAAATAAAGGGGGTTCCTGATCGAGAAAAAGCGACCGGGGTTTTTCGGGAAAATGCCCGGGATCTGCCATCCCTTTGCACCCATGAGGGTCGGGAAGGTATCATAATGGCGGGATGCATTGGTTTTGATAATTTTTACCTTCGGTGAATGGGGGATTCACAGTTGATGTTGCTGCAAGGATTTTTCGAGCAGAGCGTGCTCTCGGGAACTTGTGCCCCCGCCGCACGGGCATCCCCGGTTGAGATAGTGTGACGGATTGTTGAATGGGATTTGTGATAAAATACTCCTTCACGGAAATTTATTCACTCGATTCGCCGCGGGGGCGTCCCGTCGGGGGAGGTGGCACTCCTCGCTCGTTGGGGATTTGGGGGCATCAGCCCCCATCATCCTATACCCATCACAAAATCCAGATTGTCTGTAATGACCGGAGATTTCCGGAAAAGTCCGGGTCCCGAACTTGAGAATTCCGGAAAAGTTCCATGACATTCCCGGTCTTTAAAAAAAAGTTCGCGAAAATTACGGAACTCTCCGGAAAAAATTCACAAATGGTGCCGGACATTTTTTATTGAGTCCGGGGGATCGCGATCCGGCACCGGACTGTAATGTTCATGTGCGATCAAAAGAGATACTCCGGAAAAGGTGACCTGTGGAAAAGTATGACATTGCAGTCATCGGTGCCGGACCGGCCGGTCTTTTCTGTGCGATCCATGCAACAGGGCCGGGTATCCGCGTTCTCCTGATGGAAAAAAACCTGCAGCCCGGGATAAAACTTCAGATCTCGGGCACAGGCCAGTGCAACATCACGCATGATGGGGATATCCGTACGTTTTTTTCCCGGTACGGCACACACGGGCAGTTCCTCAAACCTGCACTTTTATCATTCACAAACGTCGCGCTCATCCGGTTTTTTGAGGAGCGTCGCCTCAAAATGGAGATAACGGAAGGCGGCAAGGTCTTCCCGGTGAGCCGTAAAGCCATGGATGTCTGCGATGTTCTTACCCGGGAATGCCGGGACCAGGGCGTTCTCTTGCGGTGCGGGGAGCCGGTACTACAGGTGAAAAACACAGATTCAAATTTTGTCCTGCATACAGCCGACCGTACCTGTGTTGCAAAAAACCTGGTCATAGCTGCTGGGGGGGCATCCTATCCGAAGACCGGATCGACCGGGGATGGCTGCCGGCTCGCCGCGTCCCTCGGGCACACGATACAGGAGATCGGGCCGGCACTCACGCCGCTCCTGATCAAAACTTTCCCGTTTACTGACCTTGCCGGCATGTCGTTTGCCGGGCTGCCATTCTCGATCTGGCGGGAGAAACGGAAGATCGTTGACGGGCAGGGAGATGTGCTCTTCACGCATACCGGCCTCTCCGGACCCGGGATCCTCGACCGTTCTCGCGAAATCCGGGCCGGTGATGAGATCCGGCTCTCGTTTGCCGGGCCGGTGCAGCGCGAAACGTTTGCACGGGAGTTTCTGGACACGCTCTCTAAAGCCCCGAAAAAATCGATAAAAACCATTATCGCCGGCCTTGGGGTTCCCGAACGGCTGGCCCGCCTGCTCCCGGATCTTGCCGGGATCCTCGCGGAGAGTACAGGATCTCACCTGACTGCTGCCGGGCGCACCCGGCTGATCTGCCTGTTAACAGAATATCCACTGGAAGTTTCTGCCCTGGGGGATCTCTCCATTGCGATGGCGACCCGGGGCGGCGTCGCTCTAGGGGAGGTAAACGCAAAGACAATGGAATCCGAACTGGTGCCCGGGCTTTTCTTTGCCGGGGAGGTGCTCGATATCGATGGGGACACCGGGGGTTTCAACCTCCAGGCAGCGTTCTCCACGGGTTTTCTTGCAGCGCAGGGATTCCGCGAGCGGGCAGGGAAACGTATATAAGGAGTGACCGGAAAAACCTGCACCTGCCCGGGTAAATATAGACATCTGACCCTTCACGGTCAGGCTACGGTCTTATTCTTTGACCCACCCCAGTTTTTCCAGCACGTACCGGGTCTCGTCCTGCGCCTTACCTCCCGGTCTGCGCGGCTGGATCACAATCGTCAGCGCATTTTTGAGTGCAATACCGGCTCGTTCACCCTTGCCCTTGCAGAGAACGTAGTCCCCGTTGAACCGGCCCAGCGCCTTGACAAATGCGTTTGCGATCTTTTCCCGGTCCGCAAGATCGCTTTTTTTGAGTTTCATGAGATGCTCAAAGAGCGAAAGATCGATTAAGGTCGAGGCCATCCAGCCGATCTCGCAGGTATATCCGAAGATCCAGGCGATACGTGAATTTTTCGTGGTGGATAAAAAATCGTCGATATTGTTACCCACGCTGCACGAACCGATAACGACCCCCTCAATATTGGAGTAGTTCGCCGCGTTCCTGACGGCCTTGAACATCGCCGGGATCTTCATGCCGGTCTTTGCCTTGAGCCCGCCAATCCGTTTGCCGGTCCCGTGCGCCGCTACGTACAGAAAGAGCCGGTCTTCACGGGTATTCGTGAGGTCATCCGAAAGCGCCCGTTTAAAACCGTTTTTTTCGTAGAAATTTGAGTAGTAAAGGCTAAAATCCCCCCGGTAACTCTCAAGGCCTTCCAGAAATGACAACACCGAGGGGCGTTTGGGCTTCTGCTCCGGCGTCCACCAGAGCCCTTCTATTACCAGGAGTGCCGTACTGCTCATGGGTCACACTCCGCGTTCATCTGTAATTTCCACCCTTGTCTCATACTATTTACCCCACGCGAAAATACGATACCCGTTGTATGTTTCTTGAAGCACATCAAGGCTTGTCAATGGGAGGGGGTTACTATCCGGACAGAAGGTGATGCAATAATACGGATATATGAAGGGCAATCTTTTTATTGCGGCAGAAACGAGGCTCTCTAGTACAGGTGCAGATGCACAACAGGGGTATTATTATAGACGACAATTCCGGCATCCCAACACCGGCAGACACAGGATCGGAAGAACCGTTTTGCACTTCACAGGATAATCAACCGGAAAAATCCGGGATGGAGCGTTCCCCGGAAGTTTTCACCGGGATGACGCTCGAACAGATCATCGATATAACCGGGGAATTCATTCACCTTAACGATCTGGTAATGATGCATATCGAAAAATCCGGAGGATTTGCCGGGCCTGATGCATATTTTAAAACAGTCCAGCCGCTTCTCGATCTTCTTGAAGTCGAGATCAGGGTCCGGTGCCAGTCGGAAATGACGCAACAGCAGATGAAACTGATCGTGCAGGACTGGATCGATCAGGAAATCAGGGAATGCGGGAACTCTAATCAACAGAAGGTGTAGTCCCCGTACAGGATCCTTGCAGAGGTTACCTGCCAGAGCATCTCTCGTAAAACAGGAGACCATATAAAATTGCGGCCAGGCTCCATCATACGGGAAAAATGGTAAAATCGGGGAATCAGATCAACCCGGTTGCCCATGTCCACATGTTATGGACACCGGTCGAGATCACCACAGCCGGGTCGATGTGGAGAAGCGGGAATACAAAGATGAAATACAGGATCGTCCCAAGAAGGCTTCCGAGATTTGCAAGCGCGGCTACCAGCACAACCTTGAAAAGAGGGATGTGCGTCATCTCACGGATAGATTCTGCCTCGTAAATTTTTCGGAAATCCGAAACCGGCGGTCTTCGTACCTTTGCCTCAACATAAGCGGCAAACCACCCGGCATGGAGCAACGGGTTTAAGGAGGTCATCCATGCCACCCCAAAACAGGCAAGAGCTGAATACGGGTGACCGCCGGCGATAAGGGTGAATACTGCTGCAAGCACCCCGTGGATGATCACCCAGAAGAGGAGTGCGTATAAGAGCACCATCCATCCGACGCCGGAGAATGCAATAGCTGCGAGCAGGAATGCAAAAAGTCCCGTGACCGCGAACCCGAATATTTTCGCCCAGGGAAACGATCTCGGTTCTCTGGTAAGCGCGTCAAACGGCGGGAGCGTCTGCGGGTTTTCGATGTAGTTCGTGATGCCCTGCCGGTGACCTGCACCAACAATGGCAAGAATGCGACCCTCTGGTCGCTGTACCTTTAAAAGGACGAGCTGGTGGGCGATATATGCGTCCCGCTCGTCAATCAGGGCATGAGCACCGTTGGGGGAAAACTTGCGAAATTCCTCCATGACCGCATCGATGACATCCTGCTCCTTGAGTGATTCGATATCGAGTTCTTCACCGTTGTCCACTTCTGCAACTGAGTAAATCAGAGCAAAGACCATCTTGATCTTTTCAATGATTCCCATAGATTTCCAAAACCGCAGGAGGGTAAGACGAATATCGCGATCCACGAGCGCGATGGGGATGCCCCGGCTCTCCGCTTCCTCAATGGCAGCTTTCATCTCGGCACCAGGCTCGACACCAACATCGACACCGATCTTACGCTGGAGGTAGGAGAGCAGCCACTGGACAAGAAGCGAATTAAAATTCTTTACTTCAAGGACATCTTCAACGGTCGGATCACGTGCCTGTTTTTTTAAGGCCGAGAACCGGGCGGGATCAAGTTCGATGGCCACCACATCAGGCTTAAACTCATCAATTGCTGCCCGAACTTCATCTACACTTTTCTGGGAGACATGTGCCGTCCCGACGATCTTTAAGTCCGCCATCAGTCACCGTAATTCCTAGGTTATTGGTTTTTTATCCTCATTAATGGGTGGGGTAAAGAAATGTCGGGGATGCGCCAGTCACCACGATAACGGTCTGTTGCCAATAAAAAGAAAATCGGGTGAAAAAGAGAAAATCCCGAAGACCCGGGTCCCCGCCCGGTCCGGCATCCCTCAACAAACGCTATGGTCAGCAACTCTGCGAGCAGTCCAGAACCTGGTTGGGGTTATTGGGGAATGAGTTCTGGCACGCCTCAACACAGTTGACACATTTGTCATATCTGGACTCGGTGACGAGCTGGCACGAACCGCTTACATCCTGGCAGGTGGCATACTGAAGGCACTGGTTGCTAGGGTTAAGAGTGTTTGGACAGGCTGTGGCCACATTCGGGCCGCACGTGACAGCGAGTCCGTTGCAGGTCTGAATTCCGCACGCGAGCACGGTCGGCACTTCAGTCGGTGTAGCGGTGACCGTAGGTTCGGTGGTCACCACCGCAACCGGCTGGCTGGTTGAAGTACAGCCTGTAATGAGGATTGCAACAACAGCCATGGCCAGAATGATAACCATGGGACGTAGTATCTTCATTGCACCATCATCTCAGACATAGGATTTGCACTAACCCCCTCAAATAGGTACGCACCGGGGGAGACCGGGTACAACCCCGGTAGGATTGTCACGGTGGCCGGTTTATTATGCCGGATTCACGTATATACCCGGGATAATGGGGGCTGCATGAAGATCGCGGTAGCCGGGAAGGGAGGGGCCGGTAAAACGCTGGTAGCCGGAGGTCTTGCATTCCTTCTGGCCCGGGCCGGCTATACAACAATTGCCATCGATGCCGATTCTGCGCCCAACCTCGGTTCCCTTCTCGGACTTTCTTCTCGTGATGCAGACGCGATTCTTCCTGTTTCAAAGAACGAGGCACTCATTACCGCAAAGACCGGTACCGGATATCCCGGAGTGTATACCCTGAATTTTAACGTGGATGACGTTGTTTTAAAGTATGCCGTCCCGACCCCGGCCGGGGTGCACCTGCTGGTCATGGGCACGGTGCTGTCAATGGGTGCAGGCTGTACCTGCCCGGCAAACAGCGTTATCCGCGCCCTGCTCCACCACCTTATCATCGACCGTGACGAGGCAGTGATACTTGACATGGAGGCGGGGGTCGAACATATCGGACGGGGGACTGCCGAGAGCGTCGATGTGATGCTTGTCGTCAGCGACGCAAACAGGCAGTCACTCATGATTGCAGGAACGATCGCACGGATGGCGCAGGACGCAGGTATTCCCCGGGTCGCGCTGGTTGGAAACAGGATCGTGGATACGGAGCAGGAACGGGTAATCGTGGATTTTGCGAGAGCACATGATCTGGTCGTAACTGGCATGATCCCATTCGACCCTGCCGTGGCTCGTGCCGGCATTGCCGGAGATCCAATTTCTGTGCTCGAAGGTTCGGCTGCTCTCAGTGCCATCGGTAACATCCTTTCCCGGATCGATCCGGGAAGACCAAAAAGACCTCTGGTCCGGGCTAAAACGGAGACACACTCATGAAAACGCTGGTAACGATGGGCCGGGGCGGGACCGGCAAGACGAGTTTTGTTGCGCTGCAGACGAAATTTTTTATTAAGCAGAATGAGACGCCCCTTCTCCTTGTCGATGTCGATCCCGACCAGAATCTCGCAGAGATGGTGGGTGTCGATCTCGAACATGAAGGCGTAAAGACCATTGCCGAACTGGTTACGGACACCTTTATCAAAAAAGGCGGGACCATGACAGGGATCGCCCCGAAAGAACGAATCGAGACCCGGGTCCTTGAGGATGGACTTTATGAAGGGAGTAACTTCGATCTTATAGCCGTCGGAACAAAGTGGATTGAGGGCTGCTACTGCATGCCTGATGCGGCACTTAAAGGTGCGCTCGAATCGCTCACGAAAAATTACCGGTACGTGCTGATCGATTCCCCTGCGGGCCTCGAACATCTCAACCGAAAGATCACTGCACGCGTCAGCGATATCTTCGATGTCATGGGCCCCTCCCACAAGTCATTTGAGCATGTTAAGCGGGCAGACCGTATCACCTGGGAGGTCGGGATCGGTTTTGATCGTTTCTTTGTTGTCGGGGGCTGCCTGTTTCCTGCCGAGCTTGAAGAGACGGCGCGAAAAGAGACCGGGCAGCAGTACCTGGGAAAGATCGTCTTTGATCCGCTTGTGCAGGAATCGGTGATTGCTGGCCGATCTCTCCTCGATATCCCGGAGAGTTCCCCGGCGTACCGTTCGGTCAGTGCACTCATGGAAAAGGCCGGGTACGGGAAGGCGCGCTGATCGTGACGGAAGTGCATCCTTCTGCCAGCGCCCCGGAAATCCAGGCGATTCGGTTAAAAACCGGTAAGATAAATATAAACCTGCATTCCTGTATTCCAGAGGATATAAAATCCCGGTTGTGCTGCCATTGACAGAAAAAAAGATCTCGCTTACGATAAAGGAGATGGAGTCCGGCCTCGGCCGTATCAAGGATCTCTCCATCTCCATCGGGAAACTGTCGGCAGCAGACTGGGCCGAGCCGGAGGGTCCCACACCCTATCCTTCGCTTACCGCACTCCGTTCCTGGGACCGGACCCTCCTTTCCCGGTACCAGCCGTTCTATATGCCGTTCTGCGATCTCTGCTGCCTGTGCACGTACGGAAAGTGCGATCTGACCGGTACAAAAAAGGGTGCCTGCGGGATCACGATGCCGGCCCAGCAGTCCCGCATCGTACTCCTTTCTGCATGCATCGGTGCCGCCACCCATACCAGCCATGCACGCGAACTCGTTACCTACGCGATAAAAAAAGCCGGCCGTGACTGCCCCATCAATCCCGGCGGTAACTCAATCGGGGTTGAGGCCCCGGTCATCCGCCTTGTCTGCGGTGAAAAACCGGAAATTCTTGCCGACCTTGAGACGGTCCTTGACTACTGCGAGAGCCAGATCACTGCCCTCCTCGCAGTGGCTCATACCGGCCAGGAAGGCGATCCTCTCGACTTCGAGAGCAAAGTGCTCCATGCCGGCATGATCGACCAGGTGGGTATGGAAGTCGCCGACTTAGCACAGATATCGGCGCTCGGGTACCCGAAAGCCGACCCGGATGCCCCGCTTGCCGCGCTCGGCATGGGCACCGTCGACACTACAAAGCCGGTCATTCTTGTTATCGGCCACAACGTGCCACCTTCGGTTGCCATCATCGATTACCTGCATAAAGAACAGCTTTCGGACCAGGTCGAGGTGACCGGCATCTGCTGCACCTCGATCGATGCGACCCGGTATTCACCCCGGGCGAAGATTATCGGTCCCATGTCCTGGCAGCTCCGGTACATCCGGAGCGGGATACCGGACGTAATTGTCGTTGACGAGCAGTGCATCCGCACCGATGCACTTGCAGAAGCAGAAGCCATCCATGCGCCGTTTATTGCGACTTCGGAGAAGAACTGCCTGGGCCTGCCCGACCGGACACATGACCCGGCAGATGCAATTGTCGCAGATCTGTCGAGTGGCCGGCAGTCAGGCGTCCTGCTCCTCGATCCGGAGAAAGCCGGCGAGGTGGCAGTCCGGGTCGCCCGGACGGTTGCACCGGCCCGGAAAAACGCCTGTATCCAAACCGACCCGGCAACGATCCGCGAACAGGCATCGGCCTGCACGCAGTGCCGTCTCTGCCAGAGGGCATGCCCGAACGATCTCAAAATCCCGCAGGGAATGAAAGCAGCCGGGGCGGGCGACCTGTCGCTGCTTGCCGGCCTGTACGAGGCCTGCGTGGGCTGCGCCAGGTGCGAACAGGCCTGCACAAAGGAGATCCCGGTGCATTCGCTGATCGTGGCTGCCTCAGCTGAAAGAATAAAAAACGAAAAATTCACGATCCGCACCGGCAGAGGTGCGATTCAGGATATCGAGATCCGCAATGTCGGGGGACCGATCGTGCTTGGCGAAATCCCGGGCGTTATCGGGTTTGTCGGCTGCGCCAATTTCGCAAACGGGGGAAACGAGGTCGCGGAGATGAGCGTGGAATTCGCGAAGCGCCGGTACATCGTCTGCACTTCGGGCTGCGCCGCGATGTCGATCGGGATGTACCGGGACGAGGAGGGCAAGACCCCGTACGAGCAGTTCCCGGGAGATTTTGCTGCCGGCGGGATCGTGAACGTCGGCTCCTGCGTCTCAAACGCCCATATCGCCGGGGCAACCATCAAGATCGCAAGCATCTTTGCACGTCGCAACCTGCGCGGGAACTATGCCGAGATTGCGGATTATGTCCATAACCGCGTCGGCGCTGTCGGCGTTTCGTGGGGCGCGATGTCCCAGAAGGCATCGGCAATTGCCGCAGGGTTCTGGCGTCTCGGGATACCGGTGGTTGTCGGCCCGCACGGGACTAAGTACCGGCGGATGCTTCTTGGCCGGGCCGATCATGATGCTGACTGGTACGTGCACGACCAGCGGACGGGCGAGGACGTATACGCAGGCCCGGCACCGGAGCATCTCTTTGTCGCGGCAGAGACCAAGGAAGAGGCGATGGTGCTCGTCGCGAAACTCTGTATGCGGCCCAACGATACGACCCGAGGCCGGGCGATGAAACTGACGCATTATATCGACCTTTCCCAGCGCAACCTCGGGACGATCCCTGACGACATCCCCCGTTATGTCCGCACGACCGCTGATATCCCCGTTACCTTAAAAGGGGAGATCACCCGGATTCTCGCACAGTCTGACTGGAAAGAGCGTCCGATCCCGGATCCGACGCTGCTCACCCGGGATAAGCCATCCCCACGAAAGGAGCGCTGATACCCCATGACTGCCGCAGACCCCTGGCAGACCGCAGAAATTGCCGGTCCGAAAAAGGCATCCGTCATTACAAAACCTGCAATGGTTCTTGCGGTCATCAGCCGGGCACAGCACCCGGTGCTCCTTATCGGGCATAACACCGTCACGATCGATATTGGCGGGAGGAAATTGATCGACTACCTGCTCGACCTGGCCCGGGTAAAGGCAATCCCGGTGATTGCCACGGGCCATGCCAACCGGGCTTTGAAGGCCCGGGGGTACACGGGTGCCTCCATTATGCCTGCCGTCGAGGCCGGTCAACGGATTGCCGACCCCTCATGGAACGGGCCGGACGGGAAGGGGCCCTGCGATCTCGCCATTATCGCCGGTCTGCCCTATCCCATGGCATGGACGCTCCTCTCCGGGCTCAAGCACTTTGCCCCCCATACAATGACGATCGTGCTCGACAACACCTTCCAGCCCAACGCGAACTGGTCGTTTGCAAACATCTCCCTCAAAGAATGGCAGGATAACCTAGAAGCCATGATGGCAAATCCCGAATCAGGGGGAGAGACAGATGTTTGAGGATATCCCGGGGGATGTCGGGCTCGTCCATGTCGGTGAGCGGATCCGGAAAAACGACATGTACGTGGAGCTGGGCGGCCCGTCAATAGAGGAAAAGTTTGAACTTGTCCGGGTCAGGAAACCCGAAGAGATTCACGACGGGGCGATAACGGTCATCGGCCCGGATCTCCCGGAAATGGAAGAAGGAAAGAAGTACCCGCTCGGCATTCTCATAGAAATTGCCGGGCCCGAACTGGAAGAGGATATCGAGGGCGTGATTGAACGCCGTATCCACGAATATTCCAACTACATCGAAGGGTTCATGCACCTCAACCAGCGCTATGACATCTGGGTGAGGGTCTCAAAAAAAGCATATGCCCATGGCTTTACGACACTTGCCTACGTGGGAAAGGTTATTTTCTTGCTTCTGAAAAATGAACTGCCTCTTATTGAAAAGATGCAGGTCACATTCTTTACGGATAAAGAGAAGATCCTGGCCCGGTACACCGATGCAAAAGCGATATATGAGGCACGGGACGCCCGAGCCCGGGGCCTGACTGACGATGATGTCGATGTTTTCTACGGGTGTGCCCTCTGCCAGTCGTTTGCACCCAGCCATGTCTGTGTTATCACACCCCAGCGGTACGCAAACTGCGGGGCGATCAGCTGGTTTGACGGGAGGGCGGCTGCCCGGATCGATCCCAAGGGCCCGATCTTTCCCATAGAAAAAGGAGAATGCCTCGATCCGGTGAGAGGAGAATATACCGGCATAAACGAGAGCGCAAAGAAACGATCCCTCGGTACCGTGCACCGGGTTTTCCTGTACAGCGCATTTACCTGCCCGCACACATCCTGCGGGTGCTTCGAGGGTATCGCGTTTTATATTCCCGAGGTGGAAGGCTTCGGGATCGTGATGCGGGGATACAAGGATGTGACCGTGAACGGCCTGCCGTTCTCCACGATGGCGGATTCGACCGCCGGCGGCCGCCAGGTGGACGGGTTCCACGGGATCTCGCTTGAGTACATGCGGTCTCCCCGGTTCCTTGCGGCAGACGGGGGCTATGCCCGGGTCGTGTGGATGCCGTCTGACTTAAAGGAGCAGATGCAGGAGTTCATCCCGGCAGCACTCTTTTCTGTGATTGCGACGGAAAAAGATGTCAGTACCGTAAGCGAACTCAGGGATTTCCTCTCCTCGCATGCGCACCCGGTGACAGAGCGGTGGAAGGCAGAAGAGGACGTACCGGTGAACGGGACAACCGCTGCCGTGCAGGTCTTCTCCGGTGGTGACTTCCCGATCACCTCGGGTGGTTTCAAGATCATCTTCAAGAACGCCCGGATCACCGCAGACCGGGTGATCATCGAGCCGATCCAGCCCAAAAAAACGGGAGCGGATAAAAAATGACCGTCCCTGATCAACATGATGAGAAAAAGTCTGTAAGGACATCGCAGGTGCAGGATGCCATCCCGGGACTTCTTGCGCTGTTGTCCGGCAAAAAGCGGGTAGAACTTGAAAATTTTTCGATGGAGATCGGCGACCTCGAACTCTGGATCCCCACCGGAACCGGCGCTGCCCCGGCGGGATCACCAGCCCCGGTACGCGTGAAACCCACGACCCTCTTTACCGAGACATTTGTCCCGCAAAGCGAAGAGTTCGTGGGCCGTATCCATGAAGTCCGCCTCGGTGCGACAAAAGGCGAGGGCGGCAGCCGGAGCAGGTCCCTTGTGATCGGGGGCTCCACGTATCCGCCGTTTGTCAGCGCCGACCGTCCTGCCGCCCACCCGCCGGTCTTTGCGCTCGACGTTTTTGACATGGCGGTGCCGCTCTCAAAAGTGCTCATGGAAAATGTCAAGGACGTGATGAACGATCCGGCCGAATGGGCACGGATGAACGTGAAGAAGTACGGCGCCGACATGATCACCGTCCACCTCATGTCCACCGATCCGCTCATCAGCGATGCCACACCTGCCGCAGCAGCACGGACTGTCGAAGAGGTGCTGCAGGCAGTCGACGTCCCGCTGATCATCGGCGGCTGCGGGGATCCACGCAAGGACGCGGCAGTCTTTAGTAAGGTCGCAGAGGTTGCCGATGGCGAGCGGGTGCTTTTAAACTCGGTCACGCTTGCCATGACCGAGACAAAGACGCTCGACGTTGTCGCACGGGCGGCAAAGGAGCACGGCCATGCGGTGCTCGGCTTTACCGGCCTCGAACTTAACAAGGCAAAAGAGCTCAACCGCCGGCTCTACGAGTATCTGCCACCGGAGGATATCGTGATGGACTTAACGACGGTCGCGCTCGGGTACGGGCTTGAGTACTCGTTTACCATCCACGAACGGGCCCGGCACGCCGCGCTGATGGGGGATACCGAACTCCAGCAGCCGACAATATCCGCGTCCACCAATGCCTGGGCAGCCCGCGAGGCATGGATGAAGATGGACAAAAAATACGGCTCGCGGGGGCTTCGCGGCCCGCTCTGGGAGACTATCAATGCACTCACGCTCCTCCTCGCCGGGGTCGATATCTTCATGATGATGCACCCGGCTGCCATCCGGACCTGCAAGGACTCGATTCGGATGTTTGCGGAAAAAGATGCGCCGGTGCCGGACGGGGTAGCCCGCTGGGCGACGATGAAGATCTAGACACGGGGTATGAGAATGTCAGAACGCGAACCCAAAAAGACCATAAAAGAGATCAGCCCCATCGACGTGTACAAACTTCTCCCCAAGACCAACTGCAAGGAGTGCGGGGAGGCCAACTGCATGGCCTTTGCAACAAGAGTGGTCAACGGTGAGCTGGCCGTTGACAACTGCCCGCCGGTCACAAAGGAGGAGTACCGGGTCAATTTTTCCCGGCTCGAAGATCTCATGGCGCCCCCGGTCAGGACGGTCCAGGTCGGGACAGGCGACCGGGCCATGAAACTGGGCGGGAAGTACGTCCTGTACCGGCACGAGTTCACCTACAACAATCCCACCCCCATCGCCATCGATGTTTCAGATGATCTGCCCGAAGAGGAGCTCACCGCACGGGTCAGGGCTATTGCGGATTTCACCTACAACTACATTGGGCGCGAACTCCGGCTCGACGCAATTGCGATCCGCTCGACCCGGCACGACCCGGCCGCATTCGCGTCGGCGGTTACTGCCGTTGCTACCCTGACCGATCTGCCGCTTGTGCTCTGTACCTATGATGCGGCGATCATGGCTGCCGGTCTCGCCCATATCCGGGAACGCCGCCCGCTCCTCTATGCGGCGACAAAGGATAACTGGAAGGAGATGGCAGAACTCGCCCTCCGCTATGGATGCCCGCTTGTGGTCTCTGCCCCCCACGACATCGCGCTCCTGCGGTCGCTTGTAAAAACCCTCGTGGAGTACGGGGTTGTCGATCTCGTGCTCGACCCGGGAACGGCAGTCGAGCCCGGTCTTTCCGGGACGATCCATACCTTCTCGCAGATCCGTCGGGCGGTTTTTACCAGTCACGACGAGCTCCTTGGCTACCCGCTGCTCGGCGCCCCGATCACCGCGTGGCTCTCGCCCGAGATCTCGCACGAACTGATCCAGTGGAAGGAGGCCTGTGCCGCCTCGATGCTGCTCTCCCGGTATGCAGACTTCCTGATCATTCACAGCCTCGAAGGCTGGGTGCTCCTGCCCCAGCTGATCTGGCGTTTCAACATCTACACCGACCCGAGAAAACCGGTATCTGTCGATACCGGCGTCAGGACATTCGGGTCGCCCATAAAAGACGCACCGGTGCTTATTACCACGAACTACGCCCTCACCTATTTCACGGTCGAGAGCGATATCAAGTCGGCGGGTATCGACTGCTTTTTGATTGTCGTGGACACCGGGGGAAACAGCGTGGAGAGCGCGGTCGCCGGCCGGTACCTGAACGCAGAGTCCATGGCGGCGGCCCTCAAAGAGAACAAAATTGCCGATCTTGTCGATCACCGGTACCTTATCATTCCGGGTCTCGCCGCCCGCCTGAGCGGTGAGACCGAAGAAGCAAGCGGCTGGCACGTGCTGGTCGGCCCGAAGGATTCGTCCGGTATCCCGGCCTTTCTTAAGGCACACTGGCCACCGGAGAACCGGTGACTTCTTCATTTTAAGGCCCGGAAAGTTGCCACATCAGCCTTCAACCGGTTGTGCCGAATTAATAAGGAGGACACATGTCAATGCAACAACCAGACACGAGTGAGGTTCGGGTTATCTTCCAGCCGATGAACCGCGTGCTCACCGTGCCTGCCGGTACATTGCTTTTTGCTGCGCTGCGCATGGCCGGGGTTGCAATCGAAGGGATCTGCGGAGGCAAAGGCACCTGCGGGAAGTGTCGGGTAATCTTAACCTCGGGAACCTGCACGGTGCTCCCGGAGACCGGGACGGGCTGCCGGCTTACGCAAAAGGAGCGGGAGGATGGATATTACCTTGCCTGCCAGGTAACGCTCTCCGCGGATGCCGTATTTACGATCCCGGTGGAGAGCCGGATCGACTCCCCCCAGATCCTGATCACACAGCCGGTGGTGGCGCCCGGAGAGATCGAACCTGCGGTCGTGCGTTACCTTGTAGAGACCGCACCTTCCGATGGCCTGCCGTTTGCCTCACAGTCGATCAAGTTTTCGGGGTATTCCGGCCTCCGGCCCCGCATGACGGACGAACAGTACCACGCGCTGCTTGCCGCAGAAACCCCGCAGGCTGCCATACTTTCGACCGTCCGATCCCCCCCGGAGGTACTTGCCATCGCCCCGGCAGAAAGTGCACGTCCGCTGTACGGTGTCGCCATCGATCTCGGCACCACGACGGTTGTCGGATGCCTTGCCCGCCTCGATACCGGTGCGATCCTTGCCACCGGATCCGCCCTGAACCGCCAGATCACGTACGGCGAGGAACTACTCACCCGGATCGGGTATGCCGGATCACCCGGGGGGCTTGCAACTCTCCAGAAAGCGGCAGTTGCAAGCGCGAACGAGGTAATCGACTCCCTTGTCCGGACCGCAGGGATCAGCAGCACGGATATCTTTGATGTCTGCATCGCAGGAAACACGGTGATGAACCACCTGATCTGCGGCATCGATTCCCGGTACCTGGACCTTGCAAACGCCCCGGTTTCCCGGGTTCCGATCCAGAAGACTGCGCAGGAGATCGGGCTTGACGTGCACCCCGGCGCCGGGGTGTACTGCCTTCCCAATGTCAGCAGGTTTGTCGGCGGGGACGCGATCGGCGACCTGATCGCGGCCGGGATACATACATCCGATGAGGTCTCACTCATGATCGATCTCGGGACAAACGGCGAGATCGTCCTTGGCACCCGGCACTGGACCGCCTCTGTGTCCTGTGCTTCCGGTCCCGCCTTTGAAGGCGCCGGCATCATGGCCGGGATGCGGGCGATGAAAGGCGCGATCGACCATGTGCATGTCGATTTGTCAACCGGTGAGATCCGCTGGAGCACCATCGGTTCTGCCCCGGCCCGGGGCATCTGCGGCTCCGGGATCATCGATCTGGCTGTGGCGATGGGGCAGACGGACGCTCTCGATTTTGCCGGGAAACTCAATTCCCTCCATCCAAAAGTCCGCACGGGGCCGGAAGGGTTAGAGTACGTCCTTGTTGAGACCCATAAGACCGGGACCGGGCGGGATATCGTGATGACCCAGCGGGATATCGACTATCTCATGGACTCTAAAGCCGCTGCCTGCGGGGCGATCTCCGTGCTCTTAACAAGATACAAGTGCAGGGTTTCGGATATCCGGCACCTGTACCTTGCCGGCGCGTTTGGCGCCTATACCGATATCAGCAATGCCGTCCGCTTCGGCATCATCCCCGGGTTTACGACTGCCGCTGTCCACACCATTGGTAACGGCTCGCTATCGGGAGCATACACAACGCTTGTCTCCACAAAGTACCGGACATCTGCCGAGGAGATGGCCCGGCACATGGTCTACATCGACCTTTTAGTGGACACTGCATTTGCCGAAGAATATGCAGCAGCCCTTTACATCCCGGGAAAACAGGACCTCTTCCCCCCGCGGGCCTGACCGTAAATCAGGTCTGATATTTCCGGTACATACACGGCGCTATAGTGGTTTCAGGCCCGGGTTGTACACACTACACACGGTATGGATTGGGAAAGCCGTCTTCCTCCAAAAGGAAATGCCTTCCCGGCCCGGTTCACGCAGGTTCATCGTGGTCCAGTAAATAGGTGGGGACAGCCTGAACCGGGGGCTCTGTGAACAACTCATCCCGCATACCCTTTGCGATGCCCATGACCATGATGATCACCGGAACGATCTCAAGCCTCCCCAGCCACATCAGGACAATGAAGATCCATTTGATGGCAACGGGACTTGTCGCCGTAATAAACCCGACCGTTATTCCGGAATTGGAGAGTGCTGAAATGCACTCGAACAGCACTTCATCAAGACGGAACGTGGTGATATACAAATGGAGACAAAGGATGGTCGCGGTAAATATCGTAAAGACATAGAGCGCGATCACCATCATGTTTTTTGATATCTCCATTTCCGACATCTCACGGGAAAGCATCCGCCCTTCGTAGCGGAATGGCACGATCACCCGGCTGCTCACAAAGAACCGCCGGAACCACCATTTCACCCCTTCGTACGCAAGCGCAATCCGGTTGACCTTTATCCCTCCGGCCATGCTCCCCATCGCACCACCGATAAATACCAGAAGCGAGAGCATGGCAAGCGGGATGGCTGCCCAAAGATGAGGATCAGCATTCTGGAGACCGCAGGTGCAGAGACCGGATACGGAGACAAAGACACCTTCCCGTAGAGCAGTAAGAGGGGCGAGGCCGTTGAAGATATACAGTTCAAGCGAAATAAGAGCCGAGCCGACAAGCGCAATCAACAGGAGGAGCCGGATGGTCTTGTCGCGGAACAGTGCATCCATCTTCCCCCGGTACATAAAGAAGTACAGTTTGAATGGTATCGCCCCGGCAAGCATCACGGGTATAAGGAGAACTTCAAGCAGTGGATTGTTGTAATAAGCAAGGCCTGCAGAATGAAGGGTAAATCCCCCCGTCGCGATGGCGACCATGACCAGGTTGAGCGCATCCCAGAGAGGAATACCGGCGAGCATCACGAGACCGGTAAAAAGACATGTCAGAAAAATGTAAATCTTCCACATTTTCCAGCCTGTCGAAACGAGATTTGGCATGAGATCCCCGGGTTTTCCTTCGGACCGGAAGATCTGGAAGAGCGAGACCTGAGTTTTCCTGCGCATCGAGATCCCAAACGCGATGATACCGATACCGCCGATCCACTGCATGAACGACCGCCAGAAAAGGAGTGTCTTTGGGGTCAGGTCAAGCGACGTGATCATGGTAAAGCCGGTGCTCGTCCAGCCCGACATCGATTCGAACACGCTGTCGGTGTATGACATTCCAAGACCAAGGACAAAGGGAAGCGCCCCGATAAGGGCGATCAAAAACCACGCGACTGCAACCGCGACAAGTGCGATCGAAACGGGGGGATCAAAGTCACGGGCCGGTACCCTTGTGAAAAGGTACCCTAAAACGAGAAATGCCAGAGGGGCGCTTGCCATGGGTAGCACCATGTCCCATTCCTGGAAGATCACCAGTACTACAAAGGGGACAAGCGACACAAATCCGAGGAACCGGCAGATCCGTCCCACGTCGTGTACAATCATTGCGAGATGATCGAGCCGCTTCATCTGATCGAAAGGATATTTGGCGTTCCCGGGTTGTTATGGGTTGTGCTGTCACGCAGGGGCCGGACGTTCCGCCTCACGGCACCTATTTACTTTAATCCCCGCAAATCATCTGATCAGATATGACCCGCATGGACAAGGACCTCTATCCGTTCTTCATCGTACTGTTCCTTTCAATGGTGGCCCTTGTCCTGTTCTGGTCGGTCCTCGATATGGTCATTATTGCTGCATCGCTTGCAGTGATACTGCTGCCGCTCCACAACCGGCTCTTACGGTACACCCGGCCGGCCATCTCCGCGGTTATTATTACCGTCTGCCTTATGATTCTCCTTGCCGGGGCTGTGTATGTTACCGTAATAATTCTCCAAGCCAATGCCGGGCTCCTTTCAAACCAGATATTTGGAACAATCCGTATGTGGCTCGAAAATCCCACAACGCATCCGGGTGCATTCGGGGTTTCGATCAGCAAGGATACGCTTAATCTATGGCTTGATAAAGGAAATGCACTCTTTGTCGGTTACTGGACAATGATTGCCAATAATCTCCTTCTGAACGTTTTTAAGGGATTCGTCTTTTTTACCGCGTTCTTTCTGCTGCTTCTCAAAGGAACGGCGATCAGGGACCGGATATACCGGCACCTGCCGCAGCCGGTGAAACGGTATTGGGACCAGCTCGCACCGGTCACTATCGATACACTCTATGTCATCTATATCGTTCAGATCGCTATTTCAGTCTTAACGTTCTTCATTGCTATCCCGGTCTTTTACCTGCTCGGGTACGGGAATATTCTCTTTTATTCATTTCTGGCTGCTCTCTGCGAGGCCATACCCATCCTGGGGTCCTCGGTCGCGTTTATCATCATCGGTGCTTACGCTCTTGCGCTGGGAGACTTGCGCGGGGTTCTTATCCTGTTCATCCTGGGATACATTGTCGTCTCTGCATTACCGGAGATCTTCGTGCGCCCGGTGCTCGTAGGCAGGCGGGTCAAAATCCACCCTCTGATTATGTTTGTCGGTATTATCGGAGGTATTCTTACGATGGGAATTGCCGGTTTTGTGATTGGACCGCTGATCATTGTGCTCGTCATGAGGAGTTACCGGATCTGGACCGATGATCGCAAGGGAATACGGGGAACCGCAGGGAATGATGATGCACGGGAAACCGGCCCATAACCGGAATTTGTTTACCGCCATCCTTCCAGAGTAATCCGGGCGGGAAGCACTGAAGAGAAAGCAATATACCCTTTATGTTCCCACCGTTAAAGCAGAAATGTTCAGGGATTATTTTGTAATGCCCGCGATCGTCAAATCGATGGGTCTTGTGTTCGGCGATATCGGGACCAGTCCCATCTATACGTTCACTGCCATCTTCTTTTTAATTCCCCCCACCCCGCAGAATGTGATGGGGATCCTATCCCTTATTTTCTGGACGCTCACGATCCTTGTAACAGTACAGTACACGTTCCTTGCCATGCACCTGGGTAAGAAAGGTGAAGGCGGGACAATCGTGCTCAAGGAAATCATTCTCCCGATGCTGAAATCCAGCAACCAGATTGCATTTGTTTCTCTTATCTCCATCATCGGCATCTCGCTGTTTATCGGCGATGGTGTTATTACACCTGCAATCAGTATCCTCTCCGCAGTAGAAGGGGTGCTCCTGGTCCCGGGTTTTGAGAACACCGCACAGGTTCTCCTGATGCTCGCAGCTTCTGTTATCGCCATCTGTCTTTTTGCATTCCAGGCACGGGGCACGGAAAAGGTGGCATGGGCATTTGGCCCGGTGATGGTAATCTGGTTTGCCGTTCTTGCGATATCCGGTGTTATTGCCCTCAGCGGTGCGCCTCAGGTACTATTTGCAATAAATCCTATGTACGCGATCAACTATCTTTTGCATAACGGCCTTGCAGGATTTTTGATCCTCTCTTCCGTGATCCTGTGCGCCACAGGGGGAGAAGCACTCTATGCTGATATGGGGCATCTCGGACGAAAACCGATCGTGCAGGCATGGTATCTCGTGTTTATCGCCCTTGCGATCAACTATTTCGGGCAGGGTGCGTTTCTGATCACTCATCCGGACGCCCAGAACGTACTCTTCCAGATGATCAACTCCGAGGCACAACTTCTTTATATCCCCTTCCTCATACTGAGCATCGCTGCAACGGTGATTGCCTCACAGGCAATGATCTCCGGGATATTTTCCATTGTGTACCAGGGCATCACGACCCGTGTTCTGCCACTGTTGCGGATTGAATATACTTCTCCCCACCTCCGTTCCCAGATCTATATCGACAGCGTGAACTGGATGCTGCTCTTTGCCGTCCTGCTGATTATTCTTGTGTTTAAAAGCTCCAACAGCCTGACCCACGCATACGGGCTTGCGGTCTGCGGGACGATGACTATCACGAGCATCCTGATTATCTGGATCCTGGTTCTTCGTGGCGAAGTCCTCAAGAGCCTGATCGCAGGGTTTGTTTTTATCGTGACCGGGAGTTTCCTTATCTCGAATCTTCACAAGATTCCACAGGGTGGCTACTGGTCACTCCTGATAGCGGCCATTCCTCTGGGGATTATCCTTATCTATGTGAATGGCCAGAAGCGCCTCGCGACTTCCTTAAAACCGGTACCTCTCGATGAATTTCTCCCGAAATTTAACGATCTCTACAAATCTGTAAACAAGATTTCAGGTTCCGCGCTGTACTTTGCCCGTGACTTCCGGCAGATCCCACAGTATATCCCCCGCACAATGTTCACGAACAACATTGTGTACGAGGAGAACATCATTATCTCAATCATTCGTACAGAGCAGCCATTCGGCGTGACGTGGGGCGTAACCCGGGAACTGACAAAGGGACTCTCTATCTTTGAGATCTATTTGGGCTACATGGAAATTGTCGATATCTCGACCATCCTTAAAGAAGCGGACATCGAAGAGAAGACCATCTTTTACGGGATGGAGGACATCGTCACCAACCATGTGGCATGGAAGATCTTCGGCGCGATCAAACACCTCACTCCTTCGGTCGTGCAGTTCTACCGGCTGCCTTCAGACAAGATCCACGGCGTCGTGACCCGGGTGGAGTTGTAGGGGATTTAACTTAAATCTCATTTTTCACGATATACTCTTAATTCTGCCGGACAAATAAAGACTGTAAGCGAGGGTAGTCAAGCCAGGTCAAAGGCGTCAGATTTAGGGTCTGATCTCGCAGGAGTTCATGGGTTCGAATCCCATCCCTCGCATATTTTGTTTGAGTTTTGCTGAACGAAGTCAGTCATCACTATCCTTTTGCATATACTCTTCTAGTTTATCTTGGCGTTTAAGGATCACCACGAGCGTGGAGAAGACAACAGATTCAAGAAGATCGTCGCTTGCAGCAAACAGTTCGGTCGAAGGCGTTTTTGCAAGTTCCACAAGCCTCTCGCCGAATTTCTGAGTTTCCCCTATAAGCCTGGAGGCTGACCAAGCCCATCGGTTCACCTTGCTGTTACCACCCTGTCAGGTACTGTGACAACGGTTCCGAAGATTCTGGAATTTCGCCCCCGGTAAACGGATACCAGGAATGGGTACTCCAGCTTATCAGGACAGTAGGTATTTTCCTCCTGCTTGAGCACGGAGTGTGGGAAACAAGATGAAGAGGGCCCGGAGAGGGCATCGGGGTTTTTCACTCTTTGACCGGTATCCCCCGGATTTTCCTGTTACCGCATACCTTTGTTGAGCATGGTCATCGCACCACATCACAGGTAACCGCCCGCTCTTCGAGCATTTGTTACCGGGTCTGGCGTTCAAGAATCTTCTTTTTTCAATTTTTAGCAGTGCTGTTTCATGCGCATCCACCCCCACCGTTCTAATCCGGCAGATGGTATTTTTTGAGGTATCCTGTCATACCAGGCGACCTTCAACGAAAATGAGGATTTCGGCAATGGCGCTGGCACGGTCCCGGCATTTTTTGGATCTCTCATCCTCAAGAACACGCAGATGTCTGCATATTTCGGCAATTTCCTCAGACGTGATGAGAAACCACGGATTTTTATGAGACATGCTGGTTAGCTCCTGCCCGATCTGTTCGCCAATATGCCGATGTCATTGTCCAGCCACCTGTTTTGGTATGGCCGACTCTTCCCGGTTCCATCTGTCCAGTCGTAAAAGGTATACACGCGCCCAGGTAAAGGCAAACAGTCCCCCTACGATTTCACCTGCTACCATGCCCCACCAGATCCCGGTCTCACCCATTCCGACAATGAAGGTAAACACGTATGCAAAAAGAATGGCAAATACCAAGCTTCGCATGATAGTCAGGAAAAGCGAGGTCGGCCCTTTTCCGACTCCCTGAAAGACCGATGATGAGAGAAGCCCCAGCGGTACAAACGGATAAAATACGCACATGACCCGGATGAAGGCAGCAATTGTCGGGTAGAGTTGTGCACCTTCCTGCGAGTACGAGAAGATTGCGGCGATCTGATAGGCAAACACCCAGGTTATGGCGCTGACACAGAGTGCAATGAAGATCCCAAACAGGATCGCAAACGTGTGGGCAACCCGTATTTTCTCATAGTGTCTGGCCCCGTACGCGGCACCGACAACGGAGACGACCGCTGTCCCGGTTGCAACGACCGGGACGATCCCAAACGATACGACCCGGAACCCGACCGAAAAGACTGCAACTGCATCGGTATTTGCTACAGAAACCAGCATCAGGTTAAGTACAATCATTAAGATCGACATCGCAAGATACTCGACACTGGCTGGAATCCCGACAGTTAGGATATCTTCTGCCACGCTCCGGCACGGTGCAAAGATTCGCCACGACAGGCAGACATAGAGATTTCTTTTGACAAAGAACCAGTACAGGAGCACCGCTGTAACCGCAGCAAGGGAAATGAGCGTGCCCCAGGCAGCTCCTGCAATCCCCAGACCAAGGCCGTAAATGAGGATCGGGTCAAGGATCATATTCAGGATGGATGCTGCCACCATGGCATACATCGTCCTTTTGGCATCCCCCTCAGCCCGCAGTATCCCATACGCGGCATTGACAAAGATGATAAAAAACGTACCGCCAAAGATAACCTGTCCGTACGACGCAGATAGACCCGCAGTTGTGCCTGCGCCAAACAGGACCGCGAGAGGCTCTGCAAAAATAACGAACGGAATCGTGAGGACCAGGGAGATAATGGCGGCAATCACAAGGGTGTGAAGGGCAGCGTTACTCGCACCATTCCGATCACCGGCGCCGATTTTCCGCGCAACCGCCGAAGTTGCACCTGCACCAATGCCACAGCCCAGACCCATAATGATCATATAAATGGGGCTTATGAACCCTATTGCTGCAAGAGCATCGGATCCAAGCCCGGCGACCCAGATCGCATTTACCACGTTGTAACTGGCCATCAGGAGCATGGCAATGATCATCGGCCCCGACAGGTCCAGGATCGCTTTTTTCGGGTTGCCGGTCAGGAGTGCGACTCCCTCGGTCGTATCTGTGCGACATCCGGGCACAGAGGTTTTAAGTTCAGGGTGAGAAAAGAGGGAACGCATATCTCTCTCACTCATGCCTGAGTGCATCAATCGGGTTGAGGTTTGCCGCCTGCCATGCCGGATACATTCCGCAGAGGATACAGATGAGGATCCCAAAGCTTACCCCCTCGACCACGGACATCATACTCGCCTCGGTGAAGAGGTACTTGGTGGTGCCGAGCATCAGGGCGCTGATCGCGTACCCGGCCAGGAGACAGAGAAGCCCCCCAATGAGGCTTCCGATTACACCGATGATGGCAGCCTCGTAGATGAACATACTCATCACTTCCTTTTTCTGGGTGCCGATGCTGCGCATGATCCCGATCTCCTTGATCCGCTCGTTCACTGACATCATCATGATATTGAAGATGGAGACCCCGGCAACGAGCATTGAGATACCTCCGATGGCCGTGACAAAGGTCGTGACCGTGCTAAAGGTCGAGTAGATGGTGGAAAGCGTTGCCTTGCTGTCTGTCACTGAAACGGTCTTGTCTCTGGTGTTCCGGTTGAGCTGCTTTTCTATGATTGTTTTTACACTTGCGGTATCGCTGCTGGTGACCTTCACGACCACTTCGCTGTATTGATCCTTATCGTTGTAGGTATTTTCAAACCAGTCCTGTGTCACGACAATGGCACTGTCGGTACTGATATCAAAGCTCATCCCCCTTTCCGCGATAATACCGGTCACCCTGAGCGTGCCGTATTGCCCGTCGGTCCCAATGGAAATCCGCGAACCGACCTTGATGTTGTGATCCGATGCAAAGGTCGAGCCTACCAGACATCCGGAGTTTGCATTGTTGTAACCCCCTGCCTGGAGATTGGGTAAGAGATCGGATTCATCGTTCGTCGGGATTCCATAAATGGTCGCCACAATGTCGTCGCTTCCGACACCCACTTTCATGTGTTCCGATGTAGAATGAACAGGAATCGCTACGTTCGGGGCAACTGTCCGTTTGATCTGCTGGTAATTCTGATCGGTAAGCATCAGGTTTGCAGAGCTTGAACCACCACCACCGCCCGCGCCCATGCCTCCCCCCCCTCCGCTGTACGGGGTGACAATTACGCTGTCTCCCACGGAAGAAAGACTCGAGCTGATCTCTTGTGTCATACTGTTGCCAAGGATACCCATGGCACCGATAGCGACGACACCGATAATGATCCCGAGCATCGCAAGGCTCGAGCGCAGCATGTGGATACGGATGTTCCTTTTTGAGATCTCCCAGAATATGGTACTCATGTTGCAATTCTCCCGTCCACGATCCGGATGATCCGATCGGTATATTCAGCGACATGGGGATCGTGAGTCACAACGATGACGGTCGAACCCTTCCTGTTCAGTTCTGTCATGAGTTCCATGATGCTTGCCCCGGTCTTTGAATCGAGGTTGCCGGTCGGTTCATCGCAGAGCAGGATATCCGGATCGTTAATAAGCGCCCGTGCGACAGCAACCCGCTGCTGCTGGCCTCCCGAAAGTTCGAGAGGGGTGTGGGAGAAGAGATGTTCGTCCAGCTGGACGGCACGGAGCACTTCCCGGGCCTTGTCTTCATTTACTCCTTTACCGGATTTGAGCATCTGGGGAAAACTCACGTTCTCGATAATGTTCAACAGCGGAAAGAGGTTGAAGTACTGAAAGATAAACCCGATGCGATCCCGTCGCAGGTTCGTAAGTTCGACATCGCTCATATCGCGTACGCCGATCCCGCTCATGTAGATATCCCCCGTCGTAGGTGTGTCAAGGCACCCCATCAGGTTC
>Ga0181535_10000173_pt1 | contig 99890 bp, 82 predicted proteins | sample PEATcosm2014_Bin_44_FD_119774 | JGI IMG/M metagenome (GOLD analysis project Ga0181535, IMG submission 119774) | Peatland microbial communities from MTU Mesocosm Facility, Houghton, MI, USA - PEATcosm2014_Bin17_30_metaG | ecosystem: Environmental > Terrestrial > Soil > Wetlands > Peat | place... | reverse complement strand
TGCCGCCAGCCCAAGGGCGCGTTCTACACCTTCCCCAACATCACCAAAACGGGATGGAAGTCCAAGCCTCTGGCCGATGCGCTGCTCGAGCAAGCTGGAGTAGCGGCGCTTTCCGGCACGTCCTTCGGCGAGTTTGGCGAAGGCTACCTGCGCTTCAGCGTGGCCAATTCGCTGGAAAACCTGCAAGAGGCGCTCAAACGCCTCGACACGTGGACGAAGCAGAACCTCTAGGAATCTGTCCTATAAATCTGTTTTGGATGAAGGGTACGGGCTTTAGTCCGTACCCTTCAAACCGTAGTAATTTGGAGTGGTTCCAAAAGCATCGTGCGCGGATTTGATTCCCGCGCAAAGGAGAAGGCTATGGCCCTCAAGGATTCCGCAACCGGGAAGGTAATCCGGGATTATTCGATTGAACAGCTCAAGGATGCCGCCAACCTGATGCGCGGCTATGATCTGGTGACGCTCTGCGCGGCCGGTTCGGGGCACGCCGGCGGCACGCTCTCGATCATGGACATTACTGCCGCGCTCTACCTCCATGTTGCCCAGCACGATCCCAAGAATCCCTCCTGGCCTGATCGTGACCGCATCCTCTGGTCCGCCGGGCACAAGGCTCCCGCCCTCTATCTCGGGTTGGCCTTCGCCGGCTTCTGCGACGTCAACGACGTCGTCACTCTGCGCAAGCTCCACTCGCGCTTTCAGGGCCACCCGCATTGGTTAAAGCTGCCCGGCGTCGAGGTCTCCTCGGGCTCTCTTGGACAGGGCTTGAGTATTGCTGTCGGCATGGCGCTGGCCGCCAGAATCAACGAGAAAAAACATAAAATCTTTTGCTTGATGGGAGACGGCGAACAGCAGGAGGGCCAGGTTTGGGAAGCTGCCATGGAAGCCGGGCACTTCCATCTGGATAACATCATCGCCGTCATCGACGTCAATGGCCTGCAGATTGACGGCTGGGTGAAGGACGTCATGCAAGTCCAGCCGCTCGACGAGAAGTACGCCGCCTTTGGCTGGGAAGTTATCCACGTTGACGGCCACGACATGAACCAGTTGGTCGAGGCCTTCGAAAAAGCCAAGGCCGTGGTGGGCAAGCCAGTCGTCATCCTCGCCAAAACGATCAAGGGCAAGGGCGTCAGCTTCATGGAGAATGTGGCTGGCTGGCACGGCAAGACGCCAAACCGCACTGAACTCGACGCATCGTTGAAGGAGTTGGGGCTGACTGAGCGCATTCCGGTCGATCAGTTGCTCGATAAGGCGAAAGACTACCAGGCGCGGATGGACTGTGAGCTGGAAGCCAAAATGCCCAAGTTCTCCCACGACTTCTGGTGGAATGCCGGCGACACCATGAAGGTCAAAATGGAGCCCACCCGCAAAGGCTTCGGACAGTCGCTCGCTGAAAACGGTGACGATGAGCGCGTGGTTTGCCTGGACTGGACATTTCAGGCTCCATCACCATCGCTGATTTTTACGCCGGCAAACCCGAGCGCAAGAACCGCTGGTTCAGCCTGGGAATCGCCGAGCAGTCGGCCACCGCGGCGGCGGTCGGGCTGGCCAAGGAAGGCAAGCTGCCGGTGGTTGGGTCGTACGCCACGTTTTCCGCGGCGCGCAACCTGGATCAGATCCGCGTCTCAATCTGCTACGGAAACTTCAACGTCCTGATTGCCGGCGCCCACGCGGGTGTCTCGGTTGGACCTGACGGAGCCACCCACCAGGCCCTCGAAGACCTCTTCGCCATGCAGGGTCTGCCGAATATGTCAGTCGTCGTGCCCTGCGATATCATCGAGGCCCGCAAGGCCACGACCTATCTGCTGCTCGAACACAAGGGGCCCAAGTATATCCGCCTTGCCCGCGAAGCCACGCCGATTGTCACGGATGAGAAAACTCCCTTCGTCTTTGGCAAGGCCAACGTGATTCGTCTGCGCAATGAGTCGGCCAGCTTCGTTGACGCCTTCGAGGCCCAGTTGGCTTCCGACTACAAGAACGAGTCGGAGGACCTGAGCATCATCGCCTGTGGGCCCATGGTCCCCGAGGCGATGCGCGCGGCCTGCATCCTGAAGCGCGACTACGGCTACGAGACGCGCGTACTCAACCTGCACACGCTCAAACCCATCGACGCGGAAGCTGTCATTCGCGCCGCCCAGGATACCGGCGTGGTGGTCACTGCCGAAGAACACCAGATCGGCGCTCTGGCGTGGCGCGTCAGCGGCCTCCTTACTGAGAGCAAGCAACTCTACGGCAAGCCTCTCATCACCGGGGCCATCGGCGTGAAAGACCGCTTTGGCGATTCAGGCTCGCCCTGGGAGTTGGTCAAGGAGTTCGAGGTCAGCGCCGAGCATATCGCTCAGAAGGCCGTCGAGTTGATGAAGCTCAAGAAAAGTAAGCAGTAGCCGCGGCGGGTCATTCCCTTCCCAGTTGCTTCTGCTCGAACACAAGGGCCTGTTCACATTGCCGTCCTGGCGGTGTGAACAGGCCCTTGCTTTATTTGGCGGCATGGCTATACAGGCTGCGGAAAAACTCGTTCAGATGAAGGCCCGGGAGGCGTTTAGGAAATCGCGCGGAAGAGCCAGTAGAGGACGCCGGAGAGCAGCGCCGCGGCCGGCAGCGTGAAGACCCAGCCGGCGGCGATGTTGCGAACAGTAGAGAGGCGCAATCCGCTGCCATTGGCGGCCATGGTGCCAGCCACGCCGGAACTGAGAATATGCGTGGTCGAGACCGGCAGACCGAAGTTGTCGGCGGCGAAGATGGTGCCCATCGTCACCAGTCCGGCGCAGGCGCCCTCCGCATAGGTCATGTGCTCCTTGCCGATCTTTTCGCCCACTGTGACCACGACACGTCTCCAGCCCACCATCGTGCCCAGCCCAAGGGCCAGGGCCACAGCCACTTTGACCCAGTCGGGGATGAACTTGGTGGCCGTATCCACCTTGCTCTTGTAATTCCGGAGGACTTTGCCTTCCTGGGGCGTGAAGTATGGATTGTGGTTCTTGTCCATCAGCCGCAGGGCCTCACTGGCCACGTACATATCGTTGCGTACGTTGCTCTGCTCCTTGGCTGGAACAGCCTTGAACGCCTTGTAGAGGGTCACTTCGTAGTTCACGTCCCGGACCAGCTCGCTGAGCGCCGGAAGCGTGGACGGCTTCAACTCTCCGGTGCGGATGTAGTCGGTGACCTCGGTGCGAGGATCGGTGCGGAGAACAGCGTTCCGATCGGCGTGCCGGTCTATGACGCTTGCAGCCTGCTCGGAAGCGACGATGAATTCCTGCATGCCGTTGGCGGTGACGGCGTGGTTCAGCGCGTAAGCGGTAGGCACGGTGCCAATGAGGATGAGCATGATGAGGCCCATGCCCTTCTGGCCGTCATTCGATCCGTGGAAGAAGCTAACGCCAGAGCAAGTGAGCACCAGCAGGATGCGAATGGGCCACGGTGGCGGCTGCTTTTCCTTTGGCGGTGCATACAGAGAGGGAAATCTGAAGAGCCACTTGGACAGCAGAATCAGGAGTCCGGCTGCGCCAAAACCAACCAGGGGCGAGATCAACAGCACCTTCAGTACCTTGATGGCCTGCTCCCAGTCCACCCCGGAGGTTCCAATGTGGGGATTGAGGAGCTGGTTGGCCATACCCACACCGATGATCGAACCGACCATGGTGTGCGAACTGGAGGCCGGCAGCCCAAGCCACCAGGTGCCCAGGTTCCAGAGAATGGCCGCGATCAGCAGCGCAAAGACCATGGCGAAGCCGGCGCCAGAGCTGACTTGCAGGATGAGCTCGACGGGCAGCAGCGTCACGACCGCAAAGGCCACCGCGCCGGTGGAGACGAGCACACCGGTCAGGTTGCACAACCCAGACCAGACCACAGCCATAGTTGGGTCCAGCGAGTGGGTATAGATGACCGTGGCCACGGCGTTGGCCGTGTCGTGGAAGCCGTTCACAAACTCGAAACCGAGGGCGATCAGCAGGGCCAGGGCGAGCAGCAGATAGGGCCAGATGCTGGTGATGGTAACCGTGTTCAGGTCCCTGGCTACCTGAAATGCAATGTAGCAAAGCCCGCTGGCCAGAGCCACCACAAACATCGCAATACCCAGGCCGCTGGGTCTCTTGTTCAGTTTGCTATTAGGCAGGGTTTTATTTTTAGGCAGAACTTCCACTGCGGCTGCCAGGTCGGCCATCAGATTTCACCAAAGCGACCGGAGAGATTCCGGACCCGCCTGGGCCTCCGAGATCGAGACTGAACAACTGCATGACAAAACAAATACATAGGGGATGGCTTGAGGCAGGTGACAGCAGAGCCGGATAAATTGGCGTCCATAAAACCCCAACAACCGCATATTCGCACGATTGTTTGCGTTGCCAGCCTGAGGAGCCAAACTGACTAAGTCCATTCTACACCGGCTAGGGGGGGACTTGGAAAGGGGAAGGGGAGTGCGGCGGTGGCGGAAAACCAGTGCTGGCGGCGGGTCAACAGGGGGGCCGTGTTGCTTTAGGCCGAATGGGTGGCCGTGTGCTCAGTAAACCAGAGAGCCAATTCCGCCTCGCTCGTTCCGCCCGCCGCTAAACTCAGAAAAGTGAGGCACGCCCCTTCCTGGCTGGCAATTACGGGGGATCCATTAAACTCCAGGAACACAAACGCAACCTGCATCGCTGTTCTCTTGTTTCCATCCACGAAGGGGTGATTGCTGGAGATGCCCACCGCGTAGGCCGCAGCCAACTCAGCCAAGGTCAAGACCCTGTCCGCATAGGCAAAGAGATCCTTCGGACGCGCCAGGGCAGAGTCCAGCAGTCCCCTGTCACGCACCCCGTCCATGCCGCCGAACAGGGCTATCTGTTGGGCATGAAACGCAAAGGCTTCAATTTCGCGAATCCAGACAGGCTCTTTCACTTACTCCGCCAGTCTCTTGAACGCATCCCGATAGCGGCGAATCACCCGATCGGCTACCTCCATTTTGGCGCCGAACTCTTCGTCGTAGGGGCTGACTTGGAAGCCTGCAGGAGTCTCGTTCAGGTAGAGGGTATCGCCTTTTTGGACATTGAGCCGCGCCAGAGTTTCCTTCGGCAGGATGATGCCAGAGGAATTGCCGATAGCGATAACCTTTGCAGTCGTGGCCATTTTCAGCCTCCTGTTTCGCTCTTATTATAACATATGTTATAACTAAACTTTCTACCGCCAGTCGTCGCGAGCGTTGCCCAGGCCTTCGTTCATCACCGTTTCGAAGCCGGTGTGCTTCTTGATGAAGATCTCGCTGAATTGGCGGTCCTGGCGCAGCAGGATGGCCTGCAGCCGGACCAACTCCAATAGCGCCAGGAACATGGCGATCAGCGCCCGTTCGCTGCGAGTGTGGCTCAACAGGCGGCGCAGGGCCACCGGCTTGTCTTCCATGGTGAGGCGGCGGGCGAGAAACTGGATCATCTGGCCCACGGTCACCGAGTCTTCTTCAAGGTTGAAGGCGGGGCGCTTGCGGGCGCGCTCCAGAATGTCGCGGAAGATGCGCACCAAGTCCACGGTGTCGGCGGCAATCTCCGGCTCCGCGCCAGCGTCGTCCTTGAACTCGCGCACGCCGGGGTTGGACCAGGTGGCTGCCTCCAGCATCTGCTTCTGTTGCAACATCTGGGCCGCATTCTTGAAGCGCTCATGCTCCAGCAGCCGCTCCACCAGCTCGCGGCGGGGATCCTCGGCCTCATCTTCTGGACCAGAGGCCGCGCGCGGAAGCAGCATCTTGCTCTTGATATGGATCAGCAGCGATGCGGTGTAAATGAACTCGCCCGCCACGTCCACGTCGCTGGCCTTGAGCTGGTTGACATAAGCCAGGAACTGCGCCGTGATCCTGGCGATGGGAATGTCGTAGATGTCGATGTCCTGCTTGCGGATCAAGTCGAGCAGCAGGTCCAGGGGGCCGTCATAAACCTTGCCCACAATGACTGAAAAGGGGGATTGCTCGGAGCTTTCATCCAGCTTCTTCTGCCGCGCTGCCAACTTGGCGGCGGCCTTTTCTTCCGCTTTCTCCGCCTCCTTTTCGTCCGCCATGGGCTGAGAGGTGAGCACCAGCGGGGGAGCAACATCGGGAGCAGGAGCCGGATCGGGCGTCGGCTCCACAGTGGCTTCCCGCTCAACTTCTACCACCGGTTCGGTACTTTCAACCGGCTTTGAAGCAGCCTCAGTCACGACTTCCGGCGCGATTATGGGTTCTGGCTCAGACGTAAGGATGGCAGCCGGCACTTCGGCAACCGGGACTGGAACCACCATAGGCTCAGCCATAACCTCGGCGACTGAATCCGGCTCAGCAATCGGCTCAGGAGTGGGTTCAAGCTCAGCTTCTGGCACAGTTTCCGTCATCGGTTCGGCAGCTTCAACCGGCTCCGAAGCAGCCTCATCCTCAGCTTCCCGCGCGGTCGTGGGTTCTGGCATAACGGTAATGGTGGCAGCCGGAACTGGAACCACCATAGGCTCAGCCATAACCTCGGCGACTGAATCCGGCTCAGCAATCGGCTCAGGAGTGGCTTCTGGCTCAGGTTCTGGCTCAGCTTCCGTCATCGGTTCGTCGGCTTCAACCGGCTCCAAAGCAGCCTCATTCTCAGCTTCGGTTTCCGGAGTCTCCGCTACTTCTTCCTCTGCGACAGGCTCGGAATCCGCGATGCAGACAGCGGCCGGCTCTGAAATTGCCTCGGCGATCGGCTCCTGAGTGGGTTCAGGCTCAGCCTCCGCCACCACTTCGTCAGCTTCAACCGGCTCCGAATCAGCCTCATCCGCAGCTTCCGGCGCAAGTACGGGTTCTGGCTCAGCGGCTGGAAGTGGGGTGGTTTCAGCCTCAGATTCAGGCTGGGCTTCACAGGCTACGGAAGAACTCATTTCGGTGGGAGGCGGGGGGTTCAACCCCGGCATAAAGCGAACAGATTCAACGCTGGCTTTAGCCACGGAGGGAAGCTCTCCGCTAACTTCACCTGAAACCCCGAGTTTTTCCGCAACCTCTTTAGCCACTGTGACCAGCCCTTCGGGAACGATGTCCGGCTCCATGCCTTTTTCCGCAACTTGTTCAACCTCGGCGGAAACTGGTTCGATGGAGATCGTCTCGTCAATCGCCGGGACGGACACCGTGATAGGTTCCGTGGCGGGTGCTGGTTCTGCCGCGGCCTCGCTTACGCCAGCAGGCTCCGGCAAGGGTTCAAGCGCGGAGGCAGGAGTAGGCTCCGCCTCAGGCTCGGCCGGGATCGTCACCGCTGCGTTGGCAATTTCGGGTTGGGGAAACGAATCGCTCAATACTGTTTCTTCTTCTTCCGGGGTTTCTTTCAAATTGCCTGAAAATGTCGGTTCTGCGACTGGTTCGGACTTTGCGGACCGCGAGAAAAGGCCAAATCCTGAGCGAATTCCCTCCAGCGCAAAATTCAGCGCCTTTCGCCACCACGGGATTTTCTTTTCCACCATCTATCTTCCTTCGGTGGCTCACGCCGCGGGCGCCGATCAGGCCACAACTTCAGTGCTTTTCAGATGGGCATGCTGATCGGCCGATGCGGCTTCTTCTCTCATCTCAGCGGCTCGTAGTTGCTGCGCAGTTCCACAATGTCGACCGGCTCGCTTCCGTGAATGCTCAGCAGAAAACGATCCCCGTCGCTGTGAATTGATACAGGAATCTTCTCATCTTTCTTCAAAGACTTTTTGGCCTTTGCGAAAGCCTGTGAATAATACTTCTGCGGGATCACGAAGTCTTCGAGCCAGTTGTCCTTTTGACGCCAGCAAAGAAGCGCCCAAACCTCGTAGGATCTGGCCGGAATGTCGAAGTGCCACTCGTCCGGACTCGCCGCATCCTTTGAAGCCGTCACGAATACGCGCTTCTTCTTCGCGCTGAGAAATGGCTCTTCCAGTTCCCGGTCGAGCGAGGTAAAAACGCGATTGCTCTCCTGCCGCAGCGGAATATCTCGTGGAACTACATTATCCCGCCAATGATCGCGCAATAGCTTTGTTGCTTCATCTTGCGCGAGCCCCAACAAATCAGGGAGCTGGCCGAGGTCGTGCGTGCTGTGGAGATCCGCTTCCGTGGCGCCGAAGTAGCGCTTTGTCGAACCCAGGTCATGCGACAAATCCAAAACATCGCGCACCGCAAGCATGGTTTGCTCGGCGCGTGCTGCTGCCTTCTCCGACTGCGCCCTCAGCATCTCCCAGGTCTCGTCAATCCTCGATTCGAGTTCCATCCGTTTGTTGTGAATGGGCTCGGTGATGGCGCAAACCGATCTTGCGGCTGCACTCTTGCATTGCTCGCAGCGCATTGAAGCTGTTCGGCAGCCGTTCTGCGTCTCCGCAATCACTTCCGGCGCGCTGAATACTTTGTGCAAGTCGCCCACGGGGCAAAGGTCGGGGTCGCCCGCATCGGTTTGCCGCGTGCGCTGCCCGCCGGTGGACATGCTACGAATCTTCACGGCCGCGCTCAGCGGCTCTTCCGTCAGCCCAATCGTGTTCCCATAGCTCTTCGACATCTTCCGCCCGTCGGTGCCAGGAACCTTGGGCGCTGGCGTAAACAATGCTTCGGGCTCCGGGAAAACTTCGGTCTTGTACATCGAGTTGAAGCGCCGCGCCACTTCGCGGGTCAGCTCGACGTGGGCGCTCTGATCCTGGCCCACGGGAACATACTGCGTCTGATAAAGCAGAATGTCGGAAGCCATCAGCACCGGGTAGCCGAGGAAGCCGAAGTTGGTCAGGTCTTTGCCTGAAATGTTTTCCTGCTGTTCCTTGTAGGTGGGTACGCGCTCCAGCCAGCCGAGAGGAGTCATCATGCCCAGCAGCAGGTTCAACTCGGCATGTTGGGGCACATGGCTCTGAATGAAGATGGTGGATTTCGCCGGATCGAGTCCGGCGGCCAGGTAGTCCAGGGCGACATCGAGGGTTTTGAGCTTGAGGCGGCCCGGATCGGCGTAGTCGGTCGTCAGCGCGTGCCAGTCGGCGATGAAGAAGTAGCACTCGTACTGCTCCTGGAGCTTGACCCAGTTGGCCAGTGCGCCCATGTAGTTGCCCAGGTGGAGCTTGCCGGTGGGACGCATTCCGCTCAAAACGCGCGGACGGGAAGAAGAGATTGCGGATTCAGGCATTTTGCTTATCGATTCCGGGGTGATGCCAGGAGAATGCAGCCGCCTCCCGGAAAATCCGGAAGAAACGGCTGATTCCATTGTAGCGGGAGGCGGTCGGTGGCGCTCCACCTGGTCTAAACGTGAACCAGTGCCCAGAGCACGATCCGCAGCGACGGTTCCAGCAGCGCCATCAGCAGGTACCGGCCCAGGAAGATCATCAGCAGGTAGCTGCCCCAGAGGGGAATCCGGTCGTAGACTTGCACGGCGTTGTAGGGCAGCAGGTTGCGTGCCACGCGGCTGCCATCGAGCGGAGGAATGGGAAGCAGGTTGAAGAAGCAGAGCGAGAGGTTGATCAGAATCGCCAGCGTGCAGAGCAGCACCAGCGGCTGCGGAGTGAAGTCGGCGGTCGGGCTGAGGGAAGCAAAAAAGGAGGCGAGAACCACTTCGTGCCCGTTGGGAATCGCGATACTCATGATCGCCAGGATGGAAAAGGCGACCAGCACGATGAGCAGATTCGAGGCTGGCCCGGCCAGGGTGGTCAGGTTGTCGTCGCGGACAATCTTGCGGAAGTTGCGTGTATTGACTGGGGTGGGTTTTGCCCAGCCCACCAGCATTCCGCCAAAAAAATTGAAGCCCATGAAGGGGCCGAAGATCATCAGCGCCGGAAACAGCAGGGTGCCGATGGGGTCCACGTGGACCATCGGGTTGAGCGAGACGCGTCCCACCATGCGGGCGGTCTGGTCGCCCAGCCGCGAGGCCATCCAGGCATGCGCGCACTCATGCACGCTGAGCGAAAACAGCAGCAGAACAAACTCGAAGACGGCGATAACGAAGGCACTGGATTGCAAACGGACTCTCCACAAGCTGGAAATCTCAGGTTAGCATGGAGGCTCGTTGGAACCCGATCACGGACCGCTTTGTCGTGCCGGTCAGAGTGACCCCGGCGCAGTAGAACAGAACGCTCTCAACAGGCCTCGGTATCTGTTCCCCATTCCCTGTTCCCTTATTCACCCCCGCTCCGCCGGGAAGTTGCCCACCAGTTCTCCGGCGGCGATGTGCTGGCCGGCCAGCACGATTGCGTGGCTCGCGATCCTGGCCGCGGGGCCGATAATGGTAGGCGCCAGCGTGACTTCGCCGTAATCGTGGGCGGAGTGGCTGTGCGAGTAAATGCGCGCAAAGGAGCCAATGACCGCGCCCTTGCCGATGGTGATGCCGCCGCGATCATTCAGCAGAACGCGCTGGCGGATGGTAACGCCTTCCTCAATGGAGAGGTTGTAGCCGAAGGTCAGGTCCACGCCGTGGTAGATCTTGACTCCCGCTCCCATGCGCGCAAAGATGTGGCGGCCCAGCATCGCGCGGAAACGCATGCCCAGCCAGTGGTTGGTCCCGATAGGCGAGCGGTCGAACATCTGCCAGAACCACAGCAGCGGCTTGCGTTTGGCAAACAGCTCCGGATTCACGTCGCCAAAGTGCTCTGCCTCGAGGGTCACATTTTCCGGGTCCATGGACAGATTGAGCACGTTGCCCGGCAGTTCGGAGGTGAGCGTCAGGTTCAGCTTGCCGCCGTGCGGGCGGCCCAGGTAGAGCTGATAAAGCTGGTCGCGCACAATCTCCGAGCGGCGTTCCGGGGCTTGGTGGCGGGTGAACTCGTCATCGAGAAACTGAATCCAGCGGCGGTAGACTTCTTCCGCCTCGGGCGCGGGATGCGGTGAGTTCTTCGCGGTGTTTTCCATACGAATTGCACGATACACCACCGGGCCGGGGTGCATCGAGTGGGGAAGGCCCGTGCCGCGGCGCTTCCGGTGCATCTCATTTCTCGCCCGGCGCGCTCGCTTCCCTGGGTCCGATCAGAATCTGCACGCCCACATAAGCGATCCAGTTCGGCTCGCTATTCTGGCGGCTCACCGCCTGGATGCCCCGTCCGCCCATGAACAGCAGGCGCAGATGCCCGCCGCGGTCCAGTGTCTTCCGTCCGCCCACGTCCAGCGTCAGCTCGCGCTGCTTCGGCGCCGTGCCGATGCGGTTCGCGTCCTGCAGGTCGTAGATCTCGCCATAAAGCTCCAGCCGCTCGCTGAACTCATGGCCGGCAATCAACCCGCGGCCCCAGCGGCTGGCTACGTTGCGGTTGCCAATCCACCGGCCCACCTCGCCGTTGAAGTTGATCGGCCCAAATTTTACCGTGAACTCCATCGGCAAATAGTATTGCGGCCCCGGATCCACCACCCCGCGCCGCACCGCGCTGGTGGGATTGTTGATGGAAACCTGCGGATAGGTCCCCAGCGAAAAATTCATATTCTCGTCGGACTTCGGCTCGCCCGCCGTGTGATGCTCGTAAGGCCGCCACTTCACGCCCAGCAGCGACTCGCCCAGCCCGGCCCGCGTGGTGTTGTTTTCATCCGTGGCCGCGGCGATGGGCAGCTCGTACTTGAGCTGGATGCGGTCGCCCCAGCCGTAGTTCATGTCGAAGTCCGGCAACTGGTAGCTGGCGTGGCCCGGGTTGTGGTCGCCGATCCAGCCCAGGTTGATCTCCCAGTGCCGGTTGCCCGGCGTGCCGGGATCGTCGGTAATGAAGGGCGGCCCGCCCTGCGCGTAGGCCAGCGAGGCGGTTGCGGCCAGAACAAGCAATAAGAACAGTTGTATGAGCCTGCGCATCCTGGGGTCGAAATACTCCGTGAAATGGCCTTGCCTGGACTTCGAAACGTACACGCTCAAGGTATCACTCCACTCCCGAATCAGCCCGCGGCACCCGCATCGTTCTGTTCCCTATTCCCTGTTCCCTGTAACATTTGTTGCATGGAGACAACCACCCTTGCCGGTGTAAAGGTTTCTCGGATCGGGCTGGGCACCTGGGCCATCGGCGGCCTTGAGTGGGGCGCGGTGCCGGACGATGTAGCCGTCGCCACCTGCCTCGGCGCCCTCGAACGCGGCATCAACCTCATCGACACCGCCCCCATCTACGGTTACGGGCGCGCGGAGGAGGTCGTGGGCCGCGCCATCCGCGCGCACGGCCACCGCGACGCCTTTTTCATCGCCACCAAAGCGGGCCTTGAGTGGAGTGATCGCGGCGTCTTTGCCAACTCCACCGCGCCTCGTCTGCGCCAGGAGATCGAAGACAGCCTGCGCCGCCTGGGAACCGACTACATCGACCTCTACCAGGTCCATTGGCCGGATACGCGCACACCCATCGCCGAAACCGCCGCGCTGCTGGCCGGCTTTCAGCGCGAAGGCAAAGTGCGCGCGCTGGGCGTGAGCAACTTCAGCGTCGCCCAAATGGAAGAGTTTCGCGCCGTAGCTCCGCTGGCCTCCAACCAGCCGCCCTACAACCTTTTCGAGCGCCAGATCGAGTGCTGCGCGCACGGCGAAAATCTGTTGTTGTGGTGCAAGGAGCAAGGCGTCGCCGTACTCACCTACAGTTCGCTCTGCCGCAGCCTGCTCGCCGGTCGGGCGCATCGCGGCATGAACTTCGCCGCAGGCGACATTCGCGCCGTAGACCCCAAGTTCCAGGAGCCGCGCTTCAGTCAGTACCTCACCGCCGTTGAGCGGTTAGCCGCCTTGGCAAAGGAGCGTTACGGAAAGTCCGTGTTGGAGTTGGCCGCCCGCTGGGTTCTCGACCGTCCTGGCGTCTCCGTAGCCCTGTGGGGCGCGCACCGTCCCGATCAGCTCGACGCCGTCGCTGGCGTGCTCGGCTGGAAGCTCGACGCACCTGCCATGGCTGAGATCGACCGCATCGTGAGGGTCGCCGTCACCGACCCCGTCGGCCCGGAATACCTCACCCCCAAGGTGCGCGAGAACTAGGGCATTTTTAGAGATAGTGTAAGGATCTGGGTGCCCCATCCATTCCGCGTTTTTCTGCGGAATGGGTGGGATACCGAAAAATTCCGGCCTGCATTATTTCCGAAAAAGCTCTAACTTTTCAGGACACGCAAACAGCTTGATCCGCGTATCGGTATTCCAAAGCCTCGCTGGCCACAAAATACCGGTACGCAAGGCAAAGCTCTCGCAGTTTCCACCAATTTCCCCGTTCATCCCCGGCCTGTCTCTGCGATACTGGTTTGTTATGCCTATTGCCGACCTGCAACAAGCTGCTCAAAAGATCGCCGGATTCCTCGCCACCCTCAACAAGCTGGGTGGTATGCGCCTCAAATACCGCATCTCCGCCGGTGACGGCACACCCGACCCCCAGGGGCAGACTCCTGCCCTTTGCGTCGAATTGGGTGGGCCCGACGTGGCTCTGGTCACCCAGCACAACGGTGAGCTGCTGCTCGCCCTTGAAACCATCTCCTCGCAGATGCTGCGCCTTGACCAGCACGAGAACGGCCTCGTCAGCTTTGACGCCGCCAACTTCAAGGCTCTGCGCGCCCAGGAACTGCGCATGACCGCCGAAACTGCCGCGGAAAAGGTGCGCAGGTCCGGCATCCCCTACGCCTTTCCGCCCATGAACAGCCGCGACCGCCGTCTGCTGCACATGGCCTTCCGCGGGCTTGAGGGCGTTGAGACGGCCAGCAATGGCGAAGGCCGCGACCGCTTCCTCGCCGTCTACCCGCAAGGCAAAACCAACCTGCCCGTCGCCCCGCCTGTCCCCCCGCGCAGCTTCGGCCGCAGGTAGGCGCATCGCCGCACGGTTTGGTGTCACGCCGTGGATATGTACAATAGCTATCCATGAGAACGAAAACCCTTCTGCTTCTGCTGGCTTTCTCTGCCATCCTGTGCCCGGCGCAAAAACGCATGGTGCTCATCGATCAGGACGGCGGCGGTCCCGGCGGCTCTGACCAGATGTCCATGTTGGCGCTGCTTCAGGCCCCTCAGGTCCAGGTGCTGGGCATCACCATGGTCACCGGCGACGCATGGCGGGACGAAGAGACTCTGCACACCCTGCGCATGTTGGAGCTTACCGGCCACGCCGACATACCCGTGGCCAAAGGCGCGGTCTTCCCCCTGGTTCGCACGCAGGATGATACCCGCCTCTCCTCCGCGCTCGACGGCAAGGTCGAGTGGCTCGGCGCCTGGGGCCAAAGCCTCTCCGTGATGCAGATTCCTGGTGCAACCCCCGGCCCCCCGGTAAAATCCAACGCGCATGGGCCTTATGAGATCCCGCCCATGCCTGAGGGAATGCCCACCATCAAGCCCATCGACGAAGACGCCGCCCACTTCCTCATCCGCCAGGTACGCGCCCATCCTCATCAGGTAACCATCTATGCCGCGGGCCCGCTGACCAATATCGCGCTCGCCATCGCCATCGACCCCGAGTTCGCCTCGCTCACCAAGGGCATTGTGCTCATGGGCGGCAGCCTCAGCCCGCAGAGCGACGACCCCGAGTTCGCCGCCGACCCGCGCCACGAGTTCAACTTCTGGTTCGATCCCGAGGCCGCCCATATCGTCCTGCGCGCCAACTGGCCCCGCGTGGACGCAACCACCGTCGATGTTTCCATCAAGGCGCCCTTCACCCAGAAGATGCTCGACGCCATCGCCAAGTCCTCCTCGCCCGCCTCTCGCTACATCGCCGCCTGGAGCCAGCGCCGCTACTACTTGTGGGACGAACTGACCGCCTGCGCGTGGCTTGACCCCTCGCTCATCACCCGCGAGAAGCTCCTCTACATGGATGTGGACCTGAGCCACGGACCCAGCTATGGCGACACCGTCACCTGGAATGAACAGATGAAGCCCGCGACCGGCGTGCGCCTGGTCCACGCCCTGGTAGACCTCGACCTGCCGCGCTTCCAGAAAATGTTCGTGGATCTGATGACCGGAAAGCCGTAAGGATGACGGATGCGAAAATATATTCAAGCAAGCTGTGAAGTCCCACCCCAGCGAGGGAACAGGGAATAGAAAGTGCCCGTCCACCGGACTTATTCATACTATGATTGTGCTCCGGAGTGGGGAGATAATCTGCAAGGATTGTCTCCTTCGACTCCGCTCAGGGCAAACTATCCAACCGACGAGCGCTTGCGCGCCAGAGGCTTTTTAGTTTCTCATGTCCGAGAATCTGAACATGAGGCACCCGGCAGAGTCGCCATGCAGAGATTACCCTGCTAAACCGGCCCTGGCGCCGGCCAATCCATTGACGCGGCCGGATTGGCCGCTCAAAATGATCTTCGGAGGTCGTATGGATCGCAGAATCGTCTACTTGGCACTGCTCGCCTTTGCACTCACCGCAGTCGGCTCCGTTGCGCAGCAGCAGAAGCCAGCCGAGTCCGCCGGGATGAAGCACATCGCTGCGCCCAACTCGCCCGAATGGCAGCAACTCCGCACGCTTGTCGGCCTGTGGCAGAGTAGCGGGGAAGAGAGCGGCAAGAAGGTCGAATCCACGCTCGAAGTCCGCATGACCGGCGGTGGCTCAGCCATCATGCACCTGCTAGCCAAGGACACGCCGTACGAGATGGTGACCATGTTCCACCCCGACGGCCCGGCGCTGCTCGCCACGCACTACTGCGCCGCGCACAACCAGCCCCGCTTGCAGATGGTCCCCGCGCCGGCGCCGAATCAGATCGCCTTCCGCTTCAAGGATGGAACCAACATCGGCCCTGGCGACGGCCACATGGTCGGCTTGGTCATCACTTTCATCGATGCCAACCACCACGACGAGGCCTGGAGCTACGAGGAGAACGGCAAGGAACTCCCTCCATCCGTCTTCCACTTCACGCGCAAGCCGTAAGCTACCGGCTCCGCCCAATCCCTCGCACCGAGGAACTAGCGAGGCCTCTGCCGGGTGCCCCAGGTCAGAATTTTCAGACCTGGGATTACGGACGCGCCCGGTATCGCTTCCTGTAAGAAACGATAAAAAACTATAGCTGTATATCCCACCTTAGGCACAAAAACAAACAGGTGTCGAAGGTGGGGTACCTTTTGGCTTGTTATCCGTTCAACTGCTCCTGCAGCTTGTTTAGCGTGCGGTGCAGATCCTTGTCGGTGCGGCGCAGCTCGTCGATCTTGGCAATCGAATGCATCACCGTGGTGTGGTGCTTGTTCCCGAATTGACGCCCGATCTCCGGCAAACTGGCTTCGGTCATCTGCTTGGCCAAGTACATGGCAATCTGCCGCGGCACCACCACGTTGCGCGAGTTGTTCTTCTGCTTCAGGTCGGCCACCCTCATGCCGAAGTTCTCGCTCACGGCGCGCTGAATCGCATCGATGGTAATCTTGCGCACCTGCATATCGATGAACTGCTTCAGGCACTGCTGAGTCGAAGCCAGCGTGATCTCCATGTGGTTCATCTGGCACCACGCGATCAGCCGCGTCATGGCGCCTTCCAGTTCGCGGACATTGGTGCGCACATTCGAGGCCACAAACAGCGCCACGTCGATAGGCAGCGTCACCTGCTCGCTCTCGGCCTTCTTCTGCAGAATGGCGACCTTGGTCTCCAGATCCGGCGGTTGAATGTCGGCAATCAGGCCCCACTCAAAGCGCGAGCGCAGACGGTCCTCAATCTCCGCCAGTTCCTTCGGCGGACGGTCTGAGGCAATCACGATCTGCTTCATGCTCTCGTGCAGCGCGTTGAAGGTGTGGAAGAACTCCTCCTGCGTGCGCTCCTTTTGCGCAATGAACTGAATGTCGTCGATCAGCAGCACATCCACGGTGCGGAAGCGGTCGCGGAAGCTGGTCATGCGGTCGTTGCGCAGCGAGGTGATCATCTCGTTGGTGAACTTTTCCGCTGAGACGTAGCAGATGCTGGATGCAGGCTGGCGGCGCTTCACCTCGTGGCCAATGGCGTGCATCAGGTGCGTCTTGCCCATGCCCACGCCGCCATAGAGGAAGAGCGGATTGTAGGCCTTCGAGGGCCGCTCGGCCACGGCCAGTGAGGCCGCACGCGCAAACTGGTTCCCGTTGCCAATCACAAATGCATCGAAGGTGTAGCGCGGATTGAGCTGTGCCGCGCTGGACCAATCGAAGCGCTGCTGCTCCGGCGTGCGCTGCGCCGGGGCCGGAGCCGTGGGCGCGTGCGCGGGCACCGGCCCGAAGCCGCCGTCCTTGCGCTGCGGCGGAATCGAGGGATCCTCTTCCGCGGTCACAAAACACACGTCGTCCAACTCCAGCCCCTGCTGCTCGATGGCCTCCTGAATCAGATCGCTGTACCGGTCCCCCAGGTGCTGGAACTCCGGTGACGGTACGCGCACATACAGTGTGCGGTTGACCACATGACTGTACCGGGTGGGCTTGAGCCAGGTCTCGAAGGACTGGCGAATAACTTTCATCTCCAGAGCAGCGAGAATCTGAAGCCAGGGGTTGAGAGCCGTCGCCGGCGAAATTGCGAATGACATCGTGCTGATCCTTGCTTGTGCCGCCCGGTCATTGCCAGGCTGGTTCATCCTTCGAGATGGAGCAACAGCTCCCTCTCGGCGCAGGGCTATGAGCCTTACGTCCGATTGCCGATTGCCGTCCTCTGACTTTGATCTGGGGCCGGTATAAAACTGGTTCCGTGGGACGCTGGGAAATTTCTTGAACGGTCCCAAGAGTAGCACATTTGGGCGTCGCTGCAATCAATCTTTCACATAACTTTCCCGCTGTCTTCGCCAGTTGCACCAATGCTGGTGAAACTCTTCCGCAGAGCTCCAAAAATCGCTGCCGAAAATCTTTCAGAGCCGCGCTCACCCTGGCCTGTTGAGTATATTTTCACGTTGAGTGCAAGGTCGCGAGCGCCTCCCATTCGCCGCGTCTTCGTTGTTGCGGCTGGGTCAAATAGCACTTGAATCTGGCTCTCGCAGTACTTCCCGCTGGATTCCTGGCTCAACCTGCGATACACTTAGAACTTGCCGTCAAGGCATAGATTTTCTTTAGGAAACAGGAGCGCACTTTCATGCCTAAGCGCACATTTCAACCCAATCGCCGCAAGCGCGTGAAAACTCACGGCTTCCGCGCGCGCATGAAGACCAAGGCCGGCGCAGCCGTGCTCAGCCGCCGCCGCGCCATTGGCCGCAAGCGCGTAGCCGTCAGCGCTGGCTTCCGCGACTAACTTTCGTCTGCCGTTCTGCCCCTGCTGTCCGTGCCCACCTTTTGTTGGAGCCGGAACGGGTTGCATCTCCGCGCAGTTCCGGTCAACATCTCCCGCGCCGTTGCCATGACCACACTTCCCCAGCCTGACCAGCGCCGGTCTCCAAGACAGTCGCTGACAGGCGCACGTCTGCGCAAGCACGCCGACTATCAGCGCGCCTATGCGGCCAGCCGCAAGCGCCAGTCTGCGTCCATGAGCTGGTTCCTCGCCCCGCAGCAGCCTGCTGGCCCCGCGGCCGAGTCTCCCGCTGGCCCGCGCGTTGGCCTTACCGCCGGCAAGGTGATGGGCAAAGCCCATGAGCGCAACCGCATGAAGCGCCGCTTGAAAGAGGTCCTGCGCCGCCATCTGGACCTGCTGCCGTCCGGCTGCGACTTGATCCTGCATCCGCGCCGCGCGGTACTCACCATCCAATTCGCGAAACTTGAGGCGGAGATCGTACGTATCCTTCAGCAGGCCAATGCCGAAGCCGTACGCAATGCGCCGCCTGCCCCACCGCGGGTGGCCCCGGTCGAACCCACTGTATGACCCGCATCCTGCTCGCCATGCTCGCCTTTTATCGCCGCTGGCTCTCTCCGGCCATCCATTCGCTGAACCCCGGCAACGGCTGCAAATTCCTGCCCACCTGCTCGGAGTACGCCTCCATCGCCATCGCCACTCACGGACCTCTGCGCGGCCTGGCCCTGGCTTCCTGGAGACTCCTGCGCTGCCATCCCTTCACCCGCGGGGGGCTTGATCCAGTGCCTCCGGCCCCGATTTCGCGCCATTTTCATCACAACCCTTTACCATAGGAAGAGCGGCGCCCTGACGGCGCGCCTCCCCTTTACGAATAGGAAGTATCCATTGGCAGAATTTCGCAATCCAAATCTTCAGGCGCAGGGCGGCGACGGCGGCAGCGGCGGCGATATGCGCGGCCTGCTGTCGATCACCCTCCTGGCCCTTGTTGTCCTCCTCGGTTTCCAGTTCTTTTCGAAGCCCAAGCAGCCGGCCACGACGGCGCCCGCCTCTCAAACCCGGAATCAGGCGCAGCCCCAACCCACGCAACCGGCCGCCTCCACTGGCCAACCGGCTCAGCCGCAGTTGACCGCCGGGCAGGTGCAGCCTTCCGTTGTCACCCCCACCATCGCCGCCTCAGCAGCGGCCGAGACAACGGTCGAGAACGGGAACTACAAGATCGTCTTCACCAACCAGGGCGCGCAGGTCAAGCACTGGATTCTGAAGGGCAAGCAATACAAAGACCACCCCGACCCGGGCGGACAGCAGCTTGACTTAGTCAACCCCAAGACCACCGCCTTCGGTCTGCCGCTCAGCCTCTTCACCTATGAACCGGATCTGACCAAACAGTTGAACGAGGCCCTTTACCAGGTCTCCGTCTCTGGCGCGGGCGCGTCCACCGGCGTTCTCCAGGCTCCCGGCTCCATCACCTTCCACTACGCCGCAAACGGCCTGGATGTGGTGAAGACCTTCCGCTTCGATTCGAGCTACGTGGTGACGGCCGAGGTTCAGGTGCGGCGCAATGGCGCTCCCGTGCGCGCCCTTCTGGCCTGGCCCGGTGGACTCGGCGACCAGACCGAACACATGCACTTCGCCTACGGCAAGTTTGCCTGGTCCCTGGACGGCAAGGACGACTCGACAGACGCCAAGAAGATCAGCAACAACACCACGCTCGACCAGCCATTCGAGTACGCGGGCATCATCGATCTCTACTTCGCCTCCGCCTTCCTGCCCGACGTGCCCTCGCGCTTCACCGTGGTCACGTTGCACAACTCCATCGAACTGCCCACCGACCCCGGCGACCCCAACAGCCAGAAAAAGCCCGCTGATGTGATTGGCCTGGCCGTGGGCGACACCAGCGGTTTCACCCGCGTGCGCCTCTTCGCCGGGCCTAAAGAAACCGACGTGCTGAAGGCCATCCACGCCACCGGCGCGGACGGCAAGCCCGACGGACCCATGCTTGAGCCGCTCATCCAGTTTGGCTGGATGACCATCATCGCCAAGCCTCTCTACCTGGCCCTGCGCTTCCTGCGCGGCATGCTTGGCCCCGGCGTTTACAACTGGGGATGGGCCATCATCATCGTCACCGTCATCTTCAACCTCCTCATGCTGCCCACGCGCTTCATGATGATGAAGTCCTCACTGAAGATGATGCGCATTCAGCCCAAGGTCGAGGCCCTCAAAAAGCGCTACGCCCATCTCAAGGCAACCGACCCCAAGCGGGCCGAGATGAACACTGAGATGATGGCCCTCTACAAGACCGAGGGCGTCAACATGTACGGCAGTTGTCTGCCCTTGCTCATTCAGATGCCGTTGTTCTTCGCCTACTATCGCGTCCTGCTCAACGCCGTCGAGTTGCGTCAGGCCCAGTGGTTCTGGCTCACGGATCTCTCCTCGCCGGACCCCAGGTACATTCTGCCCATCCTCATCATCGTCACCATGTTCCTGGTCCAGTTCCTTACCCCCTCACCGGGTATGGACCCCGCCCAGCGCAAGATGATGGCCATTATGATGCCGGCCATCTTCGGCTTCACCATGTTGCACTTCGCCTCCGGCTTGGCCCTCTACTGGGGCACCGGCAACGTCATCAACCTGGCCATCCAGCTCGGCATCAACCAGTCCAAGATAGGCAAGGAGATGCACGAGATCGCCGCCCGGCGCGCCGCCAAGAAGGTCAGCGCCAACCCCAAAACCATCCAGGGAAAGCGGTAGCGTTTTTTCTTCACATGCCCATCATCTTCCGTGCCCCATCCATTCCGCGCTTTTTGCGGAATGGGTGGGATACCGCCAAAATTCTGGTCTACACAATTTCCGAAAAAGCTCTAACCATCCTCGCCACGTATCAGAAGCCCCGTTCAAGTCCAACTTGAGCGGGGTTTCTCTTTGTTTTGAAGATTGGGTGGATTGCGCAATGCTTGGTTGAATATTGCCGCTCCTCCCGGAGGGAGGAAACGATAATAGCCCAGCATGAAGCGCAGCGAAATGCTGGGAAAAGCAGTCAGAAGAGTGTTGCGCCCCGTCGGGGCGCAGCGAACCCCCTACAATAAATAATTGGAAATCATCGGGATGAATTTCAAAGGAAACCTATGCCTCCCATCGTCCTCACCCCCGCCGAAGCCCGCGTCCTGGGCGCGCTGATTGAAAAAGAAGTGACCACGCCAGACTACTATCCGCTTTCGCTCAACGCGCTCATCAACGCCTGCAATCAGCGCTCGAACCGCGAGCCGGTGATGGACCTGGATGAGGAAGCGGTGCGCATGGCTCTGCACGGCCTTGAGGATTTGCGCCTGGCTGGCCGTGCGCGCTCCGCCGACGGGCGCGTCACCAAGTACGAGCACTGGCTGGGCGAGGCCTTCAACTTCAGCCGCGCTGAGACGGCCCTCGTCTGCGTGCTGCTCTTGCGCGGACCGCAGACTCCCGGCGAGTTGCGCGGCCGCACGGAGCGGATGCACCGCTTCGACGAGATCGGCGAAGTGCTGGCCGCGCTGCAAAAGCTGATGGAGCGCGAGCCGCCGCTGGCAGCCATCTTGCCGCGCCAGCCCGGAACCAAGGAGTCGCGTTACGCGCATCTGCTCTCGGGGCCCGTGGAGTCGATTGTGGCTGTTTCTGTGGCCGAGCCGGCACGCGCGCATCGCGAAACCGCGCAGTTCGCCGAGCAGGAAGCAAACCACGAAGAGCGCATCGCGCAATTGGAAGCAATAGTCGTTGAGTTGCGCCAGGAAGTCGCCACGCTGCGCCAGAAGATCGACGACCTCTTCGGCTGAGCGCGCCGTTTTCAGACCACTCTAGTTCCCTGACAGCATGAAGATGTACCCCTCCGAAATGTAGCGCCGGCCTCCTGGCCGGCTGTAGCGCGGGTTTCCCAACCCGCGCTCCGTGCCCCATCCATTCCGCCTTTTTTGCGGAATGGGTGGGAAACCAAAAGCCCAATGAAGCTCTCTTTCAGACAGCTATATCAGTTCATATCCCGCAAACCAGTACCCAATCTCAAACGCCGCGGTCTCTTCTGCATCGGAGCCATGGATCGCGTTCTCCTGAATCGATCCGGCAAACTTCTTGCGGATGGTTCCTTCTTCGGCGTTGGCCGGATTGGTGGCGCCCATCAGCTTGCGCAAGTCGGCAATCGCGTTCTCTTTCTCCAACACCATCAGGAAAAGCGGGCCGGAAGACATGAACTCGCAGAGCCCTTCGAAGAACGGCTTGCCTGCATGCACTGCATAGAAGCCCTTGGCCTGCTCCTTGGAAATCGATTGTCTCTTGATGGCCACCATCTGGAAACCGGCCTTCTCAATCTCGGCCAGAATGGCCCCGGTGAAACCTTTGCGGACCGCGTCCGGCTTGACGATGCTGAAGGTGCGTTGCGCCACGGTGTTTTGCTCCTGCGGATATTTTTGTTTGCCTTCTTATTGTAATTGCCGTGAAAGTGGCGAACTCTGCCGCCCGCAAGCCCGAATCTGGTAAAGTGTCGGCATGTTTCACTTCGCCGTTTCACCCTTCCGCTATTCGTTTGTATCGGTTGCGCTCATCGCTGCCGGGCTGATGGTTCTTCCCGCGCTTGGCCAAACTTCCGCGCCTGCCGCCACGCCCGCCACGCCGGAACTGCGGGTCTTCGATCCCTCGCTCATCGACAAAACCGTTGACCCCTGCGACAACTTTTATCGCTTCAGTTGCAACGGATGGTTCCAGCGCAATCCGCTGCCCGCCGACCAAGCCTCCTATGGCCGCTTTACCGAGCTGGCTGAGCTGAATCGCCTGCGCCTGAAGCAGATCCTCGAAGAGTCGTCCAAGCCAGCGGCCACGCGCAGCGCCAACGAGCAGAAGATCGGCGACGAGTACGCCAGTTGCATGGACACGGCGGCCGTGAACAAGCAGGGCCTTGCGACCCTCCAGCCGGAGTTGGACCGCATTGCCGCACTGAAGACGGCTGCGGAGTTGCCCGCGCTCCTGGCACACCTCCATGCCATCGGCGTGAACGCCTTCTTCGGCATGGGCTCAAACCAGGACTATGCTGATTCGACTTCCGTAATCAGTTTTTACGGCGCCGGAGGCCTCGGCCTGCCGGAGCGCGACTACTACACGCGCACCGATGCCAAGTCCGTCGAGCAGCGCCAGCAGTACGTGGCCCACGTGAAGAAGATCTTCGTGCTGGCCGGCGAGCCTGAGGCGCAAGCCGCCAGGGACGCTGAGACCGTGATGACGATTGAGACCCGCCTGGCCAAGGCGTCGCTCACCATCACCGAGCAGCGCGACCCGCAGAACCTGAATCATCCCACGGACGTAGCTGGTTTCTCCAAGGAGTTGACGCATTTTTCGCTCGCCGAGTATGTAGCCGCGGCGCACGCTCCAGCCGTGGGCAAAGCCAACAACATGGAGCCAAAGTTCTTTGCCGAGTTCAACGCGCTCGTCGCCGATACACCGATCAGCCAAATCCGGACCTATCTGCGCTGGCACTTGCTCCACGCCTACGCCGGAACAAGTTTGCCGGAGAGCTTCGACCAGGAGAACTGGAACTTCTACGCGCACACGCTCAACGGCGCTGAGAAGCAGCAGGAGCGCTGGAAGCGCTGCACCAGCCGCGTGGATCACGAACTAGGCGAGGCGCTGGGCCAGGTGTACGTGGCGCGCTTCTTCCCTCCGGCGGAAAAGCAGCGCACCCTGGAAATGACGCTGGCCATCGAACAGGCCATGGACAAGGACATCGACGGCCTGGACTGGATGAGCGCCGCCACCAAGGTGAAGGCCAAGGAAAAACTGCATTCGGTGATGAACAAAATCGGCTACCCGGACAAATGGCGCGACTACTCCACGCTCGCAATTGTGCGCGGCGACGCTGCGGGCAACCAGATGCGCGTTCACCAGTTCGAGTTTGCGCGCGACCTGGCCAAGATCGGCAAGCCCGTCGACAAGGGCGAGTGGCAGATGACTCCGCCCACGGTGAACGCCTACTACGACCCGCAGATGAACAACGTCAACTTCCCCGCCGGCTATTTGCAACCGCCCTTCTTCAGCGGCAAGGAGGACGACGCGGCCAACTACGGCGACATGGGATCGACCATCGGCCACGAGTTGACCCACGGCTTTGACGACGAGGGACGGCAGTTCGACAAGGACGGCAACCTGCGCGATTGGTGGACCAAAAGCGACGAGGCGAAATTTTCAGACCGCGCCGATTGCATGATCAAGCAGTATGATGCCATCGAAGCCGTGCCGGGCGTTCATCTGAACGGCAAGCTAACCGAGGGCGAGAACCTGGCCGATCTGGGCGGACTGTGGCTGGCTTGGCTGGCTTGGCAAGACAAGGCCGCCGCCGCGCACGTTGACATGAACGCCACTACCGACGGTTACACGCCTGAGCAGCGCTTCTGGATCGCCTATGCGCAGCAGTGGTGCACGCAGACGCGGCCCGAGCAACTGCGAACCCAGGCCCAGGGCAATCCGCACGCCCCCGACGAATACCGCACCAACACCGTGCTCCAGGATTTGCCGGAGTTTGCCAAAAGCTTCAGTTGCAAGAAGACGGCGCCCATGGTCAACCCCAAGCCCTGCCGCGTTTGGTAATGCCAAACCCCTAACAAACAGCGAAGGCCCACCATTGCGGTGGGCCTTCGTTTTCTGCGCGGCAGAATGCAGCAGCGTTCACCCTCTTCCGATAACCCTCGCCAGCGTTGCGCCAATCTCAGCGGGCGAAACAACCACATGAATCCCCGCCGCGGCCATGGCTTCCATCTTGTGAGCGGCAGTGCCCCGCCCACGCGTGATAATCGCGCCTGCGTGGCCCATGCGGCGGCCTGGCGGCGCGGTCTGTCCGGCAATAAAACCAACCACCGGCTTCGTCATGTGATGTTTGACGAACTCTGCCGCGTCTTCTTCGCCCAAGCCGCCGATCTCGCCGATCAGGACGACGGCTTCAGTTTCGGGGTCGTCGTTCATCAGGCGCAACGCGGCCGTGTGAGTAGTGCCGATGATAGGGTCGCCGCCGATGCCGATGCCGGTCGACTGGCCAATGCCGCGCTCGGTCAACTGGTACACGGCCTCATAAGCCAGCGTCCCGGAGCGGGAGATGATGCCCACGGAGCCCTCTTTGTGGATGCGTGTAGGCATGATGCCCACCTTGGCTTTGCCGGGCGAGATGACGCCGGGGCAATTGGGGCCGATCAGCCGCGAAGCCGAGTACTTCAGCTTGGTCCACACCTTGATCATGTCCAGAGTCGGTATGCCCTCGGTAATGCAGACAATGAGCGGAACCCCCGCATCCTCGGCTTCCAGAATGGCATCGGCGGCAAACGACGGCGGAACGAAGATCATCGTTGCGTTGGCGCCGGTCGCGGCCACCGCATCGCCTACGGTGTTGAACACCGGCCAGCCTTCATACTTTGTTCCGCCCTTGCCCGGAGTCACGCCGCCCACCACTTTCGTGCCATACTCCGCGCAGCTCATGGCGTGGAAGGTGCCCTCTTTGCCCGTAATTCCTTGAACTATCAGCCGCGTCTCTTTGCTGACTAAGATCGACATCTCACGCCCCCTCGCCTGCCGCTGCTTTTACCGCCAGCTCGGCCCCGTCCATCATCGTTTCTCCCACCAGAAAATTCAGGCCGGAGGCCTTCAGAATCTTGCGGCCTTCTTCCACGTTGGTGCCTTCCAGCCGCAGTACGATGGGTACCGTGATATGCAAGTTGCGCGCCGCTGCCACCACGCCCGTGGCCAGCCGGTCCACTCGCAGAATCCCGCCGAAGATGTTGATGAAGATCGCCTTGACGTTCACGTCGGAGAGCAGAATTTCGAAAGCGTGCTCAATCTGCTGCTGGGTTGCGCCGCCGCCCACATCGAGGAAATTCGCGGCGCTGCCTCCGGCCAGCTTCACAATGTCCATCGTGGCCATGGCCAGTCCCGCGCCGTTGACCATGCAGGCGATGGTGCCGTCGAGCTTGATGTAGTTGAGCGCGTACTTCGAGGCCTCCACTTCGAGTGGGTCTTCCTCGGCCGTGTCGCGCAGCGCCTTGATCTCCGGGTGACGGAAGAGCGCGTTGTCGTCGAAGGCGATCTTGGCATCCAGCGCGAAGAGCTTGTCGTCCTTGGTGGTGATGAAGGGGTTGATCTCCACCAGCGAGGCGTCGGTCTCGATGAATGCCTTGTAGAGGCTCTGGAAGAAGGCCACCGCCGCGTTGATCTGCGTGGGCTTGAGTCCCAGCGCAAAAGCCAGCTTGCGCGCCTGCCATGCGCCCAGTCCAATCGCCGGATGGATAGGCTCTCTGAAGATGGCCTCGGGGGTCTTGGCAACCACCTCCTCAATCTCCATGCCGCCGGCCTGCGAGGCAATGAAGACCAGCCTGCCGTTGGCGCGGTCGAGCACGATGCCCAGGTACAGTTCGCGGTCGATCTCCGCTGTCTCCTCGATCAGCAGCCGCTGCACCTTCTGGCCGTGCGGACCGGTTTGATGCGTGACCAGCGTCATGCCCAGAATGTTTTTAGCGTGCAGCTCAGCCTCTTCCAGGGTGCGGGCCACCTTCACGCCGCCGCCCTTGCCCCGGCCTCCTGCGTGAATCTGCGCTTTGACGACAACGCCTGAAGCGCCCTCGGCAAACAGTTTGCGGGCCGCGGCCGTTGCTTCTTCCACGGTGTTGGCCACTTCGCCCCTGGGCACGGCTACGCCGTATTTCGCCAGGATTTCCTTAGCCTGATACTCATGAATCTTCATGGGTTGGGACCGCCCACTCCGCTGTCACTGGGGATTGGCGACGGGCTCTGGAGGGTTCCAGTGGGCCGGCGCCGTGCCAGCGGTAAAGGAATAGTACAGTGCCCATCGACCGGGGAGCAATCAAAATGCGCCCGAAGATCAGCAATTCTAAGTGGACCTTATCGATCTTCATATCAGCCATTCAGCGGGCTGCCCATCGGTCTGCTCCCGTAGGGAGCCATCGAAAATAGCCCAGGGCAAGGCCCTGGGTAAGAGGCAAAGAGAGTGTCATCCGCCCCGTAGGGGCGGTGCGAACGCTCTCGATGGATTGCTGAATCCAGCAGTACAAGGGCTTCACACTGTCCCTCCGGGGCTGGAAGCTCGTGGTCGAACGCTTACCCGGGATTTCACCCTGGGCTATTTTCCTCACCACCCTACGGGAGGGACTGCTCTGAATGCCGCGCTATTTTCCCACTTAGAAATGCGCCGGAAAGACTGCGAAAAAGCCAGCCTGCGCACGCGCCGTTACCATAGAAGATATGGACTCGTTGAAAAAGCTATTGAAGCCGCTCGCCGAGGACGGCGCGGCACTCACCCGCGAACAGGCGGCGCAGGTACTCGAAGAAATCCTCTCCGGCGATGTTCCGGAGGTGGAAACCGCCGCGCTGCTCACGGTGATGGCCACCCGTGGTGAACAGGCGCCGGAGCTGGCCGGCTTTGTGCAGGTGATGCGCCAACGCGTCACGCCGCTCCCCCTCACGCCCGCAGAGCGGGATGAATTGGTGGATATTGTCGGCACCGGCGGCGGTGGACCGCTCACCTTCAACATCTCCTCTGGTGCGGCGCTGGTAGCGGCGGCTGCCGGAGCCAAAGTCGCCAAACACGGCAACCGCGCGGTCACCTCGCTCTGTGGCGCGGCAGACGTCCTCGAAGCCCTCGGCGTGCCCATCGCGCTGGGCCCGGAGTTGGCCGTCGAGTGCCTGCGCGAGACCGGCTTCATATTCCTCTTTGCGCCGCTCTATCACCCCGCCATGAAGGCCGTGGGTCCGCTGCGCCGGGCGCTGGGCTTCCGCACCATCTTCAATCTCTGCGGCCCGCTCACCAACCCCGCCGGTGCGCGTGCGCAGGTCATCGGCGTTCTCGCCCCCAGCAAGGTGCTGCTCGTGGGCCGGACTCTGGCGGCGCTCGGCGCACGCCGGGCTTTCGTGGTTCACGGAACCGACGGTATTGACGAACTGACCACCACCGGCGAATCCATTGTGGCGCGCATTGTGGAGTCCGAGACCGGTGGCCCTCCCACCTTGAAGGCTGCCCGCGTAACCCCGGAGATGGCCGGTTTGCCGCGCACCACGCTGGACAAGTTCATTGGCGGCGATGTGAAGACCAACGCGGCCCTGCTTTACGACGTGCTCACCGGCCTGCCCGGAGCGCGGCGCGACATTGTGCTGCTGAACGCTGCGGCAACGCTGGTGGCCGCGGGCTTGGCCAGCGATCTGAAAGAGGGTGTCCGGATGGGCGCCGAGGCCATCGACTCCGGCCAGGCAGCCGCGACCCTGGCCAAGCTCCGTCACTTCGGGGAACGCTCCGCGCGATCTTAGCGCAGCAGCGCCACCGTCAGCGGATCGGCTTCGCCGCCGAAGTATTTTTTCAGCGCATCGCTGAAGTCGGTAACATCCAAAGCTGCATCCTCGGCGGCGCGGGCAAACAGCGTCATCGACGAGCGGAACTTCAGGTCGTCGGGGTAGCCGAAAATCTGACTGATGGTGCGCCCCTCCACCAGTGTGACCAGTCGCGTGCATCGACTCAGCCGTGGGCCCAGAATCGAATGCCGCAGATAGGCCACGGCCTCTTCAAGCGAGCCGATGCCAAAGAAAGCGGCCTGCGGACTGTGGCCCAGGCCCTTCATCTGCGGAAAAATAAACCAAATCCAGTGGGTGCGCTTTTCTCCCGCGTGTAGCTCCGCCAGAACCTGCGGAAAGACCGCGGCTTGGGCGCTCACAAAGCGTTCGAGGTTGAAGGGGTCGGCCATGGCGGTTACCTCCCGCGAAGAACCCCGTCCTCCTGCATGCTAGAGGATTCCGCACCGCCCGGCAAGACGGCGCGACATCAGCCAGGAAACCAGCGAGGAGCCCAGAGCCAGCGCAACCCAGCCCGCCTGCTCCAGCGCGAGAACTGTGCCAGCGGAGAGACGCGGCAGCGGGATCGTGAGCGCGTCCATCGCGGGCAGTCCGCTGCGCATCAGCTCGAATCCGACCCAGCCGAAGACGCCGCCAGCTATAAGAATTCCCGGAACGGCCAGCTTCCACGGGAAGGGAACAGGCGGAGGCAGCGCGGCCTCTTGCCGCACCCGGTCCATCACCGAGGCCAGAAAGCCCGAAGAGGGCATCAGCTCCTCTTCCCCGGCCAGAATCTGATCAATCTCCGTCTCAATCCTCGCGTTCCGGTTGATCCCGGCGCGTTCTTGTTCGTCGCGGTCTGCTCTAGCTCCGTTCAAAGTGCGGCCTCCTTTCCTCTTTCCTTACCAATCTCACGATTACTGAAATTTGGGTGCCCCATCCTTCGTGGGTCTTGCGAAGGGTGGGAGCCCTGCTCCTCATCCAGTTGCGGAAAGCGCTGTCGCAGCAGAGCCCGCGCGCGGCTGAGCCGGGCCTTCAAGGTTCCTTCGGGCAGGCCCATCGTGCCGGCTGCCGCGGCTATATCCATCTCATGAAAGTAGAAAAGAATCACCGGCTCGCGGTAGCGCAACGGCAAGGCCAGAACCGCACGCTGCACCGCTTCGTGGCTTAAATGCGCGGCTAGCTCGCTGTGTTGCGCGGCGGGGCCTGAGGGTTCGGGAGCGGCCTCCATCGGAAGCGTCTCCGCAGGAAAGCGCTTCAACTCGGAGCGATAGACATTGGCCGCCAAAGCGAAAAGCCAGGAGGAAAAGCTGCCGTCGCGCCGCCACTTCGCCAAGCCGCGCCAGGCGCGAAGAAAAGCCTCCTGGGCCATCTCCTCGGCGCGTCCGCGGTCGCGGCAGTAGCGCCAGGCCATATTGATGAGCGGCCCTTGCCAGCGGCGCACAATCCCCTCGAAGGCCCGCACATCCCCGGCCAGCACCTGCTCCACGGCGGCCAGATCTTCTTCGGAACTGCTTGTGGCGTTCATTCCGGACATTGTCCCTTTACAACAAAGGTAGACCGGCTCTGTCCTATTTTGGTTGCATTTTCTCGCAGACCGCTCCGTTTTTGAAATTATGCAACCGGTCTTGCGGCCCGGCTGTCCTACCAATCGCATGGGGAGATACCCCGGCGAGGAGGAAGTCATGAATGAAGGTCAGTTGGGCGTGATGGTTCCGATTGTGATGTTCGTGGGATTGTTTACATTTTTGGTCTTCGTCGTTTGGTTCGGCACCAGGCAAAAAGAGCGCGAGGCCTTTTACAAGTCGGAGACCCTCCGGCGGATCACCGAGTCCTCGGGCGAGGGCGCCAAGCAGGCGATCGACCTGCTGCGCGAAGAAGAACGGCTGAAGCGGATCAAAACCCGCGAAGGCGTAAAGCTGGGGGGACTCATCAACATCGGCGTGGGCATCGGCCTGATCATCTTCTTGTGGATGCTGGTTGGCCCCAAGGTGGCCCTTTGCGGCTTGATTCCCGGCCTCGTCGGCGTGGCCATGCTGGTTTACGTCTTCTATTTGGCCGCACCGGTTGAGTAATCGCCGAACGGCTGAATCGTAGGCACGGTGGGGACATCTAGTGAAGTAGTTGTCTGAATCACCAGTGTTCCGGCCTGAGCCAATGGGCCGGAACACCAGGATGAGATGCTCATGCCCACCACCCCGCAACGCCAACCCGTGATCTTTCTTCCCCATGGCGGAGGCCCCTGCTTCTTCATGGATTGGACCTGGGGGCCTGCGGACACCTGGGCGCGGACTCAGCGCTTTCTGGAGGGGCTTGCCGGAACGCTGCCAGCCACCCCCAAGGCTCTCCTGGTGGTCAGCGCCCATTGGGAGGAGGCAGCCTTTACCGCCAGCGCCGCCGCCCGGCCTGAGTTGATCTTCGACTATTCCGGCTTCCCGGAGCACACTTATCGGCTCACTTGGCCCGCACCCGGCTCACCGGAGCTGGCTGAACGAGTGGTCGGGTTGCTGGACCAGGCGGGGCTGCCCGCGGCGGTCAGCGCAAGCCGAGGTTTCGATCACGGCGTCTTTGTGCCGCTCAAGCTGGCTTTTCCCGAGGCGCGGATTCCGGTGGTTTCGCTTTCCCTGGCGGCTTCTCTTGATCCGGCGATGCACTTGGCGGCCGGCCGGGAGCTCGCTCCGTTGCGCGACGAGGGCGTGCTCATCATCGGCAGCGGCATGAGCTTTCACAACCTGGGCGGTTACTTCCGTCCCGAGACTGTGGACCGTGCCCGCGCCTTCGATGCCTGGCTGACTCGTGCCGTCGAGTCGCCCGCGGCGGAGCGCGATGCCCTGTTGACCGGCTGGCGGCAGGCTCCGTTTGCCGCCTACTCTCATCCCCGGGAAGAACACCTCATTCCGCTGATGGTGGCAGCCGGGGCCGGCGGAGACGCCTCAGGAACCCGCGTCTTTTCTGATGAGCCCATGGGCGCGGCCATCAGCGCTTACCGGTTCGACTGAGAATGAACCTTCGCCGAATCGTTGCGCCGGCTCCGTCTCTCTGGCTCCGCACCCTGTCCCTATGAAATTGTTTCGAGCGTTTTGCCTGTTGGTATAGAGTGGATCTCCTGCTTGGCTCAAGGTTGCCGGTTGCTGCAAGAACAGGGATCGCCGGCAACAGGTGTAGCGCCGGCCTCCTGGCCGGCTGTAGCGTGGACCTCCCGGTCCACGCCGTACTCTACGCCAATAGGAAAAATACTTTAGCTTCCGCGCTGGTACCAGCGCTTTCTGCGGCCCACCCTCACGCCGGAGTCGATCACGATGGCCAGCAGGCCAAAGACCATGCACAGGTCGGTGCGCGCCTCATGCAGAAAGCTCAGCCAGCCGTATTCCTTGAGTCCTGCGAGCGGAAACGGGCCCAGCGGCCTGCCCAACAGAAGGGGAATCTTGGTGGCCACCAGGGCGGTAAGGATAACCACCAGCAGCGCGAGCGCGGCATCGCCGGCAAAGAAGTTCAGCAGGATCACCGCGCCGCCGCCTATCTCGATGCCGCCCACCAGTGGAGCCAAATAATGAGGCCAGGGCAGGCCGGTCGCCGCGAAGCGCCCCCAGCCCAGCGCCTCGGGCCGGACAAACTTCAGTGCGCCTTCGAGCAGGAACACCACGCCCACAATCACCCGGATCAGGATCATGGGAAGTTTTTGGCGCACCTCTGCCTCCATTCGCTGGCTGTCTCCGGCCCGGCTCTGCCGCTTGCGGGTCAAGGCCGGATTTCAGACCGGATATGGAAAAGCATAACGCAGGGGCCAAACGGAACGGAGCAAAAGAGACCGATTCGCAAACAAATTCCCATAAAACAGCTTATTCCTGGCGGGATATAGGCCTTGGAACCGCCCCAAGCTGACCTGGCGCCCCGCCGCATTCCCATCCCGGCAGCGAATCCAAATGCTCATCAGCCGGCGCCTCCGCCTCTGCCCTCGTCCAAAACTTCTTCACCGAAAAGACGCCATCTGCCCCCAGACTGCGTCTTAAAAGGGACGTTGCGCTCTTCGGCGGCATGGAAAAGCCACCCAACCCGCTTGCGTCCGTTAGACTGTTGGATAGGTTCTAATTAATCTCGGGTGCTCCAGCGACAGGTCTTCGTCGATGGGGTGGTAACCGGGGTTCCCGGCGACTGGTCTGGTAGCTAAAGGTCTTTGTCGTTGGGGTGGTAAAATTGGTCTTTCCTTTAGGCAGGATCAGATTTTTCAGCAGCGAGGGTGTCGATATTCTTCCCGTGAAGCCGAACCTGATGGCGAACTATGGACCGCACCAGTACGTGTGCTCAGCGCAGGGCTCCCGCCCGGTGAAGATCAAGCACATTTCCATCCTCCGCGCCTTGCGGACCACGAACCGTTTGGCACGCACTGTGCTCGTGCTCGCTCTGGCGCTCTCCGCCGGCGCAGCCTTGGCCCAACAGTCGCAAACCATCGAGTCGATTCGGGTCATCGGCAACCGGCGCATTCCCAAAGAAACCGTGCTGGCCCGGCTCTTTACCCACCCCGGCGACTCCTACGACCCGATCTCCATCGAGCGCGACTTCAACTCGCTGTGGAACACGTCGTACTTCGACGATGTGCGCATTGAGCGCGAGGACTCGGAGAAGGGCATCATCCTGAACATCTTCGTCCGGGAGAGGCCCACCATCCGCGAGATCAATTACAAAGGCCTCAACGCCGTCTCGCAGTCCGACGTGCTCGACCGCTTCAAGAAGGAGAAGGTCGGCCTCACGGTCGAGAGCCAGTACGACCCAACCAAGATCAAGCGCGCCGAGACTGTCCTCAAAGACATCCTCTCCGAGCACGGCCATCAGTTTGCCACCATCAAGACCGAGGTGAAGACCATCCCTCCGGCCTCGGTGCAGGTGAACTTCAACATTAAGGAAGGCCCCACGGTCAAGGTCGGCCAGATCAAGTTCACTGGCAACCAGCACATTGGCGCGCTTCCCCTGCGTCGCTCGATGAAGAACCTCAAGCCCATCGGCATTCCCTATTCGATCGTCTTCGAGGATCTGTTTTCCCAGACCTTCGACGCCTCCAAGCTGGAGGAGGATACAGAGCGGGTGCGTCAGGCCTACCGCGACAAGGGCTATTACAACGCCGCCATCGAGGAGCCCAAAACGCAGATTCGCGACCAGGGCGGTCTGAATTGGTTCACCTTCCGGCCCAATAAGGGCAAGCGCATTGACATCCTCATGCCCATTGAAGAGGGCGCGCGTTACCGCCTGGGCACCATCACCTTCACTGGCAACAAGGCCGTATCCAACGTAAGAGCCTTGCGTGGCACCTTTGCGGTGCGCGACGGCGACTGGTTCAACGCCACCATGATCGGCAAGGGCCTGGATAACCTCAAAAAGGCTTACGGCCAGTTGGGCTACATCAACTTTGGCGGTATTCCCAAAGCTTCCTTCGACGAGCAGAAGAAGACCGTCTCCCTCAGCATCGACATCGACGAGGGAAAGCCCTTTTACGTCTCCCGCATCGAGTTCCAGGGCAACCGCATCACCCGCGACAAGGTCATTCGCCGCGAACTGATGCTGGAAGAAGGCCAGGTCTACAATTCGCAACTCTGGGAGTACAGCCTGCTCCGGCTGAACCAGCTCGAGTACTTTGAACCACTCAAGGTTGATCAGGACTCGGAAGCCCACCAGGATGCCGAGGCTGGCACCGTGGACCTGCTGCTCAAGGTCAAGGAGAAGGGCAAGAACTCAATCGGCCTGAACGGCGGCATGAGCGGCCTCTCCGGCGCCTTCCTGGGCGTCAACTACCAGACCAACAACTTCCTCGGCTTGGGCGAAACGCTCAGCCTGCAGGGCAATCTGGGTAACGTGAGCCGCACCTTCATGTTCGGCTTCTCCCAGCCCTACATTCGCAATCGCCCGCTCAATCTGGGCTTCCAGATATTCAACAACAAGCAGGACTTCAACGCGGCCAAAAACTACCAGGCCACCACCGGCCAGTCGGTCAACCTGACTGCGGCGCAGCAATCGCTGACGCAGAACTACAACCAGGCTTCCACCGGCATGAACTTCTCGCTCAGCTATCCGCTCAAGCGGCACGCCTTCCAGCGCGTCGGTTTCACCTATTCGCTGAGCAAATCGACGATTACCGCCTTCTCCACCGCATCGCAGAACTTCTTCCAGACCATCAGCTTCCGCTCCGGCATCCAGGGTTCCAATGCGCTGGCTGGCATCGTCAACAGCGACGTCTCCCTGAGCTACATCTACAACACCGTCAACAATCCCATGCGTCCGCGCAACGGCAAGGAATACACCCTGGTAGTCCAGACCTCCGGCATCTGGGGCAACGTCCGTTATGTCGCGCCCATGCTGGCTTACAAGCAGTTCATGCCAATGCACTACCTCACACCGTCGCAGTCTGGGCGCAACGTGCTCGGCCTGCGCGCCCAGTTGGGCTATGTGCAGGGCTTCGGCGGCGCCGTCGCTCCGCCCAACAACCGCTTCTACTCCGGCGGTGAGGGCGACTTGCGCGGCTTCGACGTCCGTGGCGCCACCCCCTACGGCTATGTCCCCACACGCATCAACCTGCAGTTGACCAACCCGGACGGCACCTGCGTTCCCCGCGACCCAACCAATCCGCAGTTGAACCAGTGCATTCAGGTGCCGCTGCCGATTTACGGCATTGCCTCCATTGGCGGCGATACCAACCTCACCACCAATGCCGAGTACCGCATTCCCATCGCCGGTCCGGTGACCTTCTCCTTCTTCAACGACTTCGGCGTCGACACGGCCCTCAACAAGGGGCAGTTGAAGCAGAGTCCGGAAGGTTTTGCCTCGCTCACCGCGCCGCTCTATGGCTGCCCGGTGTGGAACAACGGCGCCTGCCAGGGCGGCATTCCGGGCTCGCAGGTTGGCTTCCAGCGCAATATCCACCCCATCGCCGGCACCAACTTCGTTCCGCGCATGTCCACCGGCGCTGAGCTCTCCGTGATCATGCCCGTCATCAACGCGCCCTTCCGCCTCTACTATGCCTACAACCCCCTGCGGCTCTATGAGAGGCCCTATTGCAACCTTGGACTTGGAAGCAAGAATCAGAGTTGCTCGGCACAGTTGATCACGCGCGATATGTTCCCGACGGGCGGCGCGGGCGACTACACCTACAACGAAGCGATTGAGGCTTACGGAGCGCGGAACGACTTCCGCGAACCGCGCAAGACCTTCCGCCTGACGGTTTCCACCACCTTCTAGGGGCAGAATTCAACAAGCAAGTCTCTGGGGCCGCTCGCAATGAGCGGCCCTTTTGCTGGTGCAAACGCCGACTTCTCCTCCATCAACATCTGCTTCGGCCCTTGACACAGGCGGCGCGCTCACGCAATCTGGTCACCATGCAAAGCCTTGGATTGTCTGGAAAGAGCGATCGCTCTGACGGTCGTTTGAAAAGCATCTTCTGGCCCACCGTGGAGAACGCCTGGGACGTGGATTACCTGGGCCAACAGGGCTTCTGGATCTGCTTTCTGATTGCCGTCTTTCAGTTGGGGTTCTCGCTCTTCACCGGCAACCCGCTGCTCATCGCCCTGGGCTTTCTGGGCGGTTTGGTCTACTTTACGGGCGGCATGGGCGTCAGAGAGAAATGCTGGCCGGCGGCGGCCCTGATCTTTGCCTGCTATCTCGTGGATACGCTCTACACCATGCTCTCCGGCCTCTTCTTCACCCCCGGCGGGGTGCTGAGAATCCTTTTCCTCGGCCTGCTGTTGACCAACCTGCGCGCTACCTTCATCGCCTCGGAATGGCGGCCGGCCGCCGAGGGCGAAGACATCCCCCTGCGATTCAGTGATTCGCTGCGCGACAAACTGGTCGATGATTGGCCGCCGAAACTTTGGCCCCGGCTGCAAATTCCCTTCTATGTCCTGGCTGTGCTGTGGCTGATTCTGAGTCTGTTGGGGCTGATCGGCGTCATGATGATACGGCTGGGGATTCTGCCCCTCCATGGCGTCCAATAAGCGTGGGCGGCAAGGTATGAAGCGGACGGCAAGCCCGGAATATTTACCATTTGCCGGTTTGACGCTCCCAGCCTGGCCTCCTATAATCCATCTAGTTCCTGCTGACGTCTCCGGCCGCGTCTTTTCTTGCCTCTGCCCCATCTGGCACAGAGTCCCGGAATAGACCGCGAGGCTCCTCAGGAGGCACAGACTTGTTTCCGCACCCAGGCGCGGACAAACCCACAGGAATTCCGAAGGAGCTTTACATTCGCATGAAGCGCTCGCTTGCACTTATCGCTACGCTGGCCTCGGGCTTGGTCCTGAGCGCCGCTGCCCAAACTTTGCCTGCTCCCGCCGCCGCGGCGCCTGCCGGTCCAGCCAAGATTGCCGTCATCGCCTTTCAGGTGGCCGTGGCCCAAACCAATGAGGGCCAGCGCAACTTCGCCGACCTGCAAAAGAAGTACGATCCCAAACGCCAGCAACTGAAGGCCCTGAGCGACGATATCGACAGCCTGACCAAACAGCTCCAGGCCCAGGGCGACAAGCTGAGCGATGCCGAACGCGCCAGCCGCGCCAAGGCCATCGACGACAAAAAGAAGCAGTTGGAGCGTCAGGCCGAGGATGCCCAGAACGACTTCCAGGCTGAGATGCAGGAGCTTTACAACGGCTTGGCCTCCAAGGTGTACGACGTTCTGGCCGGCTACGCGCAGCAGCAGGGATTCACCCTCGTGCTGGACGTTGCCCAGCAGCAGAATCCGGTGCTCTACGCCAGCGAGTCCACCAACATCACCAAGCAGATCATCGATGCCTACAACTTGAAGTCGGGCGTGCCCGCTCCTCCGGCCCAGCCGGCAGCAGCGGCGCCGGCAAAACCGGCTGCCAAGCCTCCCGTCAAGCACTAAGAGTTTCGCAGCTCGAAGGCAAGGTCAAAAGCCCCGCATCGCGGGGCTTTTGTCGTTGCAGTGATATTTTTTCAAGAGCGCTGGAACGCTTGCTCGCCAGTCCACGCTATCCCCTGTGACTTCTCAGCACTTTCTTGTGGAAAAATCTGTGGATTACTTTCGCGAATCTGGTGAAAGAATTCAGAATTCTCCTCTTGCCAAAAACTGTTCTCTTCTGGTAGGCAGCGTAACTCCTTATTTATCAATCAACCTCAAGAGATCGCCCTCTTCCCCTTGAGGTTAGGAAGCGTCGGCGGCGTGTCTGAGGGCTTCCCAGGGTTATCCACAAATGCGAATGAATGAATTGTGAATTGGATCACAGATTGACGCTCACTTTTGCGCGTCTTCGCCGATCCTCAGCACCGCCAGGAAGGCTTCCTGCGGGATGTCCACCTTGCCGATGCGCTTCATCCGCTTCTTGCCTTCCTTCTGTTTTTCCAATAGCTTGCGCTTGCGGCTGATGTCGCCGCCGTAGCACTTGGCCAATACGTTTTTGCGCAGCGGGCTCACCGTCTCCCGGGAGATGATCTTGGCGCCGATGGCCGCCTGGATGGCCACCTCGAACTGCTGCCGAGGAATCAATTCACGCATCTTCGAGACCAGCGCCCGGCCGCGCTCGTAGGCAACGTCGTGGTGGACGATGATCGAGAGCGCATCCACCGGCTCGCCGGAGACCAGGATGTCCAGCTTGACCATCGGCGACTCCCACTCGCCGGCCAATTGATAGTCCAGCGACGCATAGCCGCGGGAGATGGATTTAAGCCGGTCGTAGAAGTCGAGCACAATCTCGTTGAGCGGCAACTCGTAGGTCAGCAGCACGCGGGTGGGGGTGATGTACTCGAAGTTCAACTGCTTGCCGCGTTTTTCCTCCACCAGCTTGAAGATCCCGCCCACGTATTCCTCGTTGGTAAGAATCTTGGCCAGGATGACCGGCTCGCGGATGGATTCGATGTTCGTGGGATCGGGCCAGCGCGAGGGATTGTCCACTTCCATTACGCTGCCGTCGGTCAGCGTGATGTGGTAGCGCACGCCGGGAGCGGTGGTGATCAGGTCCAGTTGGTACTCGCGCTCCAGCCGCTCCTGGATGATCTCCATGTGCAGCAGCCCGAGAAACCCGCAGCGGAAGCCGAAGCCCAGGGCCGCCGAGCTCTCCGGCTCGAAGAAAAATGACGAATCGTTGAGACGCAGTTTCTCCAGCGCGTCGCGCAGCAGCGTGTGCTCGTGCGAGTCCACCGTGTAGAGTCCGGCGAAGACCATCGGCTTGATGTCTTCAAAGCCCGGCAACTGCGCGGCGGCGGGCCTGGTGTCGTCGGTTACGGTGTCGCCGATCTTGGTGTCGCTGACGGTTTTGATGGTGGCCGCGAAGAAGCCTACCTCGCCGGCGCGCAGTTCGCCGATCTCCACCGGTTTGGGCATCAGCACGCCCATGGACTCCACTTCAAAAGCTTTCCCATTCGACATCAGGCGGATGCGCTGGCCCTTGCGCAGCGTGCCCTGCATGACGCGCACCAGCACGATGACGCCGCGATACGCATCGAACCACGAGTCGAAGATCAGCGCCTGCAAAGGCGCGGCGGGGTCGCCCGTGGGCGGCGGCAGGCGGTGAACAATGGCTTCCAGCACCTCGGCGACGCCCTGGCCTGTCTTGGCGCTTACCGGGATGGCGTCGGTGGCGTCCAACCCTACAGCCTTTTCGATGGCCTCCTGGGTGCGCACGATGTCCGCCGAGGGCAGATCGATTTTATTGATGACCGGAATAATTTCCAGGCCGTGGTTGATGGCCAGATACGCATTGGCCAGTGTCTGCGCCTCCACACCCTGGCTGGCGTCCACCACCAGCAGCGCGCCCTCGCACGAGGCCAGCGAGCGCGAAACCTCATAGCTGAAGTCCACGTGTCCCGGCGTGTCGATCAAGTTGAGCTGGTAGGTGTTGCCGTCGTGCGCCTTGTACATCATGCGCACCGCGTGGGACTTGATGGTAATGCCGCGCTCGCGCTCCAGATCCATGTCGTCCAGAATCTGCGCCTGCATCTCGCGCCCGGTCACTGAGCCAGTCAGCTCCAGCAGACGGTCGCTCAGCGTCGACTTACCGTGGTCGATGTGGGCGATGATCGCGAAATTTCTGAGAAAGCGAGCGTCCATGGGGACCTGACAGTAGAGGCTTTTCGCGCCGTCCCGCGCACGTGCCTCCATGGCATAGCTTATCATCGGCATAGAGCCTTTAGCGGGCTTTCGACGGCAGGACAACAGTAACCCTCATGCATATTCGCAAGATTCCGTATCGATTTCTCGGCTGTGTTGTACTGGCTTTCTCGCTGGCAGGCTGCAACCCCACCGCGCCCACGGGCGCTTCTGAGGGCGCGCAGGCCACCGCTCCCGCGCTCGCGCCGTCCCCATCGTCCGCGCCCGCTACGCAAGCTGCTGCTCCCGCGCAGCCCAAGCTTACCCGTGAGCAGCAACGGGGACGCTTGCTGATCCAGCAGGTGGAAGAGGCCTACGCCCACGGCGAGGCCGACTATCGCAAAGGCAGATTGCCCGAAGCCAAGGAAGAGTTCGATCGCGCCGTGGACCTCATGCTGGCCTCCGGCATCGACATCAAAAGCAATGTCGAATTGCAGGAGGAGTTCGACCGCGTCGTGGACGGCGTCAATGCGATGGAGATGGAGGCGCTCAAGCAGGGCAACGGTTTTGTGCCCAAGGAAGAGCCCACGCCCGCCGAGGCGGCCAGCGACGTCACCTTCGTGGTGGACCCCAACATTGTGGCCAAGGCCACGGCTGAACTGGCCACCACCAAATCCGATTTGCCGCTGGTGGTCAACGACTATGTCGCTGTCTACATCAACTTCTTCGCCAACACGCAGAAGGGCCACAATACGCTGCTGCACTCCTTCCAGCGCGCTGGCCGCTACAAGGCGATGATTCAGCGCGTCATGGCCGAAGAAGGTGTGCCGCAGGATTTGATCTATCTCGCTGTCGCCGAGTCGGGCTTCAATCCGCGTGCGCTCAATCGCGGCTCCGGCGCGGGCGGAATGTGGCAGTTCATGCCCCACGGCAACTATGGGCTGGTCCGCAATGCGTATGTCGACGAGCGCTTCGATCCGGAGAAATCCACACGCGCCTACGCCCGCTACATGAAGTTCATTGACGACCAGTTGGGCGATTGGTATTTGTCCATGGCCGGTTACGATTGGGGCGCGGGCAATGTGCAGCGCGCTGTCGAGAAGACCGGCTACGCCGACTTTTGGGAACTCTACAAGCGCAATAATCTTCCCGCCGAAACGAAGAACTACGTGCCGGAAATTCTGGCTGCCATCATCATCGCCAACCATCCCACGCAGTACGGCTTCGACGATCTAACGCTCGACCCGCCCGTGCTAACCGACACAGTCACCATCAACTATCCGATGGATCTCAGGCTGGTGTCGGACATGGTGGGAGCGCCGGTCACTGAGCTGATGGCGTTGAACCCCAGCCTGCTGCGGATGGCCACGCCGCCTGATACATCATTCGATCTGCATCTGCCCGCCGGAACGGCAACGCTGTTTGAGCAGCGCGTCGCGGCGGTTCCTGAAGGCAAGCGCAATGCGTGGCGCTATCATCGCGTCGCGTCCGAAGATACGCTCGCCTCTGTGGCGCGCGAGTATCACGTAACGGTGGAAGATCTGGCGGCCGCCAATCAACTCAGCTCCAGCGATGCCGTTGCGGGTCTTGAGGCGCTCGTAGTTCCCGTGGCGCCCTCCGCCGCGCCCTCCGCGCGCACCACCGTGCTGTACACCGCCCGCAAGGGCGATACGCTGGTCACCATTGCCGACCGCTTCGGCGTGCCGCTGAATCAGTTGCGCCGCTGGAACAAGATCTCCGGCATCAAGGTAAAGCCGGGCCAGCGTCTACATGTCGCCGACTCCGCGAGTGCGCCGCGCACAGCAGTTCGCGGTAATCGCCGCGGCGCTTCTGAAGCCAGCGCCGATACGCGCAAAGCCGCGCCGGCAAAGGACGCGGAAGTGAAGGGTGCGGCCAGGCATGCGTCAAAAAAGAATGTCGCGCCGGCTGCAAAGGAAGCGCCCGCGAAACATTCCGGAACCGCTGCCAGCGCAAAAAAACGCGGCACATCGGACGCAAAAAAATCCCTTGCGAAGAAGCCCGCATCGGCTTCCAGAGTTCGCAAAGCAAAATAAAATTTGCTTGAACTCCATTTCGTGCTTGTTATTTGCTGGTGTTTGCGTGCAAGCTATTGCTAGAATAGCTTCCGCGAGCGGTACGCTGTTTTTCCGCCGCGTGAAAATCGAGATGCAAACAAGTGCAGCGGCAAGCCGCTGGAGGCAATGGGATGGAAGAAGTGTTCAGGATGTACGCGATGAGCGATGGCGAAGCGAATGCCAAGCCGGCAGAGCTTGAATCCGATCACGACGACTTTGAAGAGGATGAAGAGGTTGAAACCTCCAGCGTGCTTACTTCCTCGGACGACGATGAGGAAGAGGCTGAGGAGGCGGTGATCGTGGTCGTGGAAGAACCCGCATCGAAACCGGCCGTTAAGAAGGCTGCGAAGAAAAAGTCTCCCGCAAAAAAGGCTGCCAAAAAGACCCCAGCGAAGAAGGCGCCGGCAAAGAAAGCTCCGGCTAAGAAAGCTGTAGCCAAGAAGGCAGTTGCGAAAAAAGTTGTGGCCAAAAAGGCCGCAAAGAAGTCCGCCGCAAAGAAGAGCAGTACTGGCGTGAAGGGCGGAAAGGCTGTGGCCAAGAAGGCCGCTGCCGGCAAGAGCGCCAGAAAAATCACCAAACGAGGTAACAAGTTGGCCGTTAAGAAAGTAGCAAAGAAGGCGCCCGCCAAGAAGGCAGCAGTGAAGAAAGCAGTTGCCAAGAAGGCTCCGGCGAAGAAGGCAGTTGCCAAGAAGGCAGTTGCGAAGAAGGCTCCTGCGAAGAAGGCAGTCGCCGAGAAGGCCCCTGCGAAGAAGGCCCCTGTGAAGAAGGCAACCAAGTAGCAGCGGCAACCTGTAGTACAAGGCAAGCAAAAGAGCCCGGCTCATCGCCGGGCTTTTTTGCGTCTGGACTCAGAGCATTTTTCTTGTTGGTATAGAGTGGAACTCTTGCTAGGCTCAGGTTGCCGGTCGCTGCAAGAACAGGGAGCGCCGGCCTCCTGGCCGGCTGTCGCGTGGACCTCCCGGTCCACGCCGCACTCTATAGGAGAATTGCTCAGCCTGCCTACTTTTTCAATTCAGCAATCGCCGCCAGCACCTCAGCGGAGTGGTGCTGCACTTCGACCTTGGTCCACACCTTGGCAATCTTCCCCTCGGGATCGATCAGAAAAGTGTTGCGGCTGGCGATCTTGATGCCCATGAAGCTGCCCAGCGAACCATAGGCTTCCACGACATTGTGCGCCGGGTCGGCCAGCAGGCGGAAGGTAAGCCCCTCCTTGGTGCAGAATTGTTTGTGACTCTCCGGCGTATCCACGCTCACGCCCAGAATCACCGCGTTGGCCGCGTCAAATTTGGCCGCGTCGCGCTGAAAGTTGTGCGCCTCAATGGTGCAGCCCGAGGTCATGTCCCTCGGATAGAAGTAGAGCACCACCCACTTGCCGCGAAAGCTCGCAAGCGAAATCTGTGAGCCATCTTGCGAGGGGAGGGTGAAGCCGGGCGCAACCTGACCCACGCTGGGCATTGTTTGAGCGGCCGCGCGGACGGTGGCAAACGAAGCCGCAACAACTACGGCCGCGGTAAGGGCAAGGAGAAGGGGTATTCTCACGGGGAACCTCCAAAAGCAGGGAATAGGGAACAGGGAACAGCAGGATGAGCAACTGGAAAATCCTGCTGGCGCCAGAATAGCAGTAAATATTGAGAAGCGAACGCTGCGCCGTTACGCCGCTATCTATTCCCTGTTCCCTATTCCCTATTCCCTGTTCCCTGTATTGCAATCCCCGCCTGCGCGGCGCGCTCCACCAGTTTGTCGCGATCGAAGAGCAGCGTGCGGCCGGCCTCGACTGAAAGGCAACGGGCGCCGGCGCGGATCATCGCCTCCACCGTCGCAATGCCGATGACCGGCACGTCGAAGCGCATATCCTGATTCGGCTTGGCCACCTTGACGACGGTCAGGCTCCGCTCCAGTGTTGAGGCTTCTTCTTCCATCGAGCGCATCAGCACGCCGGCGCGCTCAATGGCCGCATCGGTGCCTTCCATCGCCTCCACCGCAACGCAGGCTTGCGCGGCCACCACCACTGTCTGACCAATGTCGAAACCGGCCAGGGCGCGCGCCACACTCAGGCCGTACTCGATATTCTTGCGCTCTTCCTCATCCGGCGCGCGCTCCGTCAGCACGCCTTCCTGCGCCAGCAGCGGTTCCAGAAAAGCCGTGGAACTTATCAGTTCGATGCCCTCGTCGCCCAGCACCTTGGCCACCGCGCCCAACAGCATATCCGTCGAGCGTGTGCGCAGATTCAGCAGCAGCTTGGCCAGCCGCCAGTCGGGCCGTATGCTCGAGAAAATCTGCTTGTGCTTTACCTGGCCGGCCATCACCGCCTTCTCGACGCCTTCCTTGCGAAAGGTCTCGATCAGCCGCGACAGCTCGCCCAGCGAGAGCCAATGGACAGTGATCCCATCGTCCGCGGCAGCCCGCCGGTCCATCTCCGCGTCGGTCTCTTCGCGGATGGCCGCAACCACCACGGTCAATCCCTGCGCCCGCGCCGCATCCAGAAGCAGAAACGGAAAGCGGCCGTTGCCGGCGATGAGGCCGAGTTTCATCACTACTTGATAACCCCGCGCTGGCTGCGCTCGATAAACTCGGCCACGAGCGCCGCATCCTCGCCTTCCAGCTCTTTGATCTTCTCCACGGCCTGCGTCGTGTTCAGCTTCGCCGCCAGCAGCAGCCGGAAAGCCTTCTGCAACGTCAGCAGCCGTTCGTGCGAGAAGCCGCGCCGCGTCAGGCCAACTTTGTTGATGCCGAAGGCCTTGTTCTCGCGCCGCGCCGAGGTCAGTGAGAAGGGCAGCACGTCTTGGGTGACGATGGTACCGCCGCCGATGAAGGCATACGCGCCCACCGTGCAGAATTGGTGAACCGGGCAGAAGGCTCCCACGCTGGCATAGTCCTCGATGTGGACGTGGCCGGCCAGCGTCGCGCAGTTGGCCAGAATGCAATGGCTGCCCACCTGGCAATCGTGGCCGATATGCGCGTAAGCCATCAGCAGATTGTTCGAGCCCAGCCGCGTAATCCCGCCGCCCTTCACCGTTCCACGGCTAATGGTCACCGACTCGCGAATCGTATTGTCGTCGCCGATCTCCAGCGAGGTTGGCTCGCCTTTATACTTCAGGTCCTGCGGCGGAACGCCCACCGCGCAGAAGGGATGAAACACATTGCGCGCGCCGATGCGGGTGTGGCCGTCGAGCACCACGTGAGAAACCAGCGTGCAATCCTCGCCCAGCACCACCTCCGGCCCGATCGTGCAGAAGGGCCCGACGGTGCAGGAGTCGGGAACCACCGCACCCGCGGCAACAACAGCGCTGGGATGAATGCTCACTGCGCTGCCTCTTGCTGAGTCTCGGCAGCCGCCGGTATAGCCTCTTGCTGAGCCTCAGTGGCTGCTGGTGCGTCCTCGCGCACACGCGGCACAATCGAGCATGTCAGTATGGCCTGGCAGGCCAGCTTGCCGTCCACAAAGGCCTTGGCCTCCATGCGCCCGACGCGCGTCTTGAACGCCAGCACGTCCACTTCGATGCGCAATTGATCTCCCGGTGTCACCTGGCGGCGGAACTTGGCGCGCTCAATGCCCGTGAAGACCGCCAGTTTCTTCTCGCGGTCGGGAATCTCGGTCATCATGATGATGGCGCCGGCCTGGGCCATGGCCTCAATCACCAGTACGCCGGGCATGATCGGATAGCCGGGGAAGTGGCCCTGAAAAAACGGCTCGTTGACGGTTACATTCTTGATGGCTACCAGGCGCTTGGCGCGCTCGAACTCCACGACTCTGTCAATCAACAGAAACGGGTAGCGGTGGGGAAGTAAACCCAGGATTTCCTGGATATCAAGTGTCATGCAGGTCTCCAAAGAGCGGCTGGTAAAGCAGCTTTGCGCTCCTCTGGATTATAAATCGGCTCTCGTCCCGCCTGCCCCAAGGTTGCCGGTCGCTGCAAGAACAGCTAGCGCCGGCAAAAGGTAGCGCCGGCCTCCTGGCCGGCTGTTGCGTGGACCTCCCGGTCCACGCCGTACTCTACACCAATAAGAAAAACATTCTATATCTTTACAAAAATCTTCTTCCGGTAAAGCGCCCACACCGGAACAAAACAAACCGCCAAAACTGACAGCGAGTACGCAAACGCCGCCCAGCCTGGATCGGGAATGCCCGAAAACAAGATTCGGCCTGCATGAGTTGGCTGGCCCACGGGTTTTCCAATCGCGTGCGAGTAAGCAGCCCGCGCCGCGGCTGGGAGCATTCCGCTGAACATATAGGCCACGATGGCATTCGACCCAAACACCAGCCAGGGCCAGGTCCATCCCTTGCGCCAGCCCTTCTCTTCCACGGCCCAGTAAGCCAGCGCCAGCGCAGCCAGCGACCAACCGGCCGCCACCAGTACATACGAGCTGGTCCACATCTTCTTGTTGAGCGGAAACCATACCGACCACAGGTAGCCAGAGCCCAGGCAAGCCGCCGCCCCCAGGGCCAAACCCACCGTCTTGGCCTTGGCCGCCCTTCCGGTCCGCAGCCACAGCCCGGCCAACAACCCAAGCAGAGTTGTGCCCAAGGCTGGAATGTCGCTGAGCAACCCATCAGGAACGCGCAGGCTGTGCGGGGTCCAGTCCTCATACGGGTGAAAGGGCATAAGGTGCTGCTCCAGCCACGCCACCATATTTTGATCCGGATCAAGGAGCGCAATATCCCGCCCCGGCATCCCCGCTCCCGGCACCGGAACCCAGCGCAGCAGCACCCAGTAACCCACCAGCACCGCCGCCAGCACTGCAACCTTGGTCCATACGCGCCTCTCCCACAAGTAAAACAGCCCCACCACCAGGTAGCAGACCGCGATGCGCTCCAGCACCCCATAGATCCGCAAGTGTGCAAGCTCAAAAAATGGAAACCCGTTCAACACGATCCCCAGCAGAAACAGAATCGCCGCCCGTTTTACTGTGTGCCACGTCAGTTCAGTGCGCGTAGTGCCGCGAGCCAACCGCGCCTCAAATGCAAACACGATCGAGACCCCCACCACGAAGACAAATGTGGGAAAAACCAGGTCTGTGGCCGTCAGCCCGTTCCATGCGGAGTGCTTCATAAAGCCCCACGCGCCGGGGCCTCCGTTGTTGTTCACCATGATCATGAAGGCGATGGTGACACCGCGCAGCACGTCCAGCGAGAGCAGCCTCTGCACAGGAGGAGGAGTAAAAACTGGGTTCGTGATAACCATTCAATCCTCACTAACTACCGATTGCCGGGTACCCCACCCTTGAGTTTCCGCCAATGAGGGTGCCACATCCCTCCTGTCATTCTGAGCACCCCGGCAAGGGACGGCTGAAGTGAACCAGGGCAGGAAGAACCGCCAGTCGCACAAATCCGCTAACTTGCTGATTTTTTCAAGACCCAGGATTTGATTCCGCCCCGTTCATCAGAAGCGGCCCTGAGCGAAGTCAAAGGGGAGTCTTTCTGGACGGCCAGTCCTTGCCGAGAATAACCCTCCATCGGCGCACACTGGAAGAGAAAAGAAAAGGGCGCGAAATCCCTCTTCAAACGGAGAAGCCATGCGCAACCTCACCGTAACCATTCCCGGCGATGCCTACCGCCGGCGCGGGTTTGGGCAGCCAAACGCGACACTTTACTCCCCGCAACTGTCCGTAATCTCATCAAAATGTAGCCCGGCATCAGTAGTTCCGCCAGTACTGTTCCATCCGTAACCACAGCCCTTCCAGTAACTTGCCGCTCGGCGACTGCCAAAACCAACAAGAATAAATTTTGCAGGTTTTTACTGGTGAAACTGTGGAGACGCACATAACCTATTCAATATCAACAACTTAAACATACGGCCTACACGGAGACACATAACCAATAGAACCTGTGAAGCCGTGGATCATCTCCTAAAATATTCAAATTAAAACACTTACTGTCCATAACTTCACGGGAACACATACTCAGTGAACCTGTGCGTGCGCCGCTACTTCTTGATGCGCCCCTCGGCCGCGTCCACGCTCCAGAAATCGGCCGCCAGCGCCTGGTTGTACTCGACGTGAACCACAAAGTATTGCCGGATCATCTCGCCGTTTTTGAAGCGGGTGAGAATGAACGGCGTCGGAAAGCCGTCCACTGTGTGGTAGTCGTCATACTCCTCCGCCTCCAGGTTTTTGTCCTTGTAAACCGGGTCGCGCCACTCGAAGCTGCAGCGCAGGGGCAGGTGGGTCTCCACGTCTATCAAGATGGTAACGGCCTCGTTTTCGGCGGAGATCAGCGTCACCTGGTCGGCCAGGTGGCGTTCGGCCAAGTGCTGCCCCTCGTAGATCAAAATGGTTCTGGGGTCCTTGAGCCACACCTTCATGGCGGTCTCGATGGAGTGATCGCGGCGGCGCAGGAAGTCGTCCACCTGCTCCTGAGGCAACGGCGCCTTGCCTTTGTAGGTCACCTCCAGCCCCGCGCGCCCCACGTAAAACTGCACCACGTCGCGATGCCTGCCGTACTCGAACCTGTCGTGATCGGGCCACGCGTGGCACTCCCAAAAGTCTGTGCTTCCCCCCGTGGGATTGCCATGAAAGAAAGCGGCCACGCGCCCCTGCCGCATCTGGTTCTTCATCTTGAGCCAGGCTTGGCCGCCCAGAGCCTGCACCATCGCGTCCAGCGCCGCGCGTGCCTGGCGTCCGTTCTTTTGGCCGGTCTCCTCGCCAGCTTGCGCCCGTGTGGCCAGCGGCGCGGCCAGCAGCATCAAGACCAGCACTGCCGGCAAAACTCTGCGCATGGTTTTCTCTATTCCTCTCACCCCACCAATACCGCGCCGCCGTTCACGTTGAGCACCTCGCCGGAGATGAAGCCGGCCAGCGGCGTACACAGAAAGAGTACCGGCCCGGCGATCTCCCGCGCGTGCGCTGCCCTGCCCAGCGGAATGTCTGCGGCGATCTTCGGCCCCAGCACAGGGTCACCCAGCGAAGCAGTCGACATCTCTGTATTGACCCAGCCGGGCGCAACGCAGTTGACGCGAATACCTCTGGGCGCCAACTCGCTTGACAGGCTCTTGGTGAGGCTGATGATTGCGCCCTTGGTCACGGCATAGTCCGCGTGGTTGGCCTCGCCGCGCTGCCCGGCCGTCGAGCTGATCAAGACGATGTGGCCCGCAGCCTCGCCCGCTGACCGCCGTGGCTGATTCTGCAAATCCATCTGCGCCACTGCGGCCTGCACCAGCCCGAAAACCGAATCCAGATTGACGGCCAGGGTGCGCCGCCACTGGCTTTCGGCCATCAGGGCGATGGGCGCGCTCTCGGGCGGCCAGATGCCGTGATTAGCCACCAACACGTCCAGACGGCCAAAGGCCCTCACAGCCGCGGCCACCAGCGCACGGCCGTCGGCGGGCGTACGTAGCTCCTGCTCGATGGCCACACACCGCTCCGGGCCGCCGCACTCCTCAGCCAGCGCCTCTGCCTGCCGCCGCGCCTGATGATAGCTGAAAGCCACCTGCGCTCCTGCTTCGGTAAACAGCCGCACCGTCTCGGCGCCAATTCCGCGCGAGCCGCCGCTGATCAGCGCCACTTTCCCATCCAAAACCAAAGAGATACCAGACATAGGTCTCACGCTAACCCAAGGAGCCGAGCGGGTGCAAACCAGGACTGATTCAGCCCCGTTTGGCCTTGGCTTGCGCGCTCAGCAGCTTCTTGCGCGCGCGGATGAGTTGGGCAATCTGGACCTCGGTTTCATAGCAGAGAATCACTCGCAGCTTCTTGCGCGCGCGGATGAGTTGGGCACGCTCTTTTTCCGGCAGCGCCAGAACGGCCTTGGTGCGCTTGGGCAGTTTTTTGTAGATGAGCGCATGAGCGCGGACAAGTTCTTCCTGGATCTCGCGCGGTTTGAGCGCGTCCCACCGCTCCAGCGCGACCCACCACGCTCTGGCCAAGTGAGGCGCGGGGCTGATCCCCTCGTTCTCCAGCAGTTCGTGGAAGCGCTCTGGCCCGCAGTGGAAGCTCAGGACCGGGGTCTCCATGCCGTCGGCGTTGGTCAGGGCGAACATCTTGCCGCCAATCTCGCGGTCACCGACCCAGTAGACGAGAACCTGTCCCCAGTTCAGCGTCTCCGCCGTGTACGGCAGAGCCAGGCAAAGCTCGCGGATGCGCTCATTGTCCATGTGCTTGAGTGTAGGACGGAAGCAGGCGGTGGGGAAAGACGGCAGTTTCGCGGGTGGCTTAGTGCGCCTGCCCAAGGGCTCGAGCGCAAAGCTCAGAACTTCGCTTCAAACGCTCTGAACCTTCGCTCCAACTCCCACTGCGCGGCGGCCTTTTCGCTGCCATCGAGGAACGTCTTGCACCCGGCGGTGGGCTTGTCGGAGCCGAGAACCTGCGTCTTGCAGGCAGCCGCGGGCGTGGTAAATACGTCCGGGGCGTTCCACAGGCTCGCGCCGGGCAGGAAGTTATGCTCCATGCCGGTGCGGGCCAACTGCTTCAGGTCCTGATAACTCAGGTGATAATCCAGCGCGGCGCGAACGTATTCGCGAGTGATGTCGATGCGGCTGACGCCCTCATCGTCGGTCGAAAGCGCGACCGGAACATGGGCGGCACGATAGAGCGGGAAGGGGTGGTCAGCGCCCTTGATGCCCAGAATGCCCTCGTTCGAGCTGAGGTTGATCTCCACCATCACGTGTTTCGCGGCCATCTCCTTAAGCAGGCCGGGGGCGTCATCCTCGTACATCACGTCCACTCCGTGGCCGATGCGCTCGGCGTGTCCCAGCTCGACGGCCTGGCGAATGTGAAAGCGCAACCCCTCGGGCGGCGTCAGGCCGAGGGCCAGTTCGCCCGCGTGCAGGCTGATGTGAACCTGCGGATAGGCCGAGTGCAGGTAGTCGAGCATCTTCATCTGCAAGGTATAGTCGCGCATGGAGAGATAGCCGTCCTCCGGCATGACGAAGTTGATGCCCACAAAGCTGGCTTCGTGCGCATCCATGCTCCCATGGATAGTCTCAAAGCCCAGCAGCGTTTGCGCGAAGACCTGCTCTGGCGAAAAGCCGCGCAGCACCTGGTAGATGTAACGGACTTCCACATGGCAGGCGGGGGCAGCCTGGGCTGTGCCGCAGTGCTCAATCTGGCGGCGGTGCGCCTCGGCGGTGCGCGCTTCCTCGCGGTCAGCAGAAACCTCGTCGCGCAGGCCGTGTGCGAGCAGCGCCTGGCGATACTGCGCAAAATCCGGCCGGGGCGAGTCTTGCCTCATCGGGTTTTCGTGGGCCATCTGCGCGGCGTGGCTGAAGGGCGGCGTCTCCATCAGCTCCACATACTGCTGATTCTGCGCCGCGGCGCGGCTTGCCACCTCGTCTACCCACTCGCCGATGTGCTTCTTGTCGAGCCCTTCAAAACGGCTGAAGGTCGAGAAGAACTGGTCGTGCCCGCTGAAGCCTGGGGTAGCGACAAAACTGCGCATTGAGAAGGCGTTGATCAGCCGGTCGTAAAGCTCCTGATTGGAAGGGACCTGCGCTGCCGGCACCAGCGGCGGCGCGCAAGGAGGTTTGGCAAAGCTGAGAGCCACCGGGTCAACGCACAACCCGTCCTCGCCGGCATCGCGGATGAAGCTCTCGGCATAAACCGCTCCGGAAAGGTGGATGTGCAGATCCGCGCCCTTGGGAAACTGATCCAGAAAGGCGCGCAGGGCCAGCGGGCCGTCGTGCGCGGCGGCTTGGTAGGCACGGGCGGCGCGGGCCTCCCCCATCGGCATCTGGGCGGGCGCCTGGGTTTGGGCCATGGTGGCAGCGGCGGCGAGGACAAAACAGGCGGCAAAGCAGATGAGTCGGCGCATGATGCCTTCCAGTGTAGAGCAGGGATGGGCGGCACGGGGAAGGGTTTGTTTTCATGGCTTCTGGCGCGGAAACCGGGGACTTGGTATACTGTCACAAGTTGTTGTACCTGACTGTCCCTGGGTTCGCCCACCTACTCCGGCGATGCCGGAATCCGTGCAGGGAATTGCAACTTGAAGTTTGCACTGAGGCCAGATAGCTCAGTGGTAGAGCGCGGCCCTGAAAAGGCCGGCGTCGGCGGTTCAATCCCGTCTCTGGCCACCACTTTAGAATCAATTACATAGAATTTACCGATGTGCCGGGATGGTGGAACTGGCAGACGCAGCGGACTCAAAATCCGCCGACCGCAAGGTCATGGGGGTTCGACCCCCCCTCCCGGCACCAAATAGAACCAACGGTTTACAAGCAAATGCCTCTCTTTTCAGGAGAGGCAATTTTCATCTGCTGGCTGTTTGGATGGTTGTATGTCTATTCGGCGGATGTGCGCAATTCAGCAATGCCGGCAATGCGATCTAAAACGTCTTTGTCGTGTTCTGGAGACAGGTGAACGCTCCCCGGGAACTCGGGCAGGTGAGCAGGGAATTGCGGCTTGGTGACCTCGCAAAGTTGGGCGAACTCGCCGTGACTGAAGATCTGCGGCAGCCCAACTGGGCTTCAGGTACCTGTGCCACGGACTGATAGGCTGCAAGCTGATTACACGCCGCCTTCGAAGTCGAAAAATACATCCAGACGGCGAACCGCTCCGGTACGTTCGAATACAGATGCGCTGGTCTCGGCATCGAGGTCAAGCGCTTCAACCGTATGGCGGGAGTTGTCGTCACGGGTAATTTCGATCCTCTGCGGTCCCGACCGATGCACCACCACAGGCACTTGGCAGGTGGTAAACACCAATGTTCCGGGGTCAAGATTGAGGCTGCGCTCCTGGCCATCGAGATCGTAGAACTGGAACGGCCTTGCCTCCGTCAAAAATTCGTTGCGGCTGACCAGTGTGCTGTGGAAACAGAGGCGTCCGTCTTCGACGGCGATGCCCAGCTCACCTAGCCGCGAGATAAGATCCTCCTTCACCTGACCGGTCATGCCCGGCTGCTGCGCTCCCGCGAATCCGGGCGTGTGGGAGCAGGGATCGGTGGGAATTGCGCCATACAACTCCGGCGACTTGTGAACGCCGATGCCCTCACGGATTTCGCGGTATTGGCCGATGAGGCGGCCGATGACGGCGGCGTCCTCACCCGCGCACACGGCCTGGTTCAGCACCTCCTGGACTGCCAGAAGAAGCTTGGAAACCATGTGCCAGTAAATGCAACCAAGCCCTTCATACTTGTAGAACGTGCCCGAACGGCCGGTGAAGGACTGGTGATCGAAGACCTCCTCATACAACGCTAGAATGCGCGCGTTTTCCTCGTCCGGCAGGCCGGGCGCCCGGAGCGCCTTCTTCAACAGCGCGGCGTTGCGCAAGGCCGCATTGAAGTGCGCCACGCCGTTCACGTCCTGAACCACGATACGGCGGTCGCCGCTCGCGATCATCGCTGCCAGTGGCTTCGATTTCGCAATGGCGGCGGCCGAAATGTTGTTTTTCTCAAAAAAGCTCGGCAATTTGCGATCTGGATAGAGGACATAGCTGTTCTGATCGGCACGGTAAAGGTGGCTGTTCCTGAGCGCGTCGAGCAATGCAACCGATTCTCGCGCGGAGAGCACACCTGAACTCAGCACGGCCACCTGGCCTTCGAGCATCTCATAAAGGCGGCGAATCGCGATTTTGTCGCCATCAACCTTCTTGAGGTTATACGAGTGATAAAGGCCGTCCTCTCGCCGGTTGGCGCGGATCGAGTGGTCCATGTAGTTAACCGCCAGATCGCAGAAGGCGGCCAGCTTCGCGACGGCGAGCGGCGTCTGGCGGCCTGAAAAGCCGTGGGCATACAGTCCCGCGCGATAGTCGCTTCCCGCATTGCCCAGGTCATCGAGCACAATCTTCCGGTCCCGGTCGGAGACCGGCCCGCCGAGCAGGCTCGCATGGCGTTCGAGCGCTTCAGCCACGCGGCAAAAAGCTTCGGCGACTTCCGAGGAGACCTCGATGGCGGATGTGCCGGCGCCGGCGAAGAGGCCGCGGCAAAACGACAGGAACCGGCGCAGGTAGCAGAGGGTCACCATCGAGACTCCTGGGCCGACCAGTGCGTTGTTGGCGTCGTTCCACTCCGGCCGCTGCGTATTCATCCACAGGCCGGCCTCGGGAATGAAGTTGAAGAGCCGGGCCAGCACCAGCACCAGCAGCTTTTCAGCCAGGTTTGCACGGCAAGGCGCTCCGTCCGGGCCAGGAAGTGCTTTGCCGTCGGCCCCCATCGCTGCCGCCCGCTTGTAAATCTCGCGATCCAAAGCAGCGTCGAAGTCGATAGTGTTGCGCGGATCCTCGAGAAGCGCGCGATAGGGTTTGATGCGATAGGGAACATTGGCGTAGGTGAAGACGCGGCGTCTCAGCAGGTCCGCGAGCGCGCCAGGATGATAGCGCGCTGAAAGTTCCAGTAGCTTGAGCAGATACGCCACCTGGTGGTCTCCCCAGTAGCCGATGTACGACCACGCGTCATGCGGGTCAAGCACCTCCCAGTCGTAGCCGTCGCGCAGGATGCGGTACGGGTTATGGCCATCCGCTGTTGAAGAATCGACAAATTTGAAGATCATGCTCTCGGCGTAGCCGGGAAAGGAGAGTGCCAACGCCTCCCAGTTCTGGAAGATGTCGCGCCAATTGCCTTGGTAGTTCAGTATCCTCTCGCCCTGGTCGTTCTTGATCTCGATGGCAAATTTATTCCAGGGGCGGCTGGGATCGCCGTGACGGCGGCTGAAGGTCAGCGGCAGGTACTCGTGCGCCAGCCTCTCCAGGTCAGGGTCGTCCTGCTCGCGCGCCAGCACAAGAAGGCGGCTATGCGGGAGGGTTTCCGGAAGCGCGTCGAGGAAGGCGGCCTTCCGTTGGGCTACGTCATGGTTGGCCTTGCCGATGAACGCCTTGAAGTCGGCGCGGGAAATCTGGTACCCATGATCGGGAATTCCGCCGCGCATGATGTTGAACAGAGCGTTGGAAAAATGCCGGTCCGAACTGAGGTCGTCGCAAGTGCATTGCAGGCCGTCGGCTGCGGCCACGATGCGAACCAGGTTGGTAGTGCCGCGTGCGATGTCCTCGTCTAGAAGCGCACGCAGGTTCTCGCCGGAGTTGAGAAGATGGGCTAGAGACGCGACGTTCGCTGCGTCCTGTTCGACATCCGCCACCAAACTCCATTCTTTGCGGCTGCCTGCGGGCAGTATTAGCCGGGCGTTGACGAAATAGGCACCGCGGCGGCCACGAACCAGCGTTTCCCCTTTTACTGGCTCACCCCGGCGGAAACAATCAAGCTGGCCCGAGCACAGCAGCCTACAGGAGGATTCCAGGCCTTCCGACCACACCGTGGTCACGCGCAGCGCCTCGTTGGGCTCAGGCCGGTCAGCCGGGACAGAGCTGAGCTTGAAGAGACCCAGACCTGTGTTGCGATCCAGTTCGTTCTCCTTGTAGCCGTCCACCAAGTTGCTGTATTCAAGCTGAAAGCGGCGCGTTACCCCGTGCGGCAAGAGGTTCTGGATGCCATCCAGAAGATCAATTTCCACCGGTTCCGTTCCCAGGTTGACCAAAGCCGCGCGCCGCACGAAGCCATACCGGTTGCTCGACATCCAGCCACAAGAAAAGGACAGGCCGAGATCGTGGTTGACTTCCTCGAAGATGAGCTTGTTGCTGTAAACGCTCTTCGACAGGCTTCGAGTGACGCGATACAGGCCTTCGTAGCGCTGCGAGAAAGGCTCCCACAGCGCGGTGCGCCCGCCGCGGGCGACGAGGAGGATGGTCTTACCGCCCGTCTGATCCTGGCTGTCATGGATGCGGTCGTCGGTGTAGTAGGGGAAGAGAGCGCGGTCGGGATCCCTGCGGCCTGCCGTCAAAGCGCCGGTCGAGGAGACATACATCCAATGGTCCGAATCGCTGACGATGCTCATCAGGAACGGCGGCATCGCGTCGTAGTTGACGATGCGATAGAAATGCTCGCCACCGATCTCGATCCGACCTCCCTCCACCTTCCGTATGTCCTGATGGAGGGGCGCTTCTCCTAGATAAGCCGTTCTCATTGGATCGCCTCTGCTTTGGACCCCCCTCCCTCCGATAATCCGTCAGGATTGGATCTCTGCTCATCGAATCTGCAACTTGCTGAACTTCCAACTTTCGGCAAGTTGTTGATCTCTCGTTAAATTCCTTCCCCCGTCACAAGCCGCGATCAACGGCTCTATTTGGCGGCGGGCTGCGAATCATAGCCCGGCGACGTTGGCTCGGCCGGCATCAACTCGGGATATAGTTTCTGCATCGCCAGCTTCGCTTTGCGGTCCACGGAAAACAGGCCCCAGTGCCCCTCGGTTCCGATTCCTTTCCAGGGCTCGTCAAACGCCTCGAAGTAGAAAGTTGTAACGTTGTTGGCCTTGGCCCATGCGGATAGTTCCTCGAAGTAACGCTTCTGCTTCTTCTCGTCGCCTGCCCGCGGCACGTGCTGGTTGCCTGCTGTAAAGCTGGCCCAGCCCGCCTCGCCAAGCACGATCGTCTTTCCCGGATGAGCCTTGCGCACGCTCTCATAGTCCTTGATCGTCGAAGCCATGGCCGTATCGATGTCCTCGCGGCCCCACATGGGATACGCGTGCATGGTAATGAAATCCACATGGTCCGTCAGCTTTACTTGCGGCTGCTGCCAGTAGAGGAAATCGTCAGCCATCGTGACCGGGCATCTCACCGCCTTTTTCACCTGTTCCACATACCCGATCGCACTCTCCTCAGTCAGCTTGTGATCGGACCAGGAAACCAGAATCTCGTTGCCCACGCTTACCGCCAGAACGATCTTGTTGTATTTGTTTGCCAGGCGGATTCCAGTCGCAATCTGCTCTGCATTCTCGCCTTCGTAGCCGGCCCTGCCGTCGAGCCAGATGCCGAGCAGCACCTTGATTCCCAACCTGTTATGCCGGATAACTTCCAGCACGTCCTGGGAGTGCTGGTCCCCGCCGTAAAGCCGGATCAGCTTCCAGTTCTTTTTCAAGATCGTCAGGTCCTGGAGAACCTGCGCCTGTGTCGGATAATTCTTCAGCTTCGGGCTCTGGCCAGCACGGTAACCGGAGTAGTCGATGGCGTTGCCGTTCCATTGCTGCACGGTAAGATCGGGTTTCCGCGTGGTTGCATCGGCCGCCGTCGCCAAAACCAGTAGTGCGAACACGAACACGCCTAGCAGGGCTGTCTTCAGATAGGAATTTTTCATGACTCGATCTCTCCCCGCCGCTCCTTCAGATCCGCCTCGATTTTTACCATCAGTGTGTCGTTCAATGGGTAAGCCGCCATCGCCGCGGCTGCCAGCACCAGCATCACGCATGGAATCCAGCTCATGGAAAGGATGATGCCGTGGAGCGAGCGGCCAGTTTGCGCCACGTTCGCCACGTATCCGAAATAGGTGAGAATCAGGCCCAGTATCCATGCGCCAAACGCAAATCCGATCTTGGTTGCGAAGATCGCCGAGGCAAATACCAGTCCCGTATTGCGTCGGCCGGTGCGCCATTCGGCGTGGTCGGCCGTATCCGCAAACATGGCCCAAACCAGCGGCGAGTTGAACCCGATAATGAAGCTGGATATGATCTGCAGCGCGAACATGAACCAGATATCCGCAGGGTTCGCAAACGAGAAGAGGCCGATCACCAAGCCGCCTAAGCCCAGAGCTAGCATGAACAGCGGCTTTTTGCCGATCCACCCTGCCAGGCGCGAAGTCATCGAGACGGCAACTACAAACGCGAATCCGTTCGATAGCAGGAACCAGCCCAGAAGATCTTCCCGCTTCACAAAGTACTTGAAGTAGTAAGTCGTCACCGAACCTTTCACGGCAAACGCCGCCAGCGTCAGCAGCAGCACGCCGACCAGAACGATCCACGGCTTGCTCCCGAACAGATCGTGCAGATCGCGCTTGATGTTCGCATTCTGCTGTGGAGGCGGGGTAACGCGCTCACGAGTACCGATGAAGCAGAGCAGTAACAGAAGAATGGCAAGCGCGCCGTACAGCACCATGGTCATCTGCCAGCCGCGGGTATCGCTGCCGTGACCGAAGAACTTGACGAGCGGAAGGGTGAAGAACTGAACGAACATTCCAGCGGTAAAGGCGCCGATGAAGCGAATCGACGAGATCGACGTGCGTTCCTGCGAGTTCGGCGTGAGCACGCCCATTAGCGCGGAGTAAGGAATGTTCATCGCCGTGTAGATGAACATCAGGGAAGTGTAGGTAATGTAGGCATAGACGAGCTTGGCCCCGCCGCCAAGGCTTGGTGTGGTGAAGGTGAGCACACCCGCCGCGGCCAACGGGACGGCGCCCCACAAAAGATAGGGCCGGAAATGTCCCCAGCGTGTCCTGGTGCGGTCGGCGATCGATCCCATCACTGGATCGGCCACCGCATCGGCAATCCGCGTAACCAGCAGCATTGTGCCCACGGCAGCCGCTGAGATGCCGAACACGTCTGTGTAAAAGATGACCAGGAAAAACTCGAAGGTCTTCCAATAGAGATTCGAAGCCGAATCTCCCAGGGAGTATGCGACTTTCTCCTTGAAGGAGATACGGTCTGCAAGCGGAACCGCTATCTTCGATGCTTTCACGCGCGCCTCACCCCTCCGATACGCCCTTAGGCGCCGGGTGCAATAGATTTACCTCTTAATTGGTGTACACCCGCACGTAGTCCACCAGCATCGTAGAGGGGAACGGAGTGCTCGAGTTGGGACTTCCCGGCCAGCTCCCGCCCACAGCCAGGTTCAGGATGATGAAGCTCGGCCCGGCATCGAAGGGCCAGGCCGCGCCGCTGAAGCCGCTGATGCTCGACGGCGTATAGGTGACGTAGGGGTTGGTGGGGTCGTCCACGTAATAGGCCACGCTTCCCTTGCGCCAGATCATGCCGTAGGTGTGCCACGTGGACGCGGTTACGCCACTGGAAAAATCGTAGGTGGTGCCCAGATTGCCGCCGGTAAAGCCGGTTCCGTGGATCGATCCCTCATTCCAATCCGGATTTCCCGCCGCGTCGATCCGCTCCAGAACATCCATCTCACCGCAGGCCGGCCAACCCACGGTCGCGGTGTTGTTGCCCATCAGCCAGAAGGCCGGCCAGAAGCCCTGCGCCTCTGGAACCTGCGCGCGCACCTCAAGCCGGCCGTACTGGAAGCTGAACAATCCCTCGGTCTTCATCCGCGCTGATGTGTACACGCCGCTCGAGGGCTGCTCGGCCACGATGTTCAGGTAGCCGTTGGTGTCCACAAAGGCATTCGGAGTTGCGGTGCTGCACGGAGTGGCCGTTGAACCCCAGGCGCAGTAGTCCTCCAGTTCGCTGTTGCCCCACCCGTTGTTGCCTGTGTCGTAAGTCCACACCAGCTTATTGGGTTGGGCGTTGGCGCCTGTCGAGTTCGCAAACTCGTCGGACCACACCAGCGTTCCGGGGGCAATGTTCGGCGTGAATATCTGCGTGGTGACGCTGCTGTTGGTGTCTCCCGCCGCCGCTGCGATCGCGTTGACGGTAAGATTCGACGCCACCAGTAAGGGCGCCTCGTAGACCTGTGAGGAAGTGGTAGGGGTGGTGCCGTCCATGGTGTAGTAGATTGTTGCCCCGGTGGTCGTAGAGGCCAGAGTCACCACTACGGCGCCATTCTGCGCGGCAGTCGTCGAGATCGTAGGCGCCGTTGCCTGCTGGGTGGAAACAGGGTTTGTTTCGCCCCCTCCACCGCCGCAACCGGCGAGCAAGACAACACTTACACACAGCGCGAACCGGAAACCTGACTTCCTCGAGTCTGCCATACAATCAACCTCTCCTTCGGCTTGATTCAGCCGGTCCCGTTCCCCGCACGGGCACGCGGAGAACAGGACTGGATGCAGGGATGTTCGTCAAAAGCTCCAGGCAGCCGGAGTGCGGCTGCCTGGAAACATTCTTGAGGTGAATTAGAAGGTGAAGCGTGCGCCAAACTGCCCGACGCGCCCGCCGATGCCGCCGTAGCCCGCAATATTGCCGAAGGCAGATGTACCGTCGGCCCTCGTGTCGGCCAGATTTGTGTCCGGCCCGCCCAACGAATCGCGGTTGAAGATGTTGAAGAACTCGATGCGAACTGTCAGGTTGTACCGCTTGTCTGGACCAGCGGACAGCGTCTTGTGCAGACCAAGATCCTCCGTCGCCATGCCAGGATTGCGCACCTGCGCCTGGAAGTTTCCGGCGGTGCCCAGTTGGCCGGCAACCGGGTTCTTGAAGCAACTCAGATTCAGCCAGTTCTGGTTGAGTTTCCGGTTTCCATTGGTCAGCTTGCAGCCGGAAACCAGGTTGACGTAGACGGAGTTGAATCCGGGATATGAGTTGGTTGAGTGGACTGAGATCGGCGTTCCGGTGTTGTAGTGGAAGTCGCCGTCCAGCGCCCATCCACCAATAAGGTCGTCAACCAGCGGATTGGCATCAGACAACAACTGCTTTCCCCGTCCGATGGGCAGGTTGTAGATCACATATCCCTTGACGATATGCGTCTCGTCGAAGTCAGAGATGTCTTTGGCTTCAGTCTTCAGGTCGTACGTGTTTTGCAGCGAACCGGTCCACCATGGCTCCTGGAAGTCGGAGTCTACATCGCCGTGCGTACGCGACCAGTTATAGCTGGCCAGCACGGAGAGGCCCTTGGAAGAGCGCCGGGTCACGCTGAATTGGAGGCTCTTGAAGTCCGCGTTGCCCAGCGGCGTTCCCACCGAGAGCAGCGGACCGGTGTAACCTGCATAGACCTGCGGATAGGGAGTAAGTCCAGCCCACCAGGTATCACCGCAGCTTGGAAATACATTGCAGAAGGTGGTCTGATTGAAACTGGCTGGGAACTTTCCCGTCGAAAGATAGTTCTGGTAATCGGAGATCTTCGGCTGATCGTGCTGGAAGAACCCGCTCTGCAAGTGGTAGCTGTGGCTTTGAATCCAGTTCACATCCACCTTGGTGACCCGGTCCAGTTCGTGTTGCACGCCCAGGCTGTATTGCTGTGTATTGCCCGGCGTCAGTGCGCGCGGATCGATGCTGACCACGTCTGAGGTAATGTAAATCGGGGTCTTCGCACCCACGGTTTGCGGAGTTACAAGGGTCGGGTTGTAGCCGGCATCCCAATTGAAGGCGCCTTCCTGGGTTATGTTGTGGAAGCCCACGTTGCCAGCTTGCTGATAGGGAATACCGCCCCAGGTGTTCAGGTTCAGCGGCGCATAGAAAACGCCGATATTGGCGCGCGCCACGGTCTTCTCCGTCAGCTTGTAGGCGACGCCGATGTGGGGCGAGTAGTTGTAATAGTCCTGGCGCCGTTCAAACGACTGGCTGCCGCTGGTCAGATACTCATAGGTTCCCATCATGCCAGAGGTGGGGTTCAAGTCATTGAGTTCGAAGCTGGACCAGTGGCCGTACTTCTCCTTGTAGGGATTGTTGTAATCCCAGCGCAGACTCAGGTTCACTGTCAGCCGCGGATTCACCCGAATGTCGTCGCTGGCGTAGACCGAGAATGCCTTGCGCCTTCCATACTCGTTGTCGGGGTTATTGCTTTCGGCGTTGTAGACATCGCCCAGCAAGAAGCTGCCGAAGGCATTGCCCACCGCATCGTAGGCGCCCCAGTTCCACCATGGACCGGCCGTCGTGGACGGATCGAAGATGATCGGGTAGCCGCCCATGAACGTTCCTACGTCTGTGTGATAGTTGAACTGCATGGCGCGGAACTCCACGCCAGCCTTCACATTGTGGCGGCCATGGGTCCAGCCCAGCTCATCGCTGTAGATGAAGGTGTTGCCGGCATAGTAGTCGTTGAACTGGCTGCCCAGCGAAGAGAAGTTCCAGCCGTTCTGGTAGTTTGAGCCGCTGAAGTACATGCCGGAATCGAAGTAGATCAGCGGGAAGTTGCCTGCTCCGCTCATCAGGCCCAACGCGCTGTCCCATTTGCCCGCCTGGGAGACTGCCATGCTGGGATTGCGGAAGCGGTTGAAGGTGGCGTAAGCGGTATTCACAAGCTTTGGAGAGATGATGAACGTGTCGCTCAGACGCGCGCCTGGCGCCGTGGTGTTGTGCCAATATGAGTTGGCCATCGGCCCGCCATAGGGGGCCGTCGCTGACCACACCCCGCCCTGATCGGCGTTGATGCGCGGATAGTAGTCCCAGTAAAACGACCCGTTGATGTGCTGCTTCGGGCTCATGTTGTAGTCCATCTTCACGCTGCTCTGCGTGTTATGGAACCAGGGATCGGGACTGTATGCCTGGCCGGCGTCGTTGGTCGTCAAAGTTGACTCCGGCGCATAGTATTTGTGGAAAAGCTGAAGGATTTTAGCCGTCTTGGTGCTGATCATGCTGGTGGGAATATGGTTGTTGACAAAAACGCAACCCGTCGCGGGGTTGAAAACCGCTCCCTGATAAATTGTGGTCTCGCAGGCGTCCGTAGCGATGGCATTGCCGGTGGACAGCATCGGGCTCAGGTCGGCATACGCAGTGACATTACCGCTTGAATCGAGGCCCATCATGGCATTGGTGGGAACGGTGCGCGAATTCGGACCTAGCGTCCACATGGATTGCATGTAACGCTCGAAAGCGCCGTAGTAAAACAGCTTGTCCTTCACGATGGCGCCGCCAAAGCTGCCGCCCCAGTCGGAGAGCGAGTCGCTTTTGGCCAGGTAGGACTTGGCATTGGCGGGATCGGTGACATAGGCCGCCAGTTTGTTCGACGCGCTCAACGCATCCAGATCTGTCGAGTGCATGAAGCCGAACGCGGAACCGTGTATCGCGTTGGTGCCGGACTTCAACTCGTATTTGAAGACGCCGCCGCCGCTGCGCCCGGCATCGGCGCTGATGCCAACCGTCTCCACCTCATACTCTTGAACGGCTTCCATCGGGGGCTGCGACTCGCTGATGTAGCCGCCCAACTGCGACACCGCCGAAGTGCCGTCGATCAGCACTTCCTTGGTTAGCGCCATGCCGCCGTTGATGTGCGAGCCGTAATCGGAGCCTTCAGCGCCCGGCACATAAGCAAAGATGAAGTTGGAGAGATTGCGGCTCCCCTGCACGTTCAAGGGAAGCTCGCTCACCGCTTCGCCGTTCAGGTTGGTGGAAACCACAGAGTCCGCGGTCTGCAAAATCGGAGCCGTGGCGGTGACTTGCACCGTTTCGCTCGTCGCGCCCACCTGGAGCGTGACATCGATCTCCGCGACCTGGCTGATCAGTAATGTAAGGCCCTTGCGATCCAGAGTTTTGAATCCGGTTTTGGAAAAGCTGATGCTATAGTTGCCAATCGGCAGGTCGCCGACCCGGTAGAAACCCGTGTTGTCCGTGCTTGCGGTCTCGACTGCGTTGGTGCCCACGTCGGTCACGCGGACCAGCACGCCGGGCATCACTGCCGACGACGCGTCCTTAACCGTGCCCACGATGGTAGCGCGGTCTGATTGCGCGAACATGGGCATCGCCATGACCAGCGCAATGAATGCGAACAGAGCCAAACTTCTCTTTGGCGTCATGGGAACTCCTCCGTAAGGCCGCACACAACGTACGGCTGCTGTGCGCACCTGCCTCCAGTTCGGCCCGCTTGTCAAACCGGGATGCGCTTTCTCTCACCTGCACCGGTTTAATTACCGGTTTTACAACCGGTTTATTAGCCCGGTTTAAATTTCGCTGTCACTCTATTATTTTGTTCGTACACGTGTCAAGTGATTTTTGGTAATATCGTTTTGTGCGCAAAGCAAAACATCGTACCGCTGGCCCCGCCCCGTCCCCGGGAACGCCATCTAAACCCATTAGTTTACGCGACTTGGCCGCCTACTTGGGGCTATCGCGCTCCACTGTCTCCCTGGTGCTCAACAATTCTCCCGTGGCCCAGGGGCTTACGCCGGAGACCCGCGCACGCGTGCAAAAGGCCGCGGCTGAGCTCAACTACAAAGCCAACTATTTTGCGCGCATGCTCAATAACAAGCGCAGCCACATGGTGGGTATTCTCTCCCCAGACCTCGGCGAGGGATACAACGCGTCGCTCCTCACCGCCATCGAGCGCTTGCTGATCGACCGCAAATACCTCTACCTCGTCTCCAGTCATCATTGGGATAAGGCCCTTATCCGGCAACGGTTAGAAGTTTTTGCCGAGCGCGGCGCTGAAGGCCTGATCCTGATCAACACGCCCACAGAGACGGCGCCGAGGCTTCCGCTGGTTTCCATCGGGGGAGTGGAAAGCGACTTCCCGATGACACGAATTACGCTGGACAATGCGCAAGGAATTCGGCTGGCGCTCGAACATCTCCACGCGCTGGGGCATCGCAAGATAGCTTTCCTAAAAGGGCACTCGCAATCGAGCGACGCGGCGATGCGCTGGGAAGCCTGCGTGGAAGCCGCACGACGGCTGGGCTTGCGCATTTTCAAGGAAAACGTCATTCAATTGAAGCGCATCGACGACGGACTCAACCCCCTTCGCGAGGGATACATCGCGGCGGGACAGTTGCTGAAGTCCAAGCGAAAATTTACCGCCCTGCTGGCATTCAACGATCTGTCTGCAATCGGCGCCATCAACGCCTTCCGCGACGCGGGCAGGCGGATTCCAGAAGAAATTTCGGTCGTTGGATTCGACGATATTCAAGCGGCAACCATCGTTCACCCAAGCTTGACGACTGTTCGCCAGCCGCTGGCGCAAATGGGCATGTTGGCCGCCTCGGAGCTGTTGGCCAGAATCGAGGATGCCACAAGTGAACCACGCCAGATCTCCATCAAGCCAGAGTTGGTGATTCGGCAGTCGACCGCGGTTTGTCCGCGAGGCTAGGAAGATATCTTCGCGTAGACTGAAGATCCCGCAGGCCCAGGATCCCTTTGACACTACACACGGCTTCGGTCACTTTCAAGATGGTTGTTTGTAGTTGAATTCGGTACGACTCCTTGCAGTAGAGTTCCTTTGCTTGAACTACGAGCCGCCACTGGCTAGCAGCCGGGCCGGGCCGCATCACTATGATGGGGATAGCGCCCGCTCCCGATGTCAACCGACGACAGCCCAACCCGCGCCCTGCCCACGCTGCACGAGTTCTTCGCGCCCGGCGGCATTCTGGCGCGCTCCGCGCTGCCCTACGAGTACCGCCCTGGCCAACTTCAGATGGCCAAGGCCGTGGAGCGCGCGCTGGAAGAGCACCGGCACCTGATCGTCGAAGCTGGCACCGGAACCGGGAAAACCCTCGCCTACCTACTGCCCGCCCTGCGCACAGGGCAGCGCGTCATCGTCTCCACCGGCACCAAGGCTCTCCAGGACCAGCTCTACTTCCGCGACGTTCCCTTCCTCGAAACTCTGGTGGGCGAGTTGCGCGTCTGCTACATGAAGGGCCGCGCCAACTACCTCTGCCGCCACAAACTGGTCGCCTTGCGCAACGAGCCCATCTTGTCTGGCCTGGAAGAGATCGATCAATACCGCCAGATCACAGAGTGGGAGCAGACCACTGAAACCGGCGATCGCTCCGAGATTGCCGGTCTGCCGGAGTCAAGCGCCCTGTGGCAAAAGCTGGATGCGCGCACCGAGGCCTGCCTGGGCTCAACCTGTCCCGACTACCATCGCTGCTTCATCACCGAGATGCGGCGCAAGGCCCTCGAATCCGACATCATCATCGTCAACCACCACTTGTTTTTCGCCGACCTCTCAGTCAAGCGCGAGGCCGAGGGCGCGCCCGATGCCGGAATTCTTCCCGAAGCTGCCGCCGTGGTCTTCGACGAGGCGCACGAACTGGAAGACGTCGCTTCAAGTTACTTCGGACTTTCGGTTAGCAATATTCGCTTTGAAGAGTTGGCCCGCGACACCGATGTTCTGCTGCGCGGCAAGCAAGGCGCGGATCATATCCCTGCCCAAACCCAGCAACTCCGCGACCGCGCCCGGATGTTCTTTGCCAGCCTGCCGATGAACGGCGACGGCCGCCAACCCTTCACCAACCGTGAAGAGTTTCTGGAAAGCGACGGAGACCTTTACCTGGCCGTTCGCACCACACTCCAGCACCTCGAATCGGAGATGGAGGGCATGAAAGCCGTTGAGGAAGCGACGGGACTGAAGAAGCGCGTCGCACGCCTTCGCTCGGAGTTTGAATATCTGCTCGAATCGAACGCCAGCAACATGGTCTATTGGATGGAACGTCGCATCTCATTGGCCTCAACATCTCTCCATCGGTCCGCCGGACGCAGTGCGTCGCGCACCACTTTTCTGCAAGCCACGCCCATTGATGTCTCCGAGCTTTTGTCCGAGTTAGTCTTCGAACAGATTCCTACCGTCGTACTAACCTCGGCCACGCTCACCGTGCAGGGCGGCTTTGAACACATCCGCAAGCGCCTGGGCTTGAGCGAGGCACGCGAGTTAGTAGTGCCATCTCATTTTCAGTACGGCGAACAGGCGCTGCTCTATCTGCCGCCGGAGATGCCCGACCCGCGCGATCCGGAATTTCCCGAGGCCGCCGCACGCTGCATCCAGCGCGTGCTGGAAATCACTCGCGGCCGCGCCTTTTGCCTCTTCACCAGTTACGCCCAGATGCGCGACCTCTACGAGCGCCTGCTGCCGGTGCTGGACTTTCCCATCCTGCTGCACGGCACGGCGCCCCGCAAAACCCTGTTGGAGCAGTTTCGCAAGACGCCGAACGCGGTTCTCTTCGGCACTTCGAGTTTCTGGCAGGGCGTGGACGTGCAAGGCGAAGCCCTGAGCTGCGTGATCATCGACCGCCTGCCCTTCTCTGTGCCCAGCGATCCGGTGGTGTCAGCGCGGATGAAAGCCATCGAAGAGGCTGGCGGCAAACCCTTCTTCGACTACCAGGTTCCTACGGCGGTGCTCACTCTCAAGCAGGGCTTCGGCCGCCTGATCCGCTCGCTGGAGGACCGCGGCGTGCTGGTTCTGCTGGACCCCCGCATCCGGAGACAACGCTATGGGCAGACCTTTCTCGCCAGCTTGCCGCCTTACCGCATGACGCAGACGATTACCGATGTGGACGAGTTCTTTTCCGAAAAATGAGGGCCAGTTTTGTTGCGCGGAAGAGGCCTCAGCCGCTGGAGGAAACCGTGCGGAATGGCCACCGTTTCACAGAAAACAATGTTTTTCTGTTCCTGTGAAGTCGGTCAACGTAGACTACTGATTCTGCTTTGATTAGGCGGGTCTGCACAGAATCACGCATACTATTGTTTTTGTGTTCCCGTGAAGTGTTCCTTCGAAAGTCGTTGATTCTGCGGCGGTTAAGATGGGTTCCACCGTTTCACCAGTAAAAAACCGCAAAATTTATCGTTTTTGGTTTTGGCAGCCGCCGAGCGGTAAGTTACTGGAAGGGCTGTGGTTATGGATGGAAAAGCACTGGCGGAACTATTGATGCCGGGCTACATTTCGATGAGATGGCGGGCCGCCTCGGAGAGTAAAGTGTCGCGTTGGGCTGCCCAGACCCGCACTCGGCGGTAGACATCGCCGGGAATGATTACGGTGAGGTTGCGCATGGCTTCTCCGTTTGAAGAGGGATGATGCCCTTTTCTTTTCTCTTCCAGTGTGCGCCGAAAGAAGGTAATCTTCCGCAAGACACGAGCCGTGGGACAGACGACTAATACGTGTCGAAGAGCGGGGACGAAGATCATGATTTCCGATGTCCCGATATCGGGACCGAGGGTCCCCGGCAAGAGTAGAATCCAGAGCCAGTAGCCATCCTACGATTAAGGCGAACTGTAATGGAGATTCCCGACTTTCAAACCTTGATGTTGCCAGTTCTACAACTTTCCGCCGAGAAAGAGTGGAGCATTTCAGATGCAGTAGAACGCTTGGCTGACGACTACGGTCTTTCGCAGGAAGAACGCTCAACTCTCCTTCCATCTGGCCGCCAAACAAGATTCTCGAACCGGGTGGCGTGGGCAAAATCGTACCTCATAAAGGCCGGTTTAATTAAACCAACTCAGAGGGCGCATTTTTGCATTTCAGAGCAAGGGCGTATCGTCCTTGCCAGCCCTCCCGACCGCATCACGATCAAATACCTAAGCCAGTTCCCGGAGTTTCAGGAGTTTCGGAAGCCGAACGAGGCTGCAAGTGAAGCGGTCGATGCGCAGTCCACTGATCTATCCCAGGAATCATCTCTGACGCCGGACGAAACCATGCGTCATGCCCACTCGCTGCTTGAGCAGGAACTCGCCGATGAATTGCTAGCCAAGATTCGCTCAGGCACTCCGGCGTTCTTCGAAAATCTGGTCGTCCGTCTATTGTTCGCGATGGGATACGGAGGGTCCGTAACGGAAATCAATAAAGCATTGGTAGGTGGAACGGGAGACGGTGGCGTAGATGGGGTCATCGATCAGGACATTTTGGGATTGGACCGGATCTACGTTCAGGCAAAAAGATACGCCGACGGAAACACCATCGGAGCAAGCGCAATTCGAGATTTCTTCGGGAGCCTTGACCGGTTCAAAGCGACCAAGGGACTCTTCGTCACGGCATCAACCTATACTGCTTCCGCCCGCGATACAGCAGGAATGTTGAGCAAACGAATTGTTCTCGTGGATGGAAGCCAGCTAACCCGTCTTATGATTCGCCATAATATTGGATGCCGTGTTGAAGAAACCCTGGATATCAAGAAAATTGACGAGGAGTTTTTTGAGTAGTTAAGGACCATTCAAAAAACCGAGCCGATGCAAATCACACCACAAGACGTTCTGGTCGTCGTCGACGTACAAAACGATTTTTGTCCCGGCGGGGCGCTGGCCGTGGCCGATGGGGACGCCGTGATCGAAGTCCTCCATCGGGTCGCGCCGAAGTTTGAGCACATTGTTCTCACTCAGGACTGGCATCCTGCCGGACACTCTTCCTTCGCCACGGCCCATGCCGGAAAACTGCCGTTCGAGCAAATCGAGTTGAGTTATGGAACGCAGACTCTCTGGCCCGATCACTGCGTCCAGAGCACCAGGGGCGCGGAGTTCCATCTGGCGCTGCATCTACAGCGGGCAGAGCTGATTCTGCGCAAGGGATTCCGGCCGCAGATCGATTCCTACTCGGCATTCTATGAGAACGACCACGTCACGCCGACCGGACTCGGCGGCTATCTGCGTGAACGCAACCTGAGCCGCGTCTTCCTGGCTGGACTTGCCTATGACTTTTGCGTTGGCTACTCGGCGCTGGATGCGCGGCGTCTGGGAGTACAGGCCGTGGTGATTCGCGACGCCTGCCGCGCCATTGACCTGAACGGCTCGGCGGAAAAAATGGAAGCCGAATTTACCCTGGCTGGCGTGACGCTGACAAACGCGGCCGAAGTCCTGGCCTGAAACCGCGCACCGCGTAGAATTGCAGCAGGCCGGCGAATAGCCCCGCTGCTTTGCTTATGTCGCGCAACTTTTACATTCTGGCTGCCACGCTGGTCTTCTTCGCGCTGCTCTCAGCGGGGATGGCGCTGTTGCCTTCGAGCTTTCAGCCCGGCCTGCCAGCCAACGGGTCGCTGTGGCGGACGGCGGCGCTGTTTCTGATGCTGGCGGGGCTGGCCGCGGCGCTGGTGGGCGTGCTGAGCCATCTTTTCGAGCAGGTGGACCGGCGCAGCGAAGAAGCTCGGCGCAAACAGCACGGCGGTCCGGACCGCTAATGCTCTGTTGCACAAATGCCTTCAAGCAGTGAGAAATTTCCCTCAGGGGCTAAAGCCCTCGCTGATTTTGCGGCATTTACGGCACGACTGAAGTCGTGCCCTGACACTCTATATCAGCGCAAGCATCTCGCTGAACTTAGGCCCGTCTTTACTGCACGACTCAACAGGCTGTCGTGCCCTGACACAAGGCCGCTTTATGCGACCAGTTCGAGAATCCAACGGCAGACACTAAAATAGAAGCAGGGGAGCTTCCCCGCAAAGAATCGAGCAGACACCAATGTATGAAGTCACCGTGGAGGCCGGTTTCTCCTCCGGCCACTACCTGCGCAACTACAAGGGCAAGTGCGAGAACCCGCACGGCCACAACTACAAGGTTCGCCTGACCCTGGCCGGAGCCGAGCTGGACCCCGCCGGCTTGCTGCTGGACTTCAAGCTGCTGAAGCAGGTGCTGCGCCCGGTCATCGACCGCATCGACCACCGGATGCTGAACGACCTGGAGCCCTTCGCCGTGCTGAACCCCTCGGCCGAGAACATCGCCAAATACTTTTACGACCAGACCAACCAGCAGCTCGCTGCCTTGACCGAAGGCCGTGTGCGCGTGAAGGACGCAACCATCTGGGAGACGGACACCTGCACGGCTACTTACTACGAGTAGGTGGGGCCGGGGCGCGTAGGGGAAACGCTGATGAAGTTTTCTGGAGATGCCAGCATTCCCTCCAGGGCTAAAGCCCGCGTTAATCTCTTTGCTTTATGCGGGGGTTGAAACCCCCGCCTCCCTCCGTATCGAGTTTTTCCGCAAGCTGTAAAGGCCCTGTTGATTTTGCCTGGTCTATTTGTCAGGGTTGAAACCCTGACCTACCAGTCGTGCCCTTTCAAAAACGACGGCTTATTCAGAGTTTTCTTAGTTCATCTGGCTGGACTTCGACTTGAGGTACTTGTCGAAGGGAATCTCAAAATAAAAGAGCTCTTTGCCGCCGCCGTCGCGCAACTTGCGCAGGTGCAGCCTGGCGCCCTGGAGCGGGTGGTCGAGCCCAGAGACGTCGTAGAAGAGGAAACCGGCGCGGGTGGCGTGCGGCTCGACGACCAGGGCCCGGTACTCGAAGGTGTCAAAGTCCCGCTCGATCTCCTTGTTGCTGGCTTTGGGCTTGAGCTTGATGCCGGGCAGCGGGGCGGGCAACGGGATCTTGCCGCCCTCGCGCTCCTTGCGGGTCATCAGGCGCTCCACATCCTGCGGCTCGGCGGCCTGAATGGTGTCACCAGCGGCGGTGAGAAAGAGAATTCGCGCTTCGGCCAAGCTGATGGACCGGTTGCCGTTGTTGGTGACGATGAGCCGAATGGGCAGGACGCCGTGGCTGAGATAATCGACGCGGAAGATGGCCTGCTTCTCGCGCGTGTCGTAGGGTTCGGCGGCGATGGCCACCTTCTCGTCCTCATGCGCTTCGACCGCCGCAAACGACGTGGCCGGCTGCACCGGAGGCGGTGTGCGATTGCTGGCCAGGACGGGCAGCGCCAGCCAAAACAAGGTTGGCGGAATGGCCCGCAGAGTCTTCATTGTGCTCGAATGTAGCATTTGAGGTCCGCCTGTATCATTATCATTTGATTATTCAACCGGGAGCTGGAAACTGGGAAATTCCATAGCGCGCATGATTTTGTTTTTCTACAATCTCGCTTTGCTGGCGGTCCTGGTGGCGGGCGCGCCCTGGTGGCTTTTCCGCATGGCCACGACGCAAAAGTACCGCGAAGGGCTGCTGGAACGGCTGGGATTCGTGCCAATCCGCCTCCGCAAGCCGCCGGTCCATGAGCGCCCGGTCATCTGGGTTCATGCTGTTTCAGTGGGCGAAGTGCTGGCAGTGAGCCGCCTGGTGAAGTCGCTGGACGCCGCGCTGCCTGATTATTTTATTGTCGTCTCCACCACTACACGCACTGGCCAGGCGCTGGCTCGCGAACGCTTCGGCACAAACCGGGTCTTCTATTGCCCGCTCGACCTGCCCTGGGCCGTGCGCGCGTATCTGAACGCGCTCAAGCCGCGGTTGCTGGTACTGGTGGAGACCGAGTTCTGGCCCAACTTGCTGAACGGCTGCTACCGCCGCAGAATCCCCGTCGCCGTGGTGAATGCCCGCATCAGTGACCGCTCATGGCCGCGCTACCGGCGGCTGCGCGGGTTGTGGCGGCCTTTTCTTCAGCCGCTGAGCCGCGTCCTGGCGCAGAGCCAGACGGATGCCGACCGGCTGAAGGCCATCGGCTGCTGCCCGCAGGCCGTTACCGTCGCCGGCAACCTCAAATTTGACGTGCACGCCGCAGCGGAAGCCGATGCGACGCTCCAGTTGAAGGCTCTGGCGCGGGGTCTGCGGCTGCTGGTGGCGGGCAGCACGCTGGAAGGCGAAGAGGCCGCGCTGCTGGAAGCATGGCCGCAACTGCTGGAAGCCGACCCGCAACTGGCGATGGTCCTTGCGCCCCGCCATCCGGAGCGCTTTGGCACGGTGGCCGCGCTGCTGGAAAACTCCGGCCTCGCCTGGGTCAAGCGCTCCGATTGGCGCTCCAGGCCGGACGGAGCACTGCAACCGCTGAGGCCCGGCCAGATTGTTCTGCTGGACACGATCGGCGAATTGGCCTCGGTCTACTCGCTGGCCTCGGTGGCCTTTGTGGGCGGGAGCCTGATTCCGGCCGGAGGCCATAATCCGCTGGAACCGGCGCAGTTTGGCGTTCCCATCGTAATGGGCCCGCATTTTGCCAACTTCCGCGCTATTACAGAGGCTTTGCTGGCCCATCAAGCCCTTCGCATCTCCTCCAAAGAAGAGCTGGCTGCGACGTTGATCGGCTTGCTCGAAGACTCCCAGGCAGCGAAAGCGATGGGCAGCCGCGCCAGAGATGTTTTTGATCAACAGGCCGGAGCAACAGGCCGCTGCGTGGAGGCGCTGAAGGAGTTGCTTTCGACGCATAACAGAACGGAGCGCCCAGCATGAATCAGCCCTTCTCCACACGCCGACTGCTCTATCCGCTGATTCCGCTTTACCGGCTGGCGCTCGCCTTCCGCGCAATGCGGCTGCGCACCGGGCTGGAGCCGATCCGCCGCCTGCGCTTCCCGGTGGTCAGCATCGGCAACCTTTCCACCGGCGGCTCGGGCAAGACGCCGCTCACCATTGCACTGGCCAAAGCGCTTCAACAACGCGGCCTGCGCGTGGACGTACTCTCCAGAGGCTACGGCCGCCAGAGTCAGCTCGCCACCCGCGTTAACCCGGACGGAAGCGCCGAAGAGTTCGGCGACGAACCGCTCCTCATCGCTCGCCATGCAGTGATCCCGGTCTATGTAGCCCCGCAGCGCTACGACGCCGGTCTGCTGGCCGAGGCGGATGCATCGCCTGCCGCCCATGAAGGTCAGCCGCCCGCCATTCATCTGCTGGACGACGGTTTTCAGCACCGCCAACTAGCCCGCGCCGTGGACATTCTCCTCGTGAATCACCGCGACTGGCACGACTGGCTGCTGCCGGCGGGCAATCTGCGCGAACCGCTGAAAGCTGCCCGCCGCGCAACGGTGATCGTCATCCCCGCGGACGAGCCGGAACTGGAGGCCGAACTACGGACGTGGGGCTGGCTGGGCCCAGTCTGGAGGCTGCGCCGCACCACGGGAATCCCCGCCATCAGCGGCCCCGTTGCGGCCTTCTGCGGCATCGCCCTCCCCGAACAGTTCTTTCAGGGTCTCAAAGGCGCTGGCCTTCATCTGGCCGCCCGCATCGCCTTCCCCGACCACTTCCCCTATACCCGCGCCGTCCTGGAAGAATTGCTGACCAAAGCTCGCGCCGCCGGGGCTACCACGCTGGTCACCACCGAAAAGGACCTGGTCCGCATGGGAAAGCTCGTTTCCGTCTTCCCGGAGTCCATGCCGCTGGTGACCGCGCGGCTGCGCGTTGAGATCGAGAACCAGGCTGCTGCTATCGACTGGCTGATCGACCGGCTTGGACCCAGTTCGCCAAATTCCCCCTTGTGAGAAAATGAGAGCTTGCAGACGCAGCCCAACTTTCGCTTGCTTGTGGTTCGACTCGGCGCCATGGGCGACATTCTGCATGCTCTGCCGGCGGTGACGGCGCTGCGGCTGGCCCATCCGGCGTGGGTGATCGACTGGGTGGTCGAATCGCGCTGGCGGGCGCTGCTGGCCGCTGAAGGCGTGCCCTCTCAAAGTGGCCGAAGCGCCGCGCAGCCTTTGGTTGACCACGTTCATCTCGCCTCCACAAAGACCTGGCGCAAAGCTCCATTCAGCCGCCAAACTTTCCATGAATTCATGGCGCTGCGCTCGGCGCTCAGGGCCGGCAAGTACGATGCGGTGATCGACCTGCAAGGGGCGATCCGCTCGGCGCTGATGGCGCGGCTGGCTGGCGGCCGGCGTGTGATCGGCGAGGCGGAACCGCGGGAACGGGCGGCGCGCTGGCTCTTTACCGAGCGCGTGGCCACGCACGGCGCGCACGTCATTGAGCAGGACGTGGAACTCGCCTCGGCCATCGCCGGCGATCCGCTCATGCCCGTGGAGCCCTGGCTGCCCGTGGACCCGGTTGCCGAGGCCTGGGCTGACGGAATCCTGCCTCCAGTTACCAACCAGACTTCCATACTCATCAACCCCGGCGCAGGCTGGGGCGCCAAGCGCTGGCCGGTGGAGCGCTACGCGGCTGTGGCGGAGGCGCTCATCGAGCGCGGCTGCCGCGTGCTGGTCAACGCTGGCCCCGGCGAGGAGCCGCTGGCTGAAGTCATCTTCCGCCAGACCGGCGGCGAGGCCACTCCGCTGGCCTGCACGGTGGCCCAACTCATTGCCCTCACCCGCCGCATTGGCCTGGTTATTGCCGGAGACACCGGCCCGCTGCACCTGGCCTGCGCTCTGGGCCGGCCGGTGGTGGGCATCTATGGCCCTACCGACCCGAGCCGCAACGGGCCCTTCGGGACAAGGTTCAAGGTGCTGCGCAGCCCCGAGAGCCGCCGCGACCACTCCCGCTACGAAGCACCCGAGGCGGGGTTGCTGACCATCCAGCCCGACGACGTGCTGCGCGCCGCCGACGAACTGCTTTATCCTGAGACCACCCTATGATTCAGTCCGACAATCCGCAAAACTCCGCTTCTCCGCAACAGGACTGGATCGCCCGCTGGCAGCGCATTGCCCGGCGCATCCGCGTGCCGCTGGGCTTTCTGACCGCGGCGCTCTATCTTTTCGAATTACTCCGGTGCCCACCTCACCCGGCAGCAGTGGCCTGGAGCCTGGCGCTGGTTGTGCCCGGCCTTTGGCTCCGCGCCTACGCCTCCGGCTACGTGAAAAAGAACCGTGAGCTGACGGTGACCGGCCCCTACGCCCACACGCGCAACCCGCTCTACCTGGGCTCCATGCTGATAGCCGCCGGCTTTGCCGTGGCGCTGCTCAGTTGGCCGGTCGCGCTGGTGCTTGCCTTGGGCTTCACGGCGATTTACGTGCCAGTCATTGCTTCGGAGGAGCGGTTCCTGCGCGCCACCTTCGCGGGCTTTGACGATTATTGCCGGAGCGTACCGCGGATGATTCCCCGGCTGAGTCCGGCGAGCCACCCCGGCGTCGGGTCTTCGCCGCTGGAAGAGGGAACCGGCGGCTTTTCCATTTCGCTCTACATTCAGCATCGCGAGTACAATGCAGGGATAGGGGCAGCACTGCTTTACCTTAGCCTGCTCCTTCTGCGGCCACTGCTTGCCGGATTTGTGAATCTGCCGCGATAAGCGATTCAGACGACTCAGCGGTCCTTTTGGTAGTCCAACTTTAAAAGGAGTCATACCCGCCGGTGAAAACGCACACAACCCTGACCGTAATTTTTTGCGTTCTCGCCGTGGCTGCTGTGGCTCATGGCCAGCAAGCGCCTTCTCTCTCGCCGCCACGCCCAGGCTTCAGCTTTCCGCAAAAGCAGACCCTGACCTACTCGGTGGACTGGCGTGTCTTTCCCGCCGGAACGGCAGTGCTGCGCTTTGAGGCGGCGGGCGACCGCGAAAACCTGACGGCCAGCGCCGACACCAGCGGCGCCATCAACCTGCTCTTCCACGTCAGCGACCGCTTTCAATCCAGCTTTGACCGGAGCAGGGGTTGCACCGACGACTTCAACAAGCAAACCGTCGAGGGCCGCCGCCAGGTCAGTTCGACGCTCCACCTGGACTACGGCCAGAACCGCTCCATCCTGACTGAAAAGAACCTGGTCACGAAACAGACGAAACACACCGAATCGTCCGCACCTGGCTGTGTGACTGACCTGCTCACGGGTGTCTTTTACGCCTCATCGCAACCCATCACGTTGGGGCACAGCTTCGTGATCCCGGTGGTGGACGCCATGCACATTGTGCCCGTGACCATGAAGGTGGAAGGCCGCGAGGAGATCAAGACCCCGCTGGGCACCTTCAAGACCCTGCGCGTGCAACCGACCGCAGACGCCGGCGTGGTCAAGAATCGCGGGAACATCTGGATCTGGTACACAGACGACGAGCGCCATTTGCCCGTTCAGATGCGCGCCCGCCTCTTCTGGGGCACCATCACCTTCCGGCTGATCGGCAACGAGAACAAGTAGAAGCGACAAAGGCCGGGCCTGAAGGCCACACAAAGTCGCACTCTTTCAGGGGGCTGAAGCCTTCTGCTTCCTCCGGAATCTTCCTTAGATGTTTTTCCTATTGGTGTAAAGTACGGCGTGGACCGGGAGGTCCACGCAACAGCCGGCCAGGAGGCCGGCGCTACACCTGTTGCCGGTGCTACCTGTTGCCGGTGCTACCTGTTGTCGGTGCGACACCTGTTGCCGGCACTACCTGTTCTTGCAGCAACCGGCAACCTTGAGGCAAGCAGGAGATCCTGCTCTATACCAACGGGCAAAACTCTCTAGCGTTATCCCAGCAACTCGCCGACGAGCTTTGGCGAGGCTTGCAATGCCGCATCGATTTGCGCCTGATCCTTGCCGCCGGCTTCGGCGATCTCGGGCTTTCCGCCGCCTGATCCACCGACGAGCTTGGCGACGGCGCCCACCAGCTTGCCTGCCTGGATACGCTTGGTAAGCCCCGGCGTCACGCCAGCGATCAGAGCGACCTTGCCCTCAGGCTGCGCGGAGGCCAGCACCACGACACCCTCGCCCAGCTTCTGCTTCAGGTTGTCCACCAGCGTGCGCAACTGGCCGCGTTCCAGGCCGTCGGCGCGGAGCATCACCAGCCGCACGCCCTTGACATCGACGGTCCGGCTGAGCGCCTCGTCCAACGCTCCGGCGGCTGACTTCATCCGCGCCTCGTCCAGTTCACGGCGCAAGCGCTTCAGTTCGTCTTCCTGCGCGGCCAGCTTGGCGCGAAACGCCTCAGAGGGAGTGCTGCCCGCAGGAGCAGGGGCAAGTTGAGCCGCGATTTGAGAAACGGCAAAATCCTGACGGAAGGCGTCGAGCGCGCCCAGGCCGGTGATCGCCTCCAGGCGGCGCACGCCGGAGGAAACCGACCCCTCGCTCACAATCTTCACCAGCCCGATTTCGCCCGTGGCCCGCGTGTGCGTGCCGCCGCAAAGCTCGGTCGAAAAGCCGTCGGAAAGCTTCACAACGCGCACCTTGTCGCCATACTTTTCGCCGAAGAGCGCCATGGCGTGGTATTCGTTCACGGCCACGTCGATGGGCACGTCCTCGATGGTCTCGACGCGCGCGTCGGCCAGCACTTCGCGGTTGACGATGCTCTCAACCTGCTCCAACTCTTCATCTGCCACCTGGGCAAAGTGCGAAAAATCGAAGCGCAGCCGCGCGGGATCGACCGAGGAGCCGGCCTGCTTTACGTGCGTGCCGAGAACCTGCCGCAAGGCCGCGTGCAGCAGATGAGTTCCGGTGTGGTTGCGGCGGATTGCGTCGCGGCGCTCTCCGTCCACAACGGTGCGGACGGCGTCGCCGACGGCGAGATTCTGCTTCAAGAGAGCCTTGTGGGCGCGGACGCCCTGCACCGGCAGCACGCAGCCCTGAATCTCGGCGACAACCGTATTCCCGTCCGCCGAGGTGAACCAGCCGGTATCGCCCGTCTGGCCGCCGGAGTCGCCGTAAAAGCTGGTCTGGTCGAGCACAACCTCAACCAAATCGCCAGCGGACGCGGCAGGTACGCCCTTGCCTTTCTTGACGATGGCCAGCACTTCAGCGCCGGAGGCGGTGAGCTGCTTGTAGCCCAGGAAATCGGTCTTGGGCAACTCACGATAGGCGGGGTTGGCCGTCTTCTGGCTGCCGCCTTTCCACGATGCGCGGGCGCGGGCCTGCTCTTCGGCGCGGGCGGCTTCAAAACCGCTCAAGTCAAATTTGATTCCCGCGTCATGGCAAGCATCCTGAATAAAGTCTTGAGGCAAACCGTAGGTTTCGTAGAGGTGAAAGCCCTCGTCACCCGGCAACCTCGGTTCCGATCCATCCCGATAACGAAGATCGTCAGGAAAAGATTCAAAACGCAATTTCGCATTCGCTATTGCCGAGTCGAGATTTCCTGAACCGACCTCGATCACGCGGTCGAACTGCTTCTCTTCCGCTTCGACGACTTTGGCGATGCGGCTGGCGGAGTTGGCCAGCTCAGGGTATGCGCCCTGCATTAGATCGCGGACGGCATAGACCATCTCAAAGAGGAAGGGCTGCTGCTGACCCAGCAAACGCCCGTGGCGGATTCCGCGGCGGAGGATCTTGCGCAGGACGTAGCCGCGGCCCTCATTCGACGGCAGAACCCCGTCGTTGATGAGGAAAGTGGCTGCGCGGGCGTGGTCGGCGATGATGCGCAGACTGGCGTTGCCGATGTCGTTCTTGACGCCTGTATATTGAGCGGCGCGCTGAATCAGCGGCGTGAAAAGGTCGGTCTCAAAATTGGAAATTTTGCCTTGCAGAACAGCGGCCAACCGCTCGAGTCCCATGCCGGTGTCAATGGACGGCTTGGGCAGCGGGGAGAGCTTGTAGCTGGTTTTGCCTGCGGCGTCCACGATGGCCGCACGGTCAAACTGCATGAAGACCAGGTTCCAGATTTCGACGTAGCGGGCGTCATCCTCGCCGAAGGGCTTATCCACGCCCGGCGTCTCGGCCGCTTTCAGGCCCAAATCGTAAAAAATCTCAGAGCAGGGACCGCACGGCCCCGTCTCGCCCATCTGCCAGAAGTTGTCCTTGAGGCCGTACTCCCGGATGCGCTCCCTGGGCACGCCGGCTTCAATCCAGTAGCCCTCAGCCTCGTCGTCGCGGGGCACGCCATCAGCGCCCTCGAAAACCGTGACGTAGAGACGCTCTTTGGGGATGCCAAACCACTCCGGGCTGGTGACCAGCTCCCAGGCAAAGGCGATGGCCTCGCGCTTGAAGTAGTCGCCAAAACTGAAGTTGCCCAGCATCTCGAAGAAGGTGTGGTGGCGGCGCGTAAAGCCCACGTTTTCCAGGTCGTTGTGCTTGCCGCCCGCGCGGACGCACTTCTGCGAGGTGGTGGCCCGCGAGTACTCCCGCCGCTCGGCCCCCAGGAACAAGTCTTTGAACTGGTTCATCCCCGCGTTGGTAAAGAGCAGCGTGGGATCATTGGCAGGCACCAGCGAGGAAGAGTGCACGCGGCGGTGCCCCTTCGACTCAAAAAAGCGCAGAAAAACTTCGCGAATCTCGTTCCCAGAGCGGATTTCCATAACTTAATCAGTGTATCCAATGCGGCCAGCGCGCCAAAGTGAACATGCCGGATGCGAAGAGTCCGCGCCCGGCCACGCACGTTTTTTCTGGCACAGGAGGGGAAACCTCGAACCTAAGACCACGATCTATTCCACCCTCCCCGTTCAATCATGGGAGAATAAAGGTGTAAACCGTCATGACAAACGAAAACTTAGAAGAATCCCTGCCCACCCCCGAAAATACGCCTCAGCCAGCCGCGCAGACCGCAGAGCCCGTAGCCGCTGAGCCCCTCATTGAAGAGCCTCAGGAGTCCTTTGGCGACTTGCTCAGCGCCTTTGAGCACAGCCACTCGCACAAATCCGAGCCAGGCCAGAGGCAGCTCCAGGGCGTCGTCGTCTCGCTCTCCGCCGACCAGGTCTTCCTGGATATCGGCTACAAGACGGAGGGCGTTCTGCCCCGCTCGGCTTTCGAGAACAACGCCGACGCTGTCAAGCCCGGCGATAGCTTCCCGGTTTCCGTTACCGGCCGCAACACGGAACACTACTACGAACTCTCGCGCTTCAAAGTGGCCCAGCCCCGCGACTGGTCGGCCCTGGAAACCGCCTTCGCCGAGAAGCTGGCCATCGTCGGCACCGTCACTGAAGTCATCAAGGGCGGCCTCTCGGTCGATGTGGGCGTCCGCGCCTTTATGCCCGCCAGCCGCAGCGGCACCAAAGACGCTGCCGAACTGGAAAAGCTGGTGGGCACGGAGATTACCTGCCGCATCACCAAGCTCGACGTCACCGATGAAGACGTGGTTGTCGATCGGCGCGTGGTTCTAGAAGAGCAGGCGCGCGGCGTACTCGAAGCTCGCCGCGAAGCCATGGAAGAAGGCTCGACCGTGACCGGCACGGTTCGCACCCTCATGCCCTACGGCGCATTTATCGACCTGGGCGGCATCGACGGTCTGCTTCACATCTCCGACATTGCGCACACCCGCGTTGCCAAGCCGGAAGACGTGCTCACCGTCGGCCAGGAACTTCAGGTGAAAATCCTCAAGATCGATCCTGAAACCAAGAAGATTTCTCTCGGCCTCAAGCAGCTTCTGCCGGAGCCCTGGGAAACACTCCACCTTACCCTAGGCCAGCGCATTACCGGCACGGTCACACGGCTGGCAGACTTCGGCGCGTTCGTCGAGATTGAGCCCGGCATCGAAGGCCTGATTCACATCTCGGAAATGTCCTACGGCAAGAAGTTGCACCACCCCAGCGAGATGCTCAAGCAGGGCGACCGCGTCGATGCTGTCGTGCTGGCCATCAAGCCGGAGGAGCACCGCATCTCGCTCGGCCTGAAGCAGACTCTGGCCGACCCGTGGGTCGATGTTGAGCGCAACTTCCCCGTCGGTTCGCAGATTCAGGGGCCCATCACCAAACTGATGAACTTCGGCGCCTTCGTTGAGCTGGCCGACGGCATCGAAGGCCTGGTTCACGTGAGCGAAATCTCCGCCGAGAAGCGCATCAATCATCCCTCGGACGTGCTGCGCGCGGGCCAGATTGTCAAAGCGCAAATTCTGGCCATTGACACGGAAAAGCGCCAGATCAAACTCAGCATGAAACAGCTTGTTCCCACCGACATTGACGAGTACATCGCCGAACACAAGGTCGGCGACACCGTTTCCGGTCGCGTTGTCGAAGCGTCTGAGTCGTTCGTGCAGGTAGAGCTGGGCGACGGCATCCGCGGCACTTGCCGGGCAGGCGAAACGCCTTCGGCGTCAGTCATTCCGACAGCATCGGCCACCAAGTCCGCCGGCAAGCTCGATCTCTCGACGCTTTCCTCGCAGTTGAAGAGCCGCTGGAAAGGGAACTCTCCCGCTCCTCAAGCGAAACCCGAACCGCTGAGTGCGGGCCAGATCCGCAGCTTCAAGATCACGAAGCTGGATGCGGAAGCAAAGAAGATTGAGGTGGAGTTAGCGTAAACGCTAACCCCACCCTCCAACGTCGGCTTTTAGAGTGTTTTTCCTGTTGGTGCAGAGTACGGCGTGGACCGGGAGGTCCACGCAACAGCCGGCCAGGAGGCCGGCGCTACCTGTTGCCGGCGATCCCTGTTCTTGCAGCAACCGGCTACCTTGAGCCAAGCAGGAGATCCACTCTATACCAACAGACAAAACCCTTTCTTACGCGTTCCAGCCTTTGGACCGCTCAACGGCACGCTGCCAGCGCCCGCGCCGCTCGGCCCGTTCGGCGGCATCCATCTTCGGCTCAAAGTACACGTCGCCGTGCCGCTTGGCGCGCAAATCCTCAGGGTTGGCCCAGAAGCCTGTGGCCAGTCCTGCCAGGTAGGCTGCACCCAGCGCGGTCGTCTCAGTCACCTGCGGGCGCACCACCGGCACGCCCAGGATGTCGGCCTGGAACTGCAACAAGAGGTTGTTCACCGCCGCGCCGCCATCCACTCTGAGCGCCGCCAGAGGCGTGGTCTCGCTCTCAACGGCCTCCAGCACGTCAGCGACCTGAAAGGCAATGCTCTCCAGCGCCGCCCGCGCAATGTGGCCCGGCGTGGTGCCGCGGCCAAGACCGATCAACATTCCGGAAGCGCGCGGGTCCCAGTGCGGCGCGCCCAGCCCCACAAACGCGGGAACCAGCACCACTCCGCCCGTGTCTGGCACGCTGGCGGCGAGCGCCTCCACACCGGCCGAGGAGCCAATCAGCTTCAAGTTGTCGCGCAGCCACTGGACAACAGCGCCGCCGATAAAAATGCTTCCTTCCAGCGCATACTCCAGGCGATGCTGCGCGCTGGCCGCCAGCGTGGTAATCAGCCGGTGCTTCGAGCGCACGAATCCAGCGCCATTGCCGTCGCGCCCCGTCCCGATGTTCTGCAAGAGGAAGCAGCCCGTCCCATAGGTGTTTTTGGCCTCGCCCGCACGCCAGCACAACTGGCCAAAGAGAGCAGCCTGCTGGTCGCCGGCGATGCCCGCAATGGGCACACCGCCGAGGCCCAGAGTCGTGGTTACCTCGCCCACCTTTTCGCTGGACCACACCACCTCGGGCAGCATACTCGCGGGAATCCTGAAGATCCGCAGCAGCTCCTCGTCCCACTCGCCCTTCACGATGTTGAAGAGCAGCGTCCGCGATGCATTGGTCACGTCCGTCACGTGCCGCTGGCCGCTGGTCAGGTGCCAGATCAGCCAACTATCCACTGTCCCGAAGGCTAGTTCGCCCCACTCAGCCCGCGCCCGCGCACCCGGCACGTTGTCCAGAATCCAGCCCACCTTGGTGGCGGAAAAGTACGGGTCCAGCACCAGCCCGGTCTTGTTGGAGACCGCATCCTCAACCCCGCTCTCCTTCAATTCCGAGCACCGCGCGGCCGTGCGCCGATCCTGCCAGACGATGGCCGGATGGATCGGCTTGCCCGTCGCGCGGTCCCACACAATCACCGTCTCGCGCTGGTTGGTGATGCCAATGGCCACCACGTCCCTGGGCCGTGCGCTCACCTTGCCCAACACCTCGACAGCACAACTCAACTGGCTGGTCAAAATCTCGATCGGATCATGTTCCACCCACCCAGGCTGCGGGAAGAACTGCTCGAACTCATGCTGCGCCACGGCGGCAATTGTTCCCGCCTCGTCAAAAAGAATTGCGCGGGAACTGGTGGTTCCCTGGTCCAGTGCAAGGATGTAGGCCATGGTTTGTCGTTTACCTTCGGAACCTAGTCAAACACGCGAGGCCGGGCGCGGGCAAGGATGCAGATCGCCTTTACGCCGCCCCATTTGGGTTCGCATACGGGCAGGGATCGTCCATAGCCTTTTGTCGCGCACTTTGCCGCCAGTATGGCCTGCAGAACCTGCTCCGCTGCTACTCCCTGGCTCAGATTATGGAACAAGAAGGGCACGCTGAAAAATTCATTCGCGTTCAATGGGGAGTTTTTGTATTCTGAAGAGGATGCCTCGTACGTTTGCGGCGAATCCAACGGAGGGAATTCGAATGGCAGATACAACGAAAAAGACGAAGACAATCGCTAAAACCCCCAAGGCCACAACCAAGACAGCAATAAAGAACGAGAAAGTCGTTAAAGTACCAAAGCCGACTCGCGAGGAGATTGAGCGGCTTGCGAAAAGCTATTGGGCGGAGCGCGGTTGCCTGGATGGATACGCGGAGCAGGACTGGCTGCGAGCGGAAAAGGAACTGCTCAAAGCGGCATCGGCCAAAACAGCTTCCTAAAAACTTGTTGAAAATTCAGCTCGGACCAGAACGCTCGTCCTCAGGGGCTAAAGCCTTCGGTGATTTTGGCGCGGGCTCTGCGGTCAGTAGCAGAGTTGATCCGCGCTGCGCAAATGCAAGTCAACTGATCCAACCGCTTTTATCAGAACCGAATGAAATTGGTTACGGGCGAGTTCCCGTTCTTTTCGCTGGCCTTTCGAGGAAAACCGGCGAAAAGGCGGGAACCAGAATGCGTGTTTTACTCCTTCGCGCGCTCCGCCACCAGCATCGACTGTAGGATCTGATCCGAGACATCCTTCACAGCGCCGGGCGTGTGCGCCAGAAAAAGCGTGTTGGTCTTGTCGCTCTCGCCGATGGACTTGAGCGTGTCAAAGTACTGCGTGACCAACACCAGTTGCATCACCTCTTTCGACGACGTGCCGTCCACCACCTTCTGGAACTGCTCGATGGAAACCTGCAAGCCCTCAATGATGGCCTTGCGCTGATTGGCGATGCCCTGGCCTTGCAGAGCCTTGCTTTCCGCCTCGGCCTCGGCCTTCTTGACCACCAGAATCTTCTCCGCCTCGCCGCGCGCGTTGGCGGCCACTTGTTCGCGCTGTGCGGCGTTGATGTCGTTCATAGCCGACTTAACCTTGGCATCGGGAATAATGTCGGTCACCAGCACATTCACAATCTCGTAGCCGAAGGTGGCCATGTCAGCATCCAGTTCCTGCTTCACAGCGGCGGCAATCGACGATTGCGAGGCAAAGACCTCATCCAGCGTCATGCCGGGCACATGGCCAAGAATCACCTGTTCCACATAACTCTTGATCTGCGCTACCGGATCGGAGAGCTTGTAGTAAGCGTCATAGACCTTCTCGGGACGCACGCGATTCTGCACCGAAATTGGAATGGTGACAAAGACGTTGTCCCTGGTCTTGGTCTCCATGGTCAGCGTGATTTGATTGACCCGCAGACTCACCACGCCCGCAACGGAATCAAAGTACGGGACCTTCCAGTTCAAGCCCGGATCGGCAACCCGAAGAAACTTGCCGAAGCGCGTGATGACGGCCACCTGAGCCGTGTTCACGGTGAAAAAGCTGCCCAGAATCAGGGTGAGAACAATGAGGGCCAGCGCCCCCAGCGGAATCAGATAGATGATGTCCATTCGGTTCCTCCGCTGCTTCATCTTGAAGCAACGGAGAATTATACAAGAACTGGATAGATACAGGGAATTACTCGCTATCCTAAAAAAACAAGATTTCCATAGTTATGCAAGTCTAACAATCTAAATAGAAAATCTGCTGAGAATGTTCTGCCAAATGCAGCAAGTTAGCCCCGCTGCGCGGGGTTGGCGAGTTAGCAAGTTAGCGGAGGCGGAGATCAACGCAAGTTTCATCCCTCCGCGGGTTGGCAACGCCGGTGGACGACTGACACAACCGGCGGTTTCCGTTGGAACAGAAACCGCCGGTGTTGTTTCAAGCAAGTAATATACGGATGGTTACTGAACTTCCCCGACATATACCCCGAACGGACTCAACTGGATTTGTTCGAGCGAGACGGGATCGGCCTCGCCGGGAGTCTTCAGCAGGGTTCTCACTTTGCCTCCGAATCCGGGAACGCTGAGGCTTACCGTTTGCGGCTCGGCGGTGAAGTTCACCGAGACCACCACCGGCGGCACGCCCGTAGCCTGCCGCAGCCAACTCAGGACTTTGGCGTTATTGGTATCCAGCATGGTGTTATCGCCGCGCACCATGGCCGGGTTCGTCTTCTTGAGGCGGATGAGGCTCTGGTACCACACAAGAAGCGAGTTGGGATCGCGGCTCTCGGTTTCGACATTGACTGTCGCAGCGCTGGGCGGCACGGGAAGCCAGGGCGTGGCTTTGGCCGTCGCGAATCCCGCATTTACGCTCGCGTTCCACTGCATTGGCGTACGCTCGCCGTCGCGGCCCTTCTCTTTCGGCCAGCCGGTTACACCCACCGGATCCTTCACGTCTTCCTTGCGGGTCGGCGGGGTGGTCTTCATGCCTATCTCGTCGCCGTAATAGAAGAGTGCGGCGCCGCGGTTCAAAAACAGCACCGTGGAGAGCGCCCGCTGGATGCCGGTGTCGTGAACGCCATCGCCGTAACGGGTTACAAGGCGCGGGTTGTCGTGGTTGTCGAAGACCGCCAACGGGGTATTGCCGCCGATCCCGGTCTCCATATCCGTCAGTTTGGCGCGGAACTGGGCCACGTCCAGTTTGTTGATGAAGCCCAGTTGCGTGTCCATGGGCAGATGAAACTCGGGCTTCTCGGCCGTTCCATACTCTGTGGCCAGCGCGGCGATGTTGGGCAGGTAGGTTTCGCCGATCAGCACCCGCGTACCGGGAAACGACGCCGAATTGAAGGTGTCAGCATAAGCGCGCATCTCCTGCATCACCGGATGTACGCCGGGCAGAAATTCGGTCTTGAGGCCGTCCAGCTTTGGCTCACCGAAGGCGTCGATGATCGGGTTGCCGTCCTTGTCCCTGACGATGTTTTCGTCGGCCAGGCCAGGGTCTTCGTAGAGGGTGGTAATGGCATCGAACCGGAAGCCGCCCACGCCGCGCTTCAACCAGAAGCCGATGATGTCCTTGAAGGCCTCATGCACCTTGGGGTTGTCCCAGTTGAGGTCCGGCTGCTGGATGTAGAACTTGTGGTAATAGTACTGGCGCGTCTTCTCGTCCCACTGCCAGGCCGTGTGGCCAAACGCTGACTGCCAGTTGTTGGGCGGCGCGCCTTTGTCGTTTGCCGTCTGGCCCTTGCCGTCGCGCCACATATACCAGTCGCGATAGGGGTTGGTGCGCGATGAGCGCGACTCCAGGAACCACTTGTGCTGGTCAGAGGTGTGGTTCATCACCATATCCATGAGGATGCGAATATGGCGCTTGCCGGCCTCGGCCACCAGGCGGTCAAAGTCAGCCATTGTGCCGTATTGCGGGTCGATGCTCTTGTAATCCGAAATGTCATAGCCGAAATCCGCTTGCGGCGATGGGTAGCAAGGAGTCAGCCAGATGGCATCCACGCCCAGCTTCTGCAGGTAGTCCAGCCGCTGGGTGATGCCGTTGAGGTCGCCGATGCCGTCCCCGTTCGAGTCCTGGAAACTGCGCGGGTAAATCTCGTAGATGACGGCGTTCTTCCACCAGTCCCGTTCGCTGGCGGGATGGGAAGCGGGTTGGACGGATGCCGTTTGCGCACCTGCCGTGAGGGTCCCGGCCCCCAGGAACAGGGCTAGACCGAAGCGGATGATGGCTCTTGGGCAGTGCATTTGGATCTCCTTGGAGTGACGGCGCTTCTCACGGGTTCCGCAACGTTGCCGGAAGTGAATCTATCGCGTGAGTTCTGACTAAGGATATATTGCATTCCAAAAGAATGGTCAAACGCGGAGTTCTGTGAGTTCGAAAGCCAACAAGGAATCTCTGAATACGTGATTTCGTACCATTGAATCCGTGGTTTCCCAGGTCTCAAAATCGAGACCTGGTGCACCCAGCCTTGGTACAACTTCAAGCGGTCGGAGATCTAGTGCCTCTCTCCCGGCCCTTGCGCCGGCTTTCCCCTCATGCGCGCGAAATCGATCCCGAACTTTGGATTCTCGCGGGTTCCCTCAATGTGGATGGGAACCTCGGCGCCCGCTCCGTCTTTCTTGAAGTAGCGGTTGGCCGGCGCCAGCAGCAATCCCTTCCAGCCGCCCACGATCTTCGAGACCGAGGCCTCCATCTTCGCCGTGCCGGCAAAGTCCAACGCGCCGCCCTCCAGGCCATAGGCGCCCTTGAGCTGGATCTTCGCCCCTGGCACGGTGTAGTCCAGCGCCGGCAGCGTGACCACCCCGCTCGCCAACTGGAAGCTGCCGCTCATCTGCGACAGAATGCTCGCCAGATCGGTGGTCTTCACATCTCCCGGCCGCCCCTGGCCGCGCAGGCTTAGCTCCGCGATGCGCTCCTGAATTTTTTCGCTCGTGAATCGCGCATTGTCCAACGCAAACCAGCCGTTCAGTTTCAGCCGTTGGTGCACGGGCGCTGGCCCCGGCGGAATGTGCAACGCGGTCTTCATGGTCACATCGCCGGTCAGGAATACATTGTCTGAACGGCCTGCCAGACGCAGAAAATCCTCGATCCGCGCCTTGTCCACGTTGACGGTGAGCGCAATGTCGTGCCCGCCGTATTGCTGCGCGCCCTCCACCACCGGCCCGGGCACGCGCTCAATCTGCCCGCGCGCGGTAAAGTGCGAGTGGCCCAGCGTTGCATCCACCGGCTCCAGCGATGTGTCCCCGTTGGTGCCGTCCACCCGCGCGTGGAAGCGCGTCGTCAGCCGCATCGCATTGCCAAAGTGCGTCAGCCGAAAATCCGGCGTATCTGTCTGCCCGTCCACCGTCAGATTGCGCAGCGTGCCCTCATAGTGGCCGGTCGATGAAAGAATCCCCGCAATCCCTTTGAAGCAGGCCAGGTCCGCGTGCTCAAAGCGGTAATCCCCTTTTAGTGGACTCTCGCCAGGGTCAGCCGTCTGCCAGGGACCAAAGCTCCCCGTTGTCCTGATCTTTCCTTGCGGCCGCGGATTGGTCAGCTCGGCGTCAAATCCCATCGCCCCACCCGAGGCGATGCGGGTCAGCTTGAGGCGCGGAATCGCAAACTCCAGAGGCAGCTTGCCCGGCTTGCTGGTTTCCATGACCAGATCGGCGCCGGTAACTTCCATTGTGTCCACATCAAAACGCACCATCGCCGCCGCTGCGCCCCTGGGCTTGCCCGTGGATTCGGAGTTGCCCGCGCCCCCCGCCGCGCCGTGCTCAAAGTGCGACTTTGGCGGAAGATGGACGCTCAAACCCTTCAACTCCACCACAGAAATGTGAATCGGCTTGCCCGGCGCATAGCTGAGCGGCGCATGAAAGCGAAACTCCGCCAGCCGGATCAACGGCTCGCCCTGTCTTGCCGGAACTGCCACGCCCTCCACCCGCGCCGGCGGCCAGATGCGCAGCCCTTTGCCTTCAGCCCACAGGCCATTCACCAGCGACAGATGAAAGCTGTCCAGCTCGACCCGCGCGTGGAAGCGTGTTGCAAGCCCTTCCACAATGCGCGCGCGCAAGAACGGCTCCGCCCGGTGCAGCGCTACGCCTATAACGACAGCCGCGACTGAGAGAGTTACGAGCAACCCGCCAGCAACCCACTTCGCAACCCTGTGCCTGTGCCGGATCGATTTCCAAAGCTTAGCCACGCCCGCCTCCCGGTTGGCTCCCATTGTCGCAGGATTCGGCCGCATCTATTTTCTGAATATAAGGTCGATGCCGTAGACTTCAATGAACGAATGCAAGCGCAGATTGAAAACCTCGTAAAGCTGCAAGCGGTGGAACTGGAACGTACCCGCCTCACGTTGGCCGCGCGCGCTCTGCCTGCTGAAATCGCCCAGGCCCAGGCCACGCTGGCCGCAGCCGAAAACCAGGCTGCCGAGGCCTCAGCCGCCCTCAGCCGCGAGGAATCCCTCCGTACCCGCCTTGATCGTGAGATCGCCGTCCACCGTCAGAAGGCCGCACGCTATCACGCCCAGCAGGACTCCATCACTACCCCCGCGCAGGCCCATGCCGTCGAACACGAGCTTCATTTTGCCGAGGCCGAGGCCGAGCGCCTGGAAAACGAGGAGTTCACCAGCCTGGAGCGCACGGAAGCCCAGGAGTCCGCCCTCGCCGCAGCCCGCGCCCAGGTGGAGTCGCTCGCAGCAGCCCTGGACAAGACCCGCGAGCGCATCAATCTGCACCAAGCCGAGTTCGACCGCGAACTGGCCGCGCTTGCCGTCCAGCGCGCAGCCCTCCGTCCGCTCATCGAGCCCCAGTGGCTCACGCGCTTCGACCGCCTCTGCGCCTCGCGCGGCACGGGTCTGGCCCGCGTTGAAAACCAGCAGTGCACCGGCTGCCGCATGGGCGTCCGCCCCCAGACTTGGAACCAGCTCCGCGAAGGCGAATTGCTCACCTGCGACAGTTGCAACCGCCTGCTCTATTGGGACCCGTCAATGGCACCCGCTCCCGATCCCGACGCTCCGCCGCAGAATGGCGCAAAGCACAAACGTAAAACGCCCAAACCTGAGCCAGAGGACTAGAGTGTTTTTCCTGTTGGTGTAGAGTACGGCGTGGACCGGGAGGTCCACGCAACAGCCGGCCAGGAGGCCGGCGCTACCTGTTCTTGCAGCGACCGGCAACCTTGAGCCGAGCAGGAGATCTACTCGATACCAACAGGCAAAACGCTCTAGAGTCTTCACTCCATCCCTGCTACCCTTTTCTTGAGCGATCCCTGAGCAATTTCCGGGTTAATATGGCGTAGCAAGATTCCAGAGGATGGCTTTTTCTTGAGGAAGAAGCCACTTGAGTTCATCGACTCCTATTAGCCCAACCCTGAAATTGCTATCGCTGAGGAGCAACCCGTGCAGCGCATCTGTGTGGACATGGACGAGGTCATGGCGGACACCCTCGCCGAGCACCTCCGCCGTTACAACCAGACCTTCGACGAAGACGTCACCCCCAGCGACCTGGCGGGGAAGAGACTGTGGGAAATTACCCCCCTCGACCGCCAACAGCAACTCCGCGCCTTCCTGGACGCTGAGGACTTCTTCGAAGACCTGGCCCTCTTGCCCGGCTCTCAAGACGTGCTCAAACAGCTCTCCGCCCGCTTTGAAATCTTTATCGCCACCCAGGCCATGGCCGTTCCCAACTCCCTGGGCTCCAAGTACCGCTGGCTCCAGCGTCACTTTCCCTTCATCCCGCCCACGAACTACGTCTTCTGCGGCGACAAGTCCATCCTCCGCGCCGACTATCTTATCGACGACCTGCCCAAAAACATCCTCCGCTTCGAGGGCCAGGGCCTCCTCTACTCCGCTCCGCATAACCTGGCCGCCACCGGCTTCCTCCGCGTCAATAACTGGGAAGAAGTGGCCCAGTACTTCGCCACGCAACCCGGCTAACTCCTGTTGTATTTCCTTCAAACGCTGAAAAAGTGGCAATGGCCCGGGGCTAAGCAGGCTGCGGAAAAAGGCCTGGATTTGATCCGAACTCCCGAAAAACATCCCTCAGGGCCTAAAGGCCCCGCTGATTTTGCGGCACTTACGGCACGACTAAAGTCGTGCCCTGACACAAAACGTCTTTTCGAAACACATTCCACGAGTTTCTTCGCAGCCTGTAAAGCCCTGACCTACCAGTCGTGCCCTGATACAAAACATCGTTTCTCCGGGGCTAAAGCCAGCGTTGATTCTGTTGGCTTTATGCGGGGGTTAAAACCCCCACCTCCCTCCGAATTGAGTTTTTTTGCAGCCTGTAACGGCTCTGCTTCCACCCCGGAATCTTCGATTTACAAAGACCGAATCACACCCATCGCCGAAATCTCCTAGAACGAAACCTGACAGGAGCCACACGCCTGCCTTGGCAGGGCTGTTTGGATCCGCCGCTGATTCATCAGGGCTTTGCTTCGCTCGCGCCGCTGTGACGTTCCGTTCTTGCTCCCGGACTCACCGCGTGCCGCACCACATCCTCCACATCCGCCATCTTGTCCATCAGCAGGCTCAGCCGGTGCAACAGCGACTGAATTTCAGTTTCCGCGCGGCGGTTCACATCGAAATCCAACTCGCTCCGCAGGCGATCTTTCACGTCCTGGCGGTTCTGGCTCATCATGATCACCGGAGCCTGAATCGCGGCCAGCATCGACAGAAACAGGTTGAGCAGAATGAAGGGATACGGATCCCATGCCCGCTGGTGCAGAGCTGTGTTCACCCACGAATACACCACCAGCACAATCGCAAAAAGGATGATGAACGACCACGAACCTCCAAAGCGCGCCACCGAATCCGCAAGGCGCTCACCGAAGGTCGATTGCTCTTCGATCACCTCGTTGGGGTTGCGGCTCACACGGGTCTGCACCAGCTTCTGCGAGGCGTGGAACTGTCGCGCCTGCACGGTCAGCATATCCATCCCTGCATGGGGCTTGCGCGCCACCAAGTCGGCAATGTCGTCGCGGCCTACCTCCAGGCAAACCGTTTCTTCCATCGCCATCGCTGTCGTCTGGTGCGGCGTCTGCTGCAGCATGGAAGCAAATCCGAAGAAGTCTCCGTGGGTCGGCTCGTCTACTACCACTTCCTGCTGCTCGTCGTCCGTCGTGACCACGCGCGCCTTGCCCGACATCACCACGTAGCCATGCTCCGCGGGGTCGCCAGCCTTGAAGATGCGCTGGCGCGGCAAAAAATGCTTGATCGCCACCTGCGCCGCCAGAACATGGGCTTCATCGTCATCCAATAGCTCGAAAAGTGGAACGTGTCGTAACTCGTCGGGATCGCACGGCATGGATTGCCTCCTTCATGGCCCGGATGGGGGCCGCTACGTTCTGTTTTGAGCGACCTGCGTCACAATCGCAGGCTAGGACAAAACCAGAGTAAATGTGCCCTTGCTGAAGGCTTCGAGGTGGCATTCTCTTCCACCCCAACGCGCAAAGACCGCTCGTTGGGGACGCCAAAGCCACCTGAGGATCTTGCCTCTGGGTACAGCAACTCTGGTATTGCTATACCCGTTGACGCCGCCTGCCTATTCTGAATCCGGCTTGCCTGGCGCCGTCTTTGCCACGCTCACCGCCCGCAGCGGAACCGACCGCCCTGCCGGCGCCTGGTACATGGTCACGATGATCGCCGAGGCCGGCTTCCTGCCCGCGCACTGGTAGGCGTGCGGCGTGCTCGAGTCGAAGTACACAGCATCGCCCGCTCCCAACATGCACCCCTGCTCCCCGTGGCGAACCTCCAACTCCCCCTCCAGCACATACAGAAACTCGAACCCCGCATGCATGTGCGCCTTGGGTTCCACCGCTTTGGCCTGCGGCACAAACTCGGCAAAGTAGGGGTCCATCTCCCGATCAGGCACCATGTAGCCCAGGCTCTCAAAAAAGTACGTCGGCGTCTCTACCCCGCTCTGCGGCAGCCGCACCCGCTCCTTCCGCCGGTGAATCTGGAATACCGGGTGCGGATCGCTCTCAAAGAAATAGGACAAATCCTTGGAAAACACTAAAGCAATCCGCGCCAGGTTCCTCAGCGTAGGCACCACCCGCCCGGTCTCCAACTGCGACAGAAAGCTTGCCGAAAGGCCCGTCTGCTTCCCCAACTCCACCAGCCCCATCGACTTCTTCAGCCGCAGCCGCCTGATCCGGTCGCCGATGTGCTTCTCCGTAATGACCCGCGCGGTGGTTTCCGTATCCACCTGCGACTTTTGCGTCTCGTCGCTCTTGACCACCGTCAATTCGCTCATCCGCCCTCCAGCCAGCACAAACATTTGGATGCACACCTGAGGAAATGTTGCGCGCATCAAAAACAATTCTCATCCTACTAAAGCTACATTCCTCTCGCAATCGATATTGATCTGCCCCTGCCTGCAAGCAAAAAATCCTCTGTGCCTCTTCGTTTTCGCGTTCTTCGCGGAAGGGTGGGAAACCAGTCACACCGGCACGCGCTATCCTAAAGAGTCCGGCCACGCAACATATTTTTGCCCATCAAGGAACCCAATGCCCGAAGAAACCACCGCCGCCACCACTACCGCACCCGTTGCCACCATCGCCACTCTCGGCCAGCACGAAGGCCAGTCCGTCACCCTCCGCGGATGGCTTTACAATCTGCGCGAGAGCGGCAAGCTCCTTTTCCCCATCTTTCGCGACGGCACCGGCACCATCCAGGGCGTGGCCCACGTCAAGAGCGTCTCGCCCACGGTTTTTGAGGCTCTGAAGGGATTGACCCAGGAGTCCAGCGTCATTGTCACCGGCAAGGTTCGTGCCGACAAGCGCGCACCGGGCGGTTTCGAACTCGATGTCGAAGACCTCCAGGTCGTGCAGCGCGTTCCGGAGTCCGATCCCTACCCCATCACGCTCAAGGAACACGGCGTCGACTTCCTGATGGAGCACCGGCATCTTTGGCTCCGCTCTCCGCGCCAGTCCGCCATCCTGCGCATCCGGGCCGAAATCATGCGCGCCGCCGCGGAATACTTCGATACCAACGGCTTCATCCGCACCGATCCGCCGATTCTGACGCCGGCGGCGTGCGAAGGCACCTCTACGCTCTTCCCCGTTGATTACTTTGGCGATCCGGCCTACCTTACCCAATCCGGCCAGCTTTACATCGAGGCCACCGCACTGGCGCTCGGCAAGGTCTACAGCTTCGGTCCCACCTTCCGCGCGGAAAAATCCAAAACCCGCCGCCACCTCACCGAGTTCTGGATGATCGAGCCGGAAGTCGCCTTCATGGACCTGGACGGCCTACTTGGGTTAGCCGAAAACTTCCTCTCCCACATCGTCCAGTCCGTCCTCAAGAACCGGGCGCCAGAGTTAGCGGTGATCGGCCGCGACCCAGCCAAACTCCAGGCCATCTGCCCGCCCTTTCCGCGCCTGCGCTACGATGTGGCCGCCGAAATGCTCAACCAGGCTTACAAGGACGGCCAGCTCGAAGCACCCTTCGAGTACGGGAACGACTTCGGCTCCCCTGACGAAACATGGCTCAGCAACCAGTTCGACAAGCCGGTCATGGTTCATCGCTACCCGGCGGACGTGAAGGCTTTCTACATGGAGCCCGACCCCGACGATCCGCGCTTCGCTCTCTGCTCCGACGTTCTGGCCCCCGAAGGCTACGGCGAAATTATCGGCGGCTCGCAGCGCGTCTCCAGTTACGAACTGCTCAACGCCCGCATTGAGCAGCACAACCTGCCCAAGGAAGCCTTCCAGTGGTACCTGGATCTGCGCCGCTACGGCAGCGTGCCGCACTCTGGTTTCGGCATGGGCATCGAGCGCGCTGTGGCCTGGATCTGCGGATTGGACCACGTAAGGGAAACCATCCCCTTCGCCCGGACGCTTCACCGCATCTACCCGTAGGAGCGGGGCAGGGCCTTATTCCCCGCAGCCTGTGATGGGCATGCCCCCCGCAATCTTCTGTTTGCAGCTTTTGTATTCGGCGAATTGGGTTTGAAGGAATTTTTCTTTCCAAAAGAGGAATCCAGCCGTTGCGGCAGGAATCAAAGAAGGTGCAGTTCATCTTCTCTGACGGAGTGTTCCCCATGACCTTATCCGCTCTTGAAGTCAATCATTTGAAGCAAGCTCCCGCTGCCGATGGCGTATTACCGGCCGTGCTTGGCCGCTGGAGTCCGCGCTCTTTTTCAGCTCGTGACGTGAGTGCCGCAGACCTGCGGAAGATCTTCGTGGCTGCCCGCTGGTCCGCCTCAGCCTACAATGAGCAGCCTTGGCGCTTTATCGTTGGCACGCGGGACTCGTTGACGCATAAGAAGATATTCTCGACGCTCGTGGGCTTCAACCAGAGCTGGGCCGGCGCGGCGTCGGTATTGATTTTGGGCGTGGCGAGCACCAAATTCGCCCACAACGGCACCCCCAACGGATACGCGCTCTACGATTTGGGCGCGGCCACCGCTGCTCTCACCCTGCAAGCCGCATCGCTGGGCCTGAAGACCCACTCGATGGCCGGCTACGACCAGACAGCCGCCCGCAAAGCCTTTCAAATTCCAGAAAGCTACGCTCTGGGCGCCGTGATCGCCCTCGGCTACCAGGGCGAACCCTCCTCCTTGGGCCACGAACAACTGATTGCCCTGGAAACCGCACCACGTGAGCGCAAGCCATTGAGCGAGTTCGTCTTATCGGCATGGGGCGAGGCTGCTGACCTAAGTTAACGCCGGCGTTTCCGACGTACATGGTCCGATTCGGATTCTTCGACTCCGGTGCGCTCGCTCTTCATGAACGGCGAGGGAGCGGTGAGGAGGTTTGTGACAAATACAGCAAGTTAGCTCTCGCTTCGCGGGAATAGCAAGTTAGCGAGTTAGCGTATCTGCGGCGTACCTGAGCCTTTTCCTTCTGTTCGTTGCTGTGGAAACTCGCGACAGCAAATCGTGATTCCCAAGATGACAACGGGATGACGAACCCCGGCCCCGGCTGCCGCGTTAGAGTGGAGGCGGGGGAGTTTCTTTGACCAAGACGCGCCCAACTCGCAGGACGCCGGTGCGGCGGAACAGCCGTCGGCACAACTCATCGCGGCGGCGGCTGGGCTGGAAGGTGCGTCTGACTCTGTCCTCTATCCTGGTGATTCTTGGTCTGCTGGGCGGCGGAATGATTGCCCGAATGCTGGCCCCCACCTCCAATACCTCGCTCACGCGGATGGACGCCATCATCGTGCTGGGCACGCCGGCTGACAGGGACGGCAACCCCACGCCGGAGCTTTTGGCCCGCGTGACCGAGGGGGTGCGCGAGTATGAACGAGGCGTGGCGCCACGGCTGATTCTGACCGGGGGAGCAGTGCACAACCAATTTGTGGAGGCGCGGGTGATGGCCGGAACCGCGCACGCGCAGGGAATTCCGGAGTCGGCGATTTTTGTAGAGCCGGAGGCGAGGGATACGATTGAAAACGCCTGCTACGCGGAGCGGATCATGAAAGCGCACGGCTGGCGGTCAGCAGAGGCGGTTTCAAGCGCCAGCCACCTGCCTCGCGCGGGTATCATCTTCAACAACCTGCCGCTGGAGTGGCGCGCTCACGCGGCTCCTCAACTGGGACCGAGGCCGGCGGCTTACCTTGGGGCGGCAGCATCCGTCGAAGCCTTCAAGACCGTGCGCTACCTGATCTGGACGCGGTGGACCGAGCGCTGCGAGCCTTGACGCGAACATGGCGTCCGGTTTGCGTTGTCCAAGGCCGGTATCGTCCTGTAAGCTGGAGTACCATGCGTCTTTCAGTTAGATTTTTCGCTTCTCTTGCCGCCGTAGCCGTTCTGGCTCTGTCTTGTGGACTCTGCGCGCAGGCGCAAACCACCGCCTCGCCGACGGTCGGCAATGGCACCTATATTGCCAGCGATCCGCTGGCCAATGTGCGCTACGACAACCGCTACGATGTTTCCCTGGGAATGGCCTACGACCATATAAAGGCCGGACCGAACGTGCTGCAAGGGGCAAACCTGGGCGGACTGGATCTTTCCGCTTCCTACTGGTTCGCCAAGCACTGGGGCGTCGAGGGCTCGGGGCGCTACTACTTGGGTAGCAGCGGCGTGGGCACACCCAACACCGCGAACGTGGTGGGTCCGTTCGTCAGCCAGCAGGTTTTTGTTGCCGGTCCTGAATGGCTGGGGCCGCACAACAAGCATGGCGCACTGATTGCCCACGCGATGTTTGGCGGGGCGCACTTTGATTCGCATGAATATCCACTCAATGCGCAAGGGGTTAATTTCTACTACAACCAGGTTGCTCCGGCGGCGATCATTGGCGGCCACATGGACCTGAACCGCTCAGCGCACTGGGTCTTCCGCATCACGCCGGATGCGGTGATGACTCACTACGGCACGAACTACGGGAGCAAGATCTCGCAGTACGATGTCAACTTCGCCATCTCGGTAGGCGTCCAGTACAAGTTCCAGAAGAAGCGGTAGAAGACCGGCAACCTCTGGCTGGCGCATCGGTAGCACTAGCAACCGCCGCACCGAAGCGGCAATCTTCCTAAAACCGGAGCCCCAGCGACAGATCAATGTCAGCGGCGGCTCCGGTTTTGCGTTTGGGGCAGCTATCTCTGATCAAGCGAGATGGACTGCTGAATTCAACTGCGTGTGGTATTCTCCATCCCTTGGCAATGTCCGTGGGAAAAATGTCCCGGGAGGATATGCTGTAGTGGATGGCGCACTTCCTGCTCCAGAGGAGGAATCTCCGGTCAGGAATCCGCGCGAAGGCGGGGCTCAACGGCTATGAAAGACACGCTTGGAGTATTGCTGGCGGGCGGAGCGGGAGAACGGCTCTTCCCTCTGACACGGGATCGCGCAAAACCGGCCGTGCCATTTGGCGGGCACTACCGCATCATCGACATCACCCTCTCCAACTGCATCAACTCCGGCCTGCGCAAGGTCTTCATTCTGACGCAGTACAAGGCGCTGTCACTGAACCGGCACATCCGCGAAGGGTGGACAGGGATTGTGGCCCAGGAGCTGGGCGAATTCTTCGAGATGATGCCGCCAATGCAGCGCACCGGATCGAACTGGTACATGGGGACCGCCGATGCGGTGTACCAGAACATCTACTCGATCGGCAGCGAGCAGCCGAAGTACATGATCATCCTCTCCGGCGACCATATCTACAAGATGAACTACAGCCGCATGCTGGAGTACCACATTGAAACTCATGCCGATGTGACGCTGGCCGCGCTGCCGATTCCGCCCGATCAGGTGAAGCAGTTCGGTGTGGTGGAGGTGGGGAAGACAGGCGAGGTGCTGGGTTTCCAGGAGAAGCCCGCCTCGACAAGCTTCCGGTCGCCGTTCAACCCCAACGCCGTGGATGCCTCGATGGGCATTTACATCTTCAACACCGAGGTTCTGCTGAAGGCGCTGATCGCCGATGCCGAGGACCCGAACTCGAAGCACGACTTCGGCCATGACATTCTGCCCAATATGCTGGGCAAAAAGAAGATGATGGCCTACTCCTTTGTGGACGAGAACAAGCAGCAGGCGCTCTACTGGCGCGACGTGGGCACGCTGGACGCATACTACGACGCCAACATGGACCTGTGCGCGGTTTCGCCGGTCTTCAACTTGTACGACAAGAGCTGGCCCCTGCGCACACGTATGCGCCAGTATGCACCGGCCAAATTTGTCTTCGGCGAGCCGGGGCGTTCGGGCGTGGCAATCAACTCAGTCATCTCCGACGGCACCATCATCTCAGGCGCCACGGTGTCGAACTCCGTGGTCTCGCCGGATGTGCGCGTGAACTCCTACTCCACCGTGGACGCCAGCATCGTCTTTTCGCACGTGAACATCGGACGGCACTGCCGCATCCGCCGCGCCATCATCGACCGGCACGTCCACATTCCCGAAGGGACGGTCATCGGTTTCGACCCGGCGGAGGACAAACGCCGGTATTTTGTCACCCCGTCGGGGCTGACCATTGTCACCCGCGAAGTTTCCCTCTTTGAGAACCCCGTCGATTCGGACTTCCAGCAGAGGTATTAGAGGAAAAACCAGAGTCAACGCGCCAAACTACGCTCCTGATGAACGAGGCAGAATCAAATCCATGGTTTTCAAGAAAGCTGGCAAGTTAGCCACCGCTTCGCGGTGATAGCAAGTTAGCAAGTCGGCGAATTTTATAGACACCACAACAGCAACTCGAGATCCGCTTCAGGATTGCGCTTCGTCTTGCAGTTCCCGCGCCTGCTCCTCGTGGCGCAGCACGCGCAGCGCACCCTCCGCCAGCGCCTGCAACTCATCCTCTCCCGGATAGACCGTCACGGGCGCGATCCATTGAATCGCCGCACATAACTGCTGGACAAGCTTCTGGGAGTAAGCCATTCCTCCGGTCAGCAACACAGCATCCACGCGGCCGTTGAGCACCGTGGCCATGGCCCCGATGTCTTTGGCCGTTTGGTAAACCATGGCATCGAAGATCAACTCGGCCTGGCCATCTTCCGCCGCGATTCTCCGCTCCACTTCGCGCAAATCCTTGGTGCCAAGATAGGAGTAGACCCCCCCCTCGCGGTTCAGCAGGCTCCACAACTGCGGCTCGGTGTACTGGCCGCTGAAACAAAGCCGGATTACCTTCAGCACTTGCAGGCCACCCGAGCGATCCATGGCAAAGGTGCCTTCCTGGCCGGCAACATTGACATCGATCATCTTGCCGTTCTCGTGCGCGGAGACGGAGATGCCGCTGCCCAGATGGGCCACAATCAGCCGCAACTCCGGGTAGGGCCGCTTTTGCTCGCGCGCATATCGTCTGACCATGGCCTTGGTGTTCAGGGCGTGCGAGAGGCATTGGCGGCCCACCAGCGCCGAACCGGAGATGCGCGCCGGCTCGATGAACTCATCCACGCTGACAGGATCGACGATGAAGGCTTCGGCCTCCGCCTTTCGGGCGATGGCCTGGGCCAGAAACGCGCCCAGATTCGAGGCGTGTTCCCCATAGCGCGTGGAGCGCAGATCCTGGAGCATGGCCTCGTTGACCCGGTAGGTGCCGCTGGCCAGGGGACGCATCAAGCCGCCGCGCCCGACCACGGCCTGCAACCGCTCCAGCGGGAAACCCGCATCGGTCAACTCCCGCTCAATGCGCGACTGGCGAAATTCCAATTGATCGAGGATGGGACGGCCGCGGAATGGGTCCATCTCGCTGTCTGAGTGGCTCAGGTTGCGCACCAGTTCGGGGCGCTCATCGGCATAGATGGCAATCTTGGTCGAGGTGGAGCCGGGATTGATGGCCAGAACCCTGAATTCACCGGCAGGCATACAGTACCCCCAAGGCCATTCCATTTACCTTGTTTTGCGCGCTTTCGACCCGTGACGGAATCAGAATGGGAACCTTTGCGCCGACCACCACATGACCGAATTCCCAACCGGCGAGGAAGATGATCGACTTGGCCAGCAGATTGCCCGCCTCAATGTTGGGAACGATGAGGCAATCGGCGTGCCCCGCGACCGGATTGCTGATTCCCTTGGCCTTCGCGGCCCATTCCAGCAACGCATTGTCCAGCGCCAGCGGACCGAAGACGTCGGCCTCGCCGAAGTCGCCCGCCGCGCCCATTTTCGTCAGCGCCGTTGCATCCATCGTGGAGGGCATGGCTTCGGTTGGCACTTCGATCGCACTCATAATCGCGACCTTCGGACGCCGCACTCCCAGGCAGTGCAACATTTCGATGGCGTTCAGGATGATCTGCTTCTTCTGCGCGAGCGTCGGGGCGGGATTCAATCCGCCATCCGAGAGCCCCGTCAACCGCGGCCCGTCCGCGCCGCGGCGCTCAAAAAAAGCAACGTCGCAGAGCAGGCGTCCGGTGCGAAGGCCCTTTTCCTTATCCAGAACCGGGTGTAGCAACTGATCGGTGCGCAAGTGGCCTTTCATCAAAATGTCGATGCTGCCCTCACGCGCCATTTTCACCGCAATCTCAGCGGCGTTTCCCATTGCGGGGACAAACTCAGCCTTCGCTACCAGTTCCTGGAAGCCAAGCGCTTCAGCATGGGCGCGAATCCGCTTTGCGTCGCCAATCAGTACGGGAAACGCGATCTCGGCGCGCAAAGCATCCGCAGCGGCGGTCAATGCGACTTCATCGTCGGCCAGAACAACCCCGACGCGCTTTGGGCCGACTGCACACGCCAGTTTCCGCAATTCCGCGAATGAGCGAATGCCCTCCGCCGCCTGCAATTCAACTGATTCCATACCAATCCCTCTTGTTAGAAGCTGAAACTCTTCCCGGAGAATCTTACTGCGCTACACTAGACCCTGGCAGGAGGACCGGGCGGTCGCTGCCGGAGGCTCTCGCTCACGCGAGGGACCGCCGGGGGAGGAAAGTCCGAACTCCGCAGGGCAGTGTGCCGGATAACGTCCGGGACGCGGG
>Ga0181535_10000171_pt1 | contig 100056 bp, 99 predicted proteins | sample PEATcosm2014_Bin_44_FD_119774 | JGI IMG/M metagenome (GOLD analysis project Ga0181535, IMG submission 119774) | Peatland microbial communities from MTU Mesocosm Facility, Houghton, MI, USA - PEATcosm2014_Bin17_30_metaG | ecosystem: Environmental > Terrestrial > Soil > Wetlands > Peat | place... | reverse complement strand
CAAGATTAAACCGGTCGTCCAGATTGACGTACTCAACGCCGATGCACCGGACCTTGTCGTGGGAATGGAAGGGTATGTCAACCTGACGATCAAGAACATCGGCTACGAGGACGGGAAACAGGCAACGGTCACGATCATAAGACACGGTACCAGCGCCGTGATCCCGACCGATGATAATGTCTATATCGGGGACTTCCCGAGAGACGGGATCGTCACCTGCCTGTACAAGGTCTCCGTATCCAGCGATGCGCAGCAGCAGTCCTACCCCATCGATGTGGACGTGACCTATACGAACGCTGAGGGCGACACGGTGACCTCGGCGATCGATACCGTCGGCGTGCCGGTGGAAAACAAACTCAGTTTTGTTGTTCTGTCACCTCCGGCGGTCGTTACGCAGGGATCGACCAGCGTGATCACCGTGGTCTACCAGAATACGGGATCGGTCACGGCAAACCAGGCGCAGGCCCGGCTCTCGGCGGTTGATCCGCTGTCAAGCTCGGACACCAATGCGTATCTCGGGGATATCCCACCCGGCGGGAACGTGACTGCCCAGTACGCAATAACCGCCGCAAGCGGGGCTGCGCCCGGGACCTATGCTCTCGATACCGAGGTCAGGTACCGTGATGCACTCGATAACAGCCAGATCTCCGATACCTTCAAGGCAGATGTCCAGGTGGTGCCCCGGCCGGCAACCTCCCCCCTTGTACAACTGCTTGAGATTGTCGCCGTTGTCGCGGTGATCCTCGGCGCTGCCGGCTACTACGTGTTCGTTGTGAGGAAGAAAAAGTGAGGTGCGGCTGGAGCGGGGCGCTGCCGGCCCCCGGAATACGGACGATACGGGAGATGCGCTCTGTTCTTGCCGACCCTGCTTGCGCGGCAAGCGACCCTCTCTATTACATGTACCGGGATTTGGCCCGGTCGGAGGTAGACCGGCGCTGGTTATCAGCTCATCAGCTCCGCTATGATATTACGGTCATTCCACCGCGGAACCTCTGCGGCGAGTATGTCAAGACAAAGGGGCATTACCATCCCGTCAACCCGACCGGCACCGGATACCCGGAGCTGTACGAGGTCGTGGAAGGTACAGCACAGTTTCTCCTCCAGACACACACCCTGGATGATGTCGTCCTTGTCTTTGCTGGTACCGGGGCGTGCATGGTCATTCCGCCGGGGTACGGCCACATCTCCATCAATCCCTCGTCGGACACCACGCTTGTGATGGCAAACCTGGTCTCGACGGCGTTTGAGAGCGAGTACGGAGAGTACGAGACTCTCCACGGTGCGGCATATTACGTTATGAGCGACGGCCGGATTATAAAAAACCCGCACTACCCGGACATGCCACCGGTCCGGAAGTATACTGTGGTTAAGGGACAGGGTGCGGGGGGCCGATCCTGTGCAGGATCGATCTATTCCCTGATCGGTGACCTGGATACTCTTGCATTTCTCAACGAGCCGGAAAAATACCTGGATATTTTTAGGGGACTGTTAAAAGACTAGGTGCGGCAAGGCGCTTATGGGCGTTCTTCTGTGCCCGGGCCAGCACTTTTTCTTCGGCTGGGGATGCGGCTTTCCAGCCATTTACCTCAAGATTCATGAGTGCCGCATCAATCTCGGCGTAGGAAAGTCCGATCTCACCCTCGTCACTCTGCCCGGCCCAGAGCCCGGCTGACGGCGTTTTTGTGAGGATCGGCTCCGGGATCTTCATCTCCCGTGCCATTTCGTAGACCTCGGTCTTGTACAGATGGACGATGGGCTGGAAGTCCGCCGCATTGTCCCCGTACTTGGTGCAGTAGCCAAGCATGCACTCGCTCCGGTTGGAGGTCCCGCATACAAGCCGGTGGTCCCGGTTCGCGTGGTAGTACAGCACCGTCATCCGGATCCGGGCCATGAGGTTCCCGAGCAGGTACGGGGACTCCGTAAAGCCCGGAAGGGTCTTAAATGCCTCAAGCATGGGGTCGATGCATACCACCCGGTGCTCCATACCGAGACTGGCACAGAGCACTTGTGCGTCCTTTACATCCTGCGGGTTACTGACCGATGTCGGCAGGGAAAGCCCGAGCACCTTTTCCGGTCCTACCGCCCGGCAGCAGAAGGCGGCTGCGACTGCCGAGTCCACGCCCCCGGAAACTCCGACAACTATCCCGGTACACCCGCTGTTCCAGTAGGCGTACCGGATCATCTGCTCAACCTGTCCCATCCGGCACCCGAGTTCTATGGCCATACCATATCTCCTCTGTTAGAACAGGCGGATAAATTTTTTTAACTGTTCGGTGTTCCCTGCCACGATCACTGCGTCCCCTTCCCGCAGTGCCTCGGCTTCTGATGGCAGGACAATGACCCGGTCCGGGGTCTCGATCCCGAGGACCCGTACGCCACTTGCACCTGCGACACTCCCGATCGTTCGGTCCGTGGGGTGCCGGATCTGTTTTAGTACGACCACTTCCCCGTCAGGGAGATCGATAAGGATTGTGATCGTATCGGCAAGCACTATCCTGCCGACCGTCTGGCCGCCGATCCGCGGGAGCAGCGCAACATAATCCGCACCAGCCCGGTACAGTTTCTCCACGGAGGACGGCTCGTTTGCCCGGGCAAGGATCCGGATATCAGGGTTGAGGTTGCGGGCCATCAGCGTGGTGAAGATGTTCACGTCATCATCGTTGAGCGCGACGATGCAGAACCGGGCCTCCCCGATTCGCGCCTCTCGCAAAATCTCCTCGTCTTCAGCATTCCCGGTCACCTCGTTTACATCGTATTTTTTTGAATCGACCACCACGCAGGAGATACCCGATGCCACCATCTCGCTGTATGCGGCAGACCCCACATCGCCAAATCCCGCGATAACCGCGTGGCCGATCTGTTCTTTATCGACCTCAAGTTCCTCGTGGACTGCCCGGCGGATAGCATCTGCAGTCCCGAAAAGAAAAAGCGAGGTGGTGATATCGAGCGTTTCTGACGGCTCCGGACGGGAGATAAACCTGCCTGCTTTCCAGATAAACGGGGCGATGATGCCGTACTGCCCGTACAGGTCCAGCTCGCCAAGCGTTTTTCCCGTCGCCTTGCTCTTGGGCATGACCGGGATGTGGATCAGCCGGAGGGTTTTTTCCGGGAATTCATCCTTGTTGATGGTGAGCCGGTCAAGTCCGGGAATGGCGGGTTCGGTGTCCCCTGCCGGGTTGAGGATGGCGTGCCGGGCGAGAATCCTCCCGGTAACCTGCTTTGGGGAGAGCACGTATTCTGCCCCGGCATATCGCAGGTACCGGTCAAAGGAGATCTTATCGACGATCGAGATAATCCTGGCCGAAGTAAGCCCCCGTATCCCCAGAACAATGCTTGCCGTCGTCCGCTCGTTCTCGCAGAGGATCATGAAATCCGCGTTTTTTATCCAGGCCTGCTCCCATGTCTGCGGGTCATCATAATCCCCCCATATGACAAATGCCCCTCTCCGGTGTTTCCGTGCAAGTTCGCGTGCCGCATTTTCATCTTCTTCGACAAGGAGCACCTCCTTGTCCGAGAGTGACAGGCTCTCTACCAGTGCGTGGGAAAGTTCGCCGTTCCCGATGATCACGGTGTGGTGGAAGAGCGCATGGGGCGTACGGCGGGCCGGTCCCGAACGGAGCACCGCAACGAGATACGGGGTGAGAAGAAGGGGTATGACCATGAAGATCATGATGACACCCGAGAGCATCATGACCGATGAGAAGAGGATCATCGCATCCGAGTGGTAGACAAGCAGGCTTCCCGTGGTTGTGATCGTCTGTATCACAAATAAAACCGACTGCGACCAGTCTACCGGTGTCCCTTCCAGCTGCGGGTACAGCCCATGGAAGAGGATGGTATAGATGAGGATGAGCAGGGCGAACATCACGAAATAAATCAGGATCCGCATCCATGCAGACGTGTGGATGATCCGCCAGACGACATTTTTCCTTGATCTCATGATACGATCCTCCGTTCAATGTTCCGACGGATGCTGCAGGTTTCACATTTCCCGCCGCTGATCGGTTCGCCACACACCGGGCATGATGCGGGTAACCCTTGCGCTGCAGAGATACCGGCCAGGGTCCCGGCGAGGTTTGCGAGCGCGAACTTTGTGGCCGGGTGCCGGCGATCGTAGGTGTCGAGTGCCACCCGTGCATCCGCCAAACGGGAGCCGCTGCCGTGACAGGGGCACGGAGGCAGGGTGCCACAACCGTCACACTCCGGATGCAGCTCCGCATACCGGATCACTTCCGGCGCCGGGATCTCCATGAACGGCCGGATGACGGGGATGCGTTTTTTTCCTGTTGTTCCCGAAGAGAACAGGGTGCATTCGATGGTTCCTGAAAGCAGGCTGGAAAAAAAGGCCCCGGCGTTGTCGTCAACGGTAGTGGGGAATGCGCACCGGGTCACACCGTGTGCTTCTGCGATCTCCCCTATCAGATCTTTTTTGAGCACCCGGCAGGAGCGGCAGGCCGCTTCCTGCCCGTCCTGCTGTACGATCGCATCCATCGTCGTGCCGTACCGTTCCGCAAACGAGCCGCAGAACCATTCGATACCGCAGGCAGCCGCCACGTTCCGGGCCTGATCCGGTGCAGAGCAGCCGCTCATACCGGGGTCGATGGTGATCGCAGAGAGCCGGATATCACGGCGGTTTGCCGTGAGTTTTGCAAGGAACACGAGCAGGGCGGCTCCTGCTGCATCTCCCGAAAGTACAACGGTGATATGGTCCCCCGGGCGCAGCCAGCCGTGCAGGCGGATGGCACGTTTGGCCTTTGCCTCAAAATCTTTCAGAAAATGCACCGGGCAGAGGTGTTTTCCCGAATAGGGCTGAAAAACGAGCGCCTCGCGCCGGCACGTATCGCATTGCATAGGAGACTATTCCGATCTGATCTGGATGATCAAAGATGTTTAAGGTTGTGATGCTCCGGCGATAGTGGCCACGGAGACCATGATTTTATAGTCTGCCACATAACCACTTCTAACAACCATGGTCGTGTCTCCGGAGCGTATCCGCAGCCTGCACAAATACGAAAAAGCGATTCTTGTCGCGCTCGAGCGCCAGATGAAGCGGTACGAGTGGGTACCGCTCGAAAGTCTCCAGCAGGCGACGGGTCTCGCCGAGTCCGAGGTCAATTACCGGTTGTCACGGCTTATCCAGTGGGGCATGGTGCGGTTTAACCCGGTACCGTACGACGGTTATGCGCTCGTCTTTGGCGGGTACGACACGCTCGCGCTTATCACCCTTACCCGGAAAGGTGTTATCTCGGCGCTGGGAACAAAAATCGGGGAGGGTAAGGAGTCGGTAGTGTTCGATGCGCTCGGCCTTGGGCCGGTGGCGATCAAGTTCCACCGGATCGGCCAGCGTTCGTTTAATACGGCCCGGGTCAACCGGGAGTATCTTCCTGAAACCGGCAACTGTCCGTGGCTGCTTGCCTCCCGGCTTTCCGCTGAACGCGAGTACGCGGCTCTTACGCTCCTCCACCCGAGAGTTTCCGTCCCGCTTCCCATCGGCCAGAACAGGAATGCGGTCGTGATGGCGCTTATCGAAGGGCCGGGCCTTTCAAAGTGCCGGCTTTCGGATCCCCGGGCCACGCTCGACGATATCCTCGCAAACGTGCGGGCCGCATACCAGGCCGGCGTTATCCACGCAGATCTCTCGGAGTACAACATCCTTCTTGAGAACGGGAAATGTGTCATCATCGACTGGCCGCAGTGGATGGAGGCCACCCACCCCAATGCCGGCGCCATTCTCGAACGCGATATCAGCAATATATTAGCCTTCTTTGTGCGGAAGTACAAACTGGAGTATGACCCCGGGGAAGCACTGCGATGCGTGACCGGCTGAGTGTGTTTGGGATCGACATTATCAAAGGCTCGGTGAGGTCGCGATCCCGCCGGCCGATGTACGCGCTTGTCCGTATGGACGGGCAGGATATTTTAAGCGAGAGTACGGTCTCGATGTTCCGGCTCTTCCGTCTGCTTGCCGAGGAACGGCCCGATATCCTTGCCGTCGACAGCCTCCAGGAGATCGCGACCGACCAGCACGAACTTTTCTTCTTTTTACAGGGCCTTCCCCCGCAGACGAAGCTCGTGCAGGTGACCGGTGGCGAGAAAAAGGAGACCCTCGGGAAAGTTGCCGCCCGGTACAATATCAGTTTCGACCGGTTCGATCCCTTCGCCGAGGCCCGCACCACGGCCCGGGTCGTGTCGCTCGGCGCTGGCGCAGAGGTTATCGCGTTTGAGAACGAGAGCGAAATCGTGGTGAGCCGGCACCGGTCGCCGGGCCGGGGTGGGTGGAGCCAGAACCGGTACGTGCGGAAGATCCACGGTGCCGTCCAGTTCAAGGGTCGGGAGATTGAAATGCAGCTTGTAGCGGCCGGGCTCCGGTACGAGAAGAAGGAGACCAAAGCCTTCGGGGGGTGCAGCCGGGTGGCCTTCCGGGTCTTTGCCGTGCGGGGCCAGGTGCCGGTCGGAACGTACCGCGGCGCCGACGTGCAGGTCAGGATCAGCGGCAAGCGCCTCGAACGGATCCGGTTCCGGCCCCTCTCGGGCAAACCCCGGTACCTGATCGTGGGGATCGATCCGGGCACCACGACCGCGGTTGCTGCGCTTGACCTCGATGGCAACCTCATGCACCTTGAAAGCTCGCGGCAGATGAACATGTCCGGCGTGATAGAAACCCTGTACCGGGTGGGTAAGCCGCTTGTCATTGCTTCCGATGTGCGGGAGATGCCGTACTCGGTGGAGAAGATCCGGCGGGCGTTCTCGGCGGTCGCCTACACTCCCCGGCAGGACACAAGCGTTGAAGCAAAACTCGGGCTCACCGTCGGTTTCCCGTACACAAATGTCCACGAGAGGGACGCTCTCTCGGCGGCGCTCGATGCCTATCTCCAGTACCAGAACAAGTTCCGGAACCTCATCAGGCGCGTGCCCCCGGGCCACGACCTCGACGAAGTACGGGCAGGGGTGATCCGTGGCCAGGCGCTCGACCAGGTACTGATCGACCTCAACGCGGTGGCGCCGGCCGCCCCGGTAAAGGAAGCGCCACCCGCACCGGTTGCGGCACGGCACGATGAGCGGGTGCGGGTGCTGGACGGCATGGTTAAAAGGCTGCGTACATACGTGGCCGAACTTCAGGAGGAAGTCAAGGCAAAGGAGTACGAGATCCACCGGCTCCAGGGACGGCTCCGCGCCATGCACGATACCCGTGACGTGCAGCTCTCCAAGGATGCCGAGGTGACAAAACAGGGTGCAATCATCCAGAGCCTCAAGAAACGGCTCAGGAAAGAGGAGCGTCACAGCCGCACGCTCGCAAAACGGGTGGAACGGATCAGGTCATTTGCCGAGCTCTCTGTTGATGGCGAGGCGCTGCCGGTAAAAGTGATGGATGCGCTCACGAAAGAGGGGTTGCGCCGGCTCATGGACGATACCGGCCTCGGTGAAGGCGAGATTGTCTTTGTGCAGCGCACCGTCGGCTGGGGACGGGGTGTCGTAAAGGATCTGGCCGATATACCGGTCAGGGCCCTGATCACGCCTGCCGCTCTTCAGGGAGAGCGCGACCCGCAGATCGTCCCTGCATTCCGGGAGGCCGGCATCCCCCTGCTCACCGATACGGATGCCGGCGTGCAGGTGCGGGGCCGGGTGGGGCTTGCCGCAAAAGACCGGTTCGAAGCCGCGATTGCCCGCTGGCAGGATGAACAGGCGCAGTTTTTGCGCGAGAAAAAATCCAGCCAGATCGAGCACATGTTCAAGGAGTACAAGAGCGAACGGGGAAAGGAAGTGCGCAAAGGAGGCTAAAAAATTATGGACGATCGGGAACTCTTAAAGACAGTGATGGGAATTGTCGGAGAGGAAAACTGCCATGACGACTGCGCCGTGCTGCCGTGCGGCGACCAGCTGATGGTGGTGACGACCGACATGCTCCATAAGACAACCGATTTTGTCGATGGCATGACCGACTGGCAGATCGGCTGGATGAGCGCTGCCGTTACCATCAGCGATATCGCGAGCATGGGGGCGACACCGAAGTATGTACTCATCGCCGTGGGGCTCGACCGGTGGGAGCATCTTGCCGGCATCATGCAGGGCGCACAGGACTGCAGTAAAAAATTCGGCGCGGCGATCATTGGTGGGGACATCGACCACCACGACGAACTCACGGTAGTGACGACCGGCCTTGGTCTCGTGGACCGGGCGCACATCGTCCGGAGGGAAGGAGCCAGAGCCGGAGACCTTGTCTGCATCACCGGCACCCCGGGGCAGGCACAAGGCTGGCTCGACGGGTACAAACAGTTTGAAAAGGCGCTGTTCGAGCCGCAGCCCCGGGTGGCAGAGGGCCAGCTGCTCTCACGCGGGGGGGGAGTGACCGCGATGATGGATGACAGCGACGGGATCGCCCTCTCACTCTACGATCTTATGAGCGTCAACGAATGCGGTTTTTCTCTGGACTCCGAGAAGGTCCCCCGGCCGGCCGGTATTCCGCAGCCGCAGGCCCGCGAGCTCGCACTGTACGGCGGCGGGGATTACGAACTGATCTTCACGCTCGCCCCGGACCGGTACCCGGTGGCCGGTGTTCCCTGCACGGTGATCGGAAAAGCGATCCCCGAAAAGGCGGTGCTCGCAGATGGCGAGCCCATGGAGAAACGCGGGTACCAGCACCGGTGGTCGTAACCCGGTAGTCGGGATACACCGGCGCATTTCTCTTAAATACAAACAACAAGAGATAATGGATAACTAACTATCCCGGTCACCCCTCATGGAATCGCTGGAAAGCAAACTGGATCACCTCGCCCCGGATCAGCGTCGGGAGGTTGAGGACTTTGTCGACTTCCTGATCCAGCGGGCGGAAGGGATCCGTGTCACCGTGCAGGTTGCATCCCACGAGGCTCCGGCCCTCCCAAAGTCCGTCGCGCCCCCGCTTATCTCTTCGGATCCCGTCCCGGTTGAGGAGCCGGCCATACTCCAGCCCCGGGCAGATGCTCCTCCTGCTGCAGTAATGCCGGTGCATGAGGCTGAACCTCCTGCGGTCATCCAGGAGATTGCCGGTGATGACGGGTCGGACTCTTCTGACGGGTACTTCGATTACGGGCGGTTTGAGAAAACCGCTCCCCCGGCTCCGCTTCCCCCCTCTCCTGCGGATGAAACGATAAAAAAAGTCAAGAGAAAACTGATCCAAAAGAGCGAGCAGGTGTCAAAGAACCAGCTGCTTGACTGGATCGATTGACTTTTTACGGTAACAGGAAAACCGCCGCCCGGTCACTTTTCTAAAGATTAAAACGGATGCAAAAACGAATGGACTCGACGGGATTCGAACCCGTGGCCTTCACGTTGCAAACGTGACGATCTACCCCTGATCTACGAGCCCTTTAGTGTGGCATATACTTTTTCTGCGGCATCCATATAGTTGTTACTGTTCCGCCCGAAAAAAAGAGACGGAATAGTCCCGCCGATCAACTGGTTATGGTTGTTTATGCTTGTGATAGATCGTAAAGAGGGTCGCAGCCGCACCTATCATGGCGGTGATGATACCCGGCACAGCGCACATGCGGTCAGAGCGTGAGATAGGGTTACCATAACAAATTCTCCAGCCTAGGATCAGTGGTGGTCGAGATCCGTGTTGATGTTTTCGTATCCGGCCGGTCTCCCACGATGGCTGTCGCCGTTTCTTTTTTTTCTGGTGGGGGATGCACTGTTGCCGAAGATGAAGATTTTATAAAACACCGGGCCCAAGAAATTAATTAATCTTGGGGGAAGCGTTTGCTGGAAACTCCCTCAAAGGACCGGAGATACCCGTATGGTAAAACTGATCATTGAACCAAAGAAAGCAAAGGATGGCCAGATCGATTACATCGTTACGTACCACGATGTGAAGACCGACAACCAGTTCACGGTTACGACAACAAACGACATGAACGAGGCGGTTCAGCGTCTCAGGGAGACGCTTGAGAGCGAGGTAAAGACGCTCACCGCGAAGTGAATGGTCGTTTGAAAAATCGCAGGTTCTTTTTTGTGTCTGAAGAAACTGATTTGAACTGATCGGGTTCATACCAGACCCCGGTAAATGAAAAACGAATGGACCCGGCGGGATTTGAACCCGCGGCCTCTACGTTGCGAACGTAGCGATCTACCCCTGATCTACGAGCCCGATGTGGTATTACAATTCTCCCGCGGATGGAATATAGTTGTTGCTGTGTGGGGTACCGCCACGGGAAAAATAAAAAATCAGAGGATGATCTCGATGTCGAGTTTCTCTGCCAGTTCTTTGTACCTGTTCCTGATCGTGACTTCAGTGACCCCGGCCACTTCCGCCACTTCGCGCTGGGTGCGCCGCTCGCCACCCAGGATCGAAGAGATGTAAATCGCGGCTGCCGCGACACCGGTCGGACCCCTGCCGCTCGTCAGCTCGCGTTCCCCTGCCTGACGCAGGATCTCGACCGCACGGCTCTGCACCTCTCCCTTGAGCGTGAGCCCGGAGCAGAAGCGCGGAACGTAGTCGATGGGGGAGGTTGGGAGGAGTTTCAAGCCGAGTTCACGGGAGATGAACCGGTACGTCCTGCCGATCTCTTTTCTTGAGACACGGGACACTTCGGCGATCTCATCGAGCGTCCGGGGCACGCTGCACTGCCGGCAGGCCGCGTAGAGAGCCGCTGCGGCCACGCCTTCGATACTCCGGCCCCGGATCAGGTTCTTGTCCACCGCGTCACGGTAGACCACGGCTGCGGTCTCACGCACGTTTCTCGGGAGGCCAAGTGCCGAGGCCATGCGGTCAAGTTCCGAGAGGGCAAAGGCGAGGTTTCTCTCCGTCGCATTGCTCACGCGGATCCGGCGCTGCCACTTGCGGAGACGGTAGAGCTGGGCGCGGTTCTTCGAAGAGATTGCACGGCCGTACGAGTCCCGGTTGCGCCAGTCGATCATCGTGGAAAGACCCTTGTCGTGGATCGTAAAGGTCATCGGGGCGCCGACTCTTGACCTCTTCATGCGCTGGTCGTGGTCAAACGCACGCCACTCGGGGCCACGGTCGATAAAATCATCATCGATCACAAGCCCGCAGCTCTGGCAGACCAGTTCCGCCCGCTCGTAATCGTGCACCAGCTGCCGGCTCCCGCACTCGGGACAGACGGTCTCGGTGTGGTTCTCGGCTTTCTTTTCTGACTCTTTTACTTTGATACGCGATTTGAGCGCTTCTCTTTCAGTCTGAAGGAGTTTTAATTTTTCAATTTCCTGCATCCGGCTTCACCATTGTTATCTTACTGTAGTCCTGAATGATCCAGAACGGGTCGTTTGGGGGGTACGGGACTCCCTCGCAAATACTTTTTCGCCCGGTGCGACACTGCACGGGCCATGGGTGAGGACAAGGGCATAGGGAGATTTCACATTCCCAAAGACGTCCATGATCTTTCCCACCGGTTTTGTCCTCCGGTCCATCACTTCGCTGTACAACCCCGGGAGTTGGGCGGCATCGCACTGGATAATGACCATACGGCTGCCGTAGGTGCTCATCGCTCGACCAACAACCTTCACTTTAAACAACCCCGGGGTGTATAACAAAGTACTAAATTAATTAAGTAATCTATATATGTAAAACCCCGAGGTATTTAAACGTTCCGTGAAAGTATAAATAGAAATTTCAGGAACGGAGGAACTGATCGATATTTAAAGACATGATGCCCGCAGATTCAGCAACGGTCAGCCCGGCACCCTCCGCCACGATCTGTTTGCTTGATTTGTCCAGCAGATCGTGAGGTGCATGAGCGTCCGAATCCACAACCAGCTGGCACGAAGTTTCGCGTGCGATACGTGCCACGTGGCCGTTCGTGCGGTTGTGCCCGCCCCGGGAGGTGATCTCAAGGGCGATCCCGTTCTCGTGGGCTAGCCGGGCGTCCTCGTGCGTGATGAGCCCCGGGTGGGCAAGCACATTCACATCATCGCAGGTGCAGGCCGCGTGGTTGGTGCCGGGTGCAACCGGTTCAACGGTCGTCTCCCCATGGACGAGTACGATCTCCGCTCCCGCCTGCCGGGCCTGCCGGGCGACTGCTGCAATCTGTGATGGGGGCACGTGAGTAATCTCGACCCCGCACAGGAGCCGTACACCGAAGAGCCGGGCAGATTCCTGCACGTCAAGAAGCGTTTTTACGACAGACACTGCATTTGATGTATCGACATGATCGGTGATGGCGACGGTGGTATACCCGAGCACGGCCATGCGCCGCACCAGTTCGGAGGGGAGCATCTCGCCATCGGAAAGGATTGTGTGGGTGTGGAGATCGTAAAGGCCGGTCACCGTTTCACCACCATGTTACGGGCAACTTTTTTGATGAGTGCCTCTTTTTTCCCGGTCCATGTGGCGATGACCCGTCCTTCGTGCCGGGCCCAGTAGGCCGGATGGTGGCGCTCCTCGGCCTGGCAGGCAATCCCGAGCCGTTTTAATGCCTGTTCGATATCTCCTGCTACCGGCCCTTTCGCGCCGAGAGTACGCGGGACCCGTCGTCCTTTCTCCCGGGTGAGGGACGAGTTAAAATAGCAGGGATACAGGATGCACTCGCCTTTTTCCATTGCATAAAAAGTATGGGGGTCAAGATATAAACACTGTCCGCTCAAAAAGTAATGATATGCATCATATCGACGTCAGAATGGAGAAGGATGTTTACGACGTCAACAACGCGATTGCGGACGGTAATGCCCGACACTTAAAGGAACACGGCATACGGGCCTTCGACCTGCTCGGCGCGATCGGGTCCGGGAAGACTGCGCTCATCGAACGCCTCGTCCCGCTCCTCGCTGCAAAAGGGCTCCGGGCCGGCGCAATTGCAGGAGACGTGTATGGCGACGATGATTTCCGGCGGATCGTGGCAACCGGTATCCCTGCATACAACGCGAACACCGGCAAGGAATGCCATCTCGATGCCCACCTTGTGGAGCATGCGATCGAGCACCTCCCGCTGGATGAGATAGATATCCTCTTTATCGAGAACGTGGGCAACATGGTCTGCCCGACCGATTTCCGGCTCGGTGCAGAGAAGAGGATTGTGATCGTCAGCTCGACTGAAGGGGATGATGTGGTCAACAAGCACCCGATGATGTTCCGCGATTGCACGATCGGGGTCATCAACAAGGTTGACCTCGCCCCTCTCGTGGGCGCGAACATCTCCCGGATGGAGTTCGACATCCACCGGTACAACCCGAAGATGCCGGTGTTCAAGACCAACATGAAGACCGGTGAGAATATCGCACTGCTCCTCGATGCCATCCTCGCGTGAAGCGATAGGAATCAGTCCCGATCGGGAAATAGTATAAATAACTCTGAAAGGAATATATAGAGCACCATTCTCGGAAAAAAGATTTTTCCGGAAAAAATGATACAAGGAGTGACATTATGCAGTGGCAGGGAGAATCAGTACGGAAGGTTACCGGCGGCAGGCGCCGGCCGGCACAGGGAAAGCGGAGATTCGAAGTCGGGCTTGCACCCGCAGACACGCATCTCGGTGAAAACCGGGCGAAGATCATCCGCACCACGGGTGGGAACACGAAGGTCCGGTCCATGCGTGCTGAGTATGCGAACGTGACGAATCTCACGAACGGTGAGACCAAGAAAGTAAAGATTGAGACCGTTGAAGAGAACGGTGCAAACCCGAACTATGTCCGGCGGAACCTCCTCACCAAGGGAGCGATCGTCAGGACCGAGATCGGACGCGCCCGGATCATGAGCCGCCCCGGACAGGACGGTATTATTAATGCGGTGTTACTCGCATAAACAAAAAAAAGAAAATATCCCGTTTTTTTTATTCACATTTTACAAAAACGTTTCTTTGCATCACGTGCAGTATCGTGCACCTTTTCAGATGGCACGCACGGGAACAGCAATTGTTTTTTTAGGTTTGGCTCTCCCATAGTGTAACTATGCGAAGGATCTATTATCGTTACCCGCAACGGGTGGATCTCTCGTTTGCGATGGGAATGACGTTTCCTGAAACGCTGAAATACATCGCAGATCTGAATGGACAGGAATCCACCAAGACCACCGGCAAAGAACTGGTCCGGGTCAAGGTCAAAGTGGAGATCGCGACAAACCGGGCAGAATTCGGCGATATTACGCCTGAAGTCCTGCGCCCCGGGGTCATCACCGAGGCTGCCGACATCAAGGTCTCGGTGCTTGCACTCGCGCTGCGCGGGGCCGGGAAAGTCCCGATTGCAAACGATGTTTTCTACGTACGGCTCACCGACAGGAACACCTGCACCGACATCGACATCGCACGGGAAAATGCTGCGGAAGGTCTCGATGCTCTCGATGTGAAAAACATCCTTCTTGGTAACCCGAATTGACCCTCCAGACCACGGTGGCAGCACCGTTCAAACACACCAGAAAGACCGGGATGCGTAAGAACGAGCTGGTCTATTACTACGCGCTCGACCGGAAATGGATGAGCACTGACCAGGCGGCCGTCCTGCTCAGGCGGGCAGAAGAGGCGGGTCTCATACGGCTGGAAAACGGCGTCTTTATGATCCTCTTTGACCCGGCGACCGTAACAATTCCCATCGGGTTCAAGCCAACCTCGGCTGTCTTCGAGACAAACGATCCTGCGCAGGAACTGATCGGCCGGATCGTGAAGGCCCGGGGTGTGCCGGAGACAGAGGTCGTCGCCGGGATGAACAAACTCATTAAGGAACAGTTTGACGGGAACCTGCTGCCCCCGGCGGCGCTTGCCCTGCTTGCAAAGCAATACCGAGTGCCGTACGAGGACTTGCGCGAAGCCCTGACTGCTGCGTTAAAGAAAGAGTAAGCCCGCGCCCATTTGTCCTTTGATCTTTTTCCGGGTCATCTTCGCCTGTTTTTTCCCTTCAACCCCGGATTCGCTCTAAAAAACAATATTAAACCCAACGTGGAACAGGTATATATGCGAACACATATTCATGGGGGCAGGCGCAGCTCGCCCGAGATCCCGTGGCTTCTTGTTGCCACGATTGTTGGTATCATTGTGGTCGTGGTCGTTGCACTCTTCTTCTTTACCGGTCTGGGTGGATCGTCAGCAGGTCACACCGCATCCGGTACAGCGACAGCGCAAACGACTACAAGCGCAGCGACGTCGTCCGGTACATCGGGGTCATCGTCTGCTATCGTTGTTGTCACAACAACACCGGTAACTATTCCCGCCACAGGTGTCTATGTCAGCGTCAATTATCTTGGCGGCTTTTCCGGCTCGTATAGTACCGGAGGCGTTACCACGAAAATTACCCCGAATTCGGGAGCACAGATGTATGCGGTCACCAATGCCACCGGCACAGTAACAGCGGTCTTCCAGAAAACCGACAACACCGCCACCCACCCGCTGACCGTGAGCATCTACAAGAACGGCAGCCAGCTCGCATCCAACAGCACGAGTGCATCCTACGGAAAGGTTACGGTTACGGCAGGCGTATAACCCGGCTTTGGCCCGGCGCTTATTCTTTTTTGTATCTCGTTCCGGCAGGATAACTGTTCAGAGATACTCTCTTTTCTGCTGACTCGCATCTAAAAAAACACGGCTTCGATCGTGCCGGATAGAATTGCAAAAAAATTCCCCCGGACAAAACAATAACGCTCATCATCTCCCGGATCACGTCGTGTATGTCGCGGTCGATTTCGCAATGCAGGAATTCGGCCGCAGGCTGCTGGCGTTTACGTACGTGGTTGTCAGGTAGGGCCGGACACTCCATTTTGGGGACGTGTCCGGGACCCCTTGCGACCCGGTCTCTTCTTCAATCCCAATCTTCGACGGAGACTTCTTTTCACATGGGGGTATTTTGCCTTCGGTGGGGGTCTAATTCGGCTTCCCGGGAGCATTTTCACGTCGTAAAAATGAGGGCCTAGATAGGCCTAATTGGGAGGCGGATCTTTTCTGGGATGGGCTCAGGCACGTGGAAAATGAAAAGAAGGCCTGTTTTGGGGGTATGATCCGGGTGGGGGGACCTGCGATCCGGCAGACTTGTTTCTCCGACGGAGAGTGCGGGATACGGGGATCCTGTATGAACGTATTGAGGTAATAATTCGGCAAAACAGGGGAATAATTCAGGTCACGGGAGCAGTTTTACATCGTAAAAGGGGAGGTCATAATTAGCAGCGTTTGGATGGCCGATACTTGGCGGGATCGTGCGTGTGGATACGGAAATGAAAAGAACGTGAATATGGCATCCGGGCCGGAACCGTCCCCGCGATACTTTTATCAGCCCGCCGCCACGACAGGAGATTAACCATGCCGCCAGCCGCAGTAAAAACGATCCGCGACCAGATCTTCTGGCAGTACGCGAAGCTGATCTCGAAATCCGCCGGGCTTTCAAACGCCCGGGCCTTCCAGATGGACCGGTTTGTAAAACTCCGGGACAACAAAATCGTCTGGTCGTCCACGATCCGCGAATGGCTGCACGAGCACGAGAACCCGGATGAGTGCATCTACTGCGGGGCAGAGAGTGGCCCGCTCACGACCGAGCACATCCTCCCGCGGTGCTGCGGTGGACCGGATATTCCCGACAACGCGATCCGGGTCTGCCGGTCGTGCAACTCCGGCAAAGGCGGCAAGCGGCTGTACGAGTGGAAGGGCCTCAGGGAGAAGGACGCCATCCCGAGGATTGCGGAAGGAAAGTATCTCAAGCTGCTCTACGATCTCCACGAGCAGCGCGGGACGCTCAACGTTGACAAAAACGATCTGGGCCGAGTGATGTGCCCGGCCTGCGACCTGCGGACGCGATGTGAGGACGAGGGGAGTGTGGAGAAGATGACGGTGTATTGCCTAGAAGGGGTGTTTCACGCGAAGTGAATCAGGTCCGAACAATCAAAATCGTGGCCTGATGTACTGTGGACGGGTGACTACCCGGATAAATTTTTCCACGGCATCTTTGGACAACTCCGGTTTTCGCCTCGTGATGTAATTGCAGATCCTGTCGGGCGATGAAATATTGATGTACCTGTCAAGACTCTGATCAGCGCCTGTTTTCTGATTCAGGGAGATACCAACATTCCTGACATAGGGAAGTTCCCAATAGCCGTAATGCTGCTGAATGAAATGTCGCAATGCATAATTTGAGCGCCGTACCTGGTGGATCAACGCATCGGAGTTCACTACCATGTTAGCAGCGGTCCAGTTTTTTGTCTCCAACAAAAAGATCCCGGTCGGGCCGACAACAATATGATCGATCTGGCAGGTTTTGATATATTCCCGCGTTACCGACCAGCGCAATGCCCTTTCAAACCGGAGATTGACATCGTTTATCACATGAAATTCGTCCGGCAGGTTTGCAAGTGCATTGATCGCTGCCTCTTCGCCCCAGGCTCCGACAAGGAATGTCTCATTTGATTTCAGGAAATTGTACGAACTGACGATCGTGCTGCATTCCCTGTCGATGACGGTCTGTTTGTTGTTGATATGCTGCATTTTTTTATTCCGCACATCGCGCAGCTGGCACGAGACCACGACATACGGATTATTGATATGATGATTCCGTAACATAACCGCAAACCAGTACTTCGCGTTAAACCCGAGCCGGGAGAAAAAACCGTCCGCAGCAACCCGCATGTGGTCGAGCTCGCCGATCTTTTTGTCGACAAGAAGCGTCTGCCGGGCAATCCCTTCGGTCAGTTCCGCATTGAGCCGGGTCTCATCGCGGCTGAGGCTGGCAATGGTCTCGTCCTCCCTACACCCACTCCACAAACATCGCCGTCCGCTCATGCGGCTTTGCATGCCGCCGGTAATATTCCGCGAGCCTTTGCGTGCAGCCGGGGACTTCGACCGCGGTGAGGTTGTGGACACATCTCTCAAATACCATCATCTCCCACTCTAAATTACTAAAAAACCCCACACATTATGAAGTCCGTCATCCTCCACAACAGCACATTCTACAATGGCGATTGCATCAGTGGTGCAGCCAAAAATATCCTGGATAATTCCGTGGATCTTATCATCACCGATCCCCCGTATGGGATCAACGGGGACAAACTCCACCAGCACTATAACCGGAACGAGGATTTTGTTGTTGAAGGCTACGTCGAGATCCCACGGGAAGAGTACGCGGAATTCAGTGAGAAATGGATCCGGGAAGCAGAGCGGGTGCTCAGGCCCGGCGGATCGATCTATATTGTATCCGGATACACCAACCTCATTGATGTTCTCAATGCATTACGGAAAACCACCCTCAAAGAGATCAACCACATCATCTGGAAATATAACTTCGGGGTATTCACCCGCCAGAAATACGTCTCATCCCACTATCATATCCTGTTTTACGAAAAGCCCGGCGGAACCCGGACCTTCAATCTTGAATCCCGGTATGGTCTGGATGAAAAATCGGAGGATGACCGGTCCCTCAACAATACCGACCGCGAAGATGTCTGGATTATCAACCGAGAATATAAACCCGGTCAGCTCAAAAACAAGAACGAGCTTCCCGCAAAACTGCTCGTCAAGATGATCCAGTACAGCAGTAACGAGGGAGATCTGGTCTGTGATTTTTTCCTTGGTGGGTTCTCTATTGCAAAAGTTGCACTGGGCCTCAACCGGAGGGCACTTGGATTTGAGATCTCCAGACCCATGTTCAACGCAAAGATCAAGGAGATTGAAACGTTAAGACCCGGCTGTTTAATTCCCTCGCTGCGGCATTCAGTAGCACGAACCCCTGAAAATCACGGCAAGTCCTGGACACAAGAAGATCGTATTCGCCTGCGGGAAGAATACGGGCGGCTCGTTTCAAAAGGGACGACAAAAAAAGAGCTGATTGCGCAGCTTGGTGAGATGTTTGGCCGTGGCCGGTGGTCCATTGAGAAGGCCTTAAAAAAGAATGGATTTGTAGAAAAAAAGAGACCGGGAAAAGAGACTTTTTCAGAATTTACATGACAGAAGTTTAACGACTGATCTGTTCAACCGGACGGATCGGAGCCATGATCTGGTATGTACATAAAAAGCATATTTTTGATGGCGTGAGCGTCCCATCATGAGGCAGGCCGCCCTTTGAGATCTCTCGACCGGAATGAAACGTCAATCTTCGGAGTGATCACGTGCTCACAACAAAAAAGCATAATCTCCGTCTCTTCCCGCGAGAGGATAACTGCGACCCGGTTTCCCATGACAAGGGATTTTTCCGGCCGAACCGGTCCCCCGGCCGTGTTCATGTGTTTAGCTGCAGTTGGAATACGGGCAAAAGCCCCTGAACCAGCAGTTGCAGCAGGAGTACCTGAGTCCTTTGGGACACTTGATCCTGGTTTGCATACAATCTGGTTATTTCAGGAGGGCATATATCTGGCGTTGAGTGAAATTTGTTTTGCACTTACCTGCCGGAAAAATCTCTGAAATTACTATTGCAATGCGGGGATATCCACGGCCGGGCAAAATCCCCGGGATCGCATTTTAAAATCTCCGTTCAGAACCCGGGAGCAATCACCGGCTTACACGCAGGCGTACCGCCAATGCACCAAAAACAACAACGTGAAAAAAGTATCAGAGCCGCGGAATTACTTCCGGACTTTTCTCTCTTTTGTCTTCTTCTCTTCGCCCTCGGCCTTCTCGACCTTGGGGAAGATTTCATCAAGGGTCTTCTCGCCGTACGCAGTCACGCGTGCGTTGACCTGCACGAACTCGAGGGTGATCTCGTTGGCGCGGATCATCTTTCTCTTGCGCTCCCCCTCCATTACCGGGTGGAACCCGACGCCTTCCGCGAGCAGGAGTCTCCTTCTTCCTGCGCCGGGCAGGCTCTTTCTCGCGGGAATCCCGGTCTGGTCCGTGCCCCCGGTGATCAGGATTTTATAGCCTGCAAGCCCGAGCGGGCCCGCGTCAAGTTCGTCCCCGATTTTCTTCCCTACGATCGATCCTGCTGCGCCGGTGCTGGCATCAACATTGTAGGCGCGACCGGTCTTGGGGTCTGAAACAACTACCTTTAACTCAACCATGCTTGATTCTCCTTATTGACTTATCCCGGGCCGCCCCCGTTGACGGGCGACCCGTTCACTCTCCGGCTATCCGGCGCAAGAACGCCTGTGCACGTGAAGTACCTATGTTATTCTACCGTTACGCTATTAAATCCTCGCGTCACTCAAAGGTGCAGCCACACATGCCGGTTCGCGGGCCCCCTCACTTCCCCCAGAACGGCTCTGACTTGCGTCGGATCGCCACGAACTCCGCGAGCACTTCCTGCGTGCTGATATTCAGGTTCTTGAGCATCTCGCGTTCGAGCACTTTCACATGCCTCTCGGGAAGATCCACCAGAAGGTCGTCGCCCACGTTCAGCTGCCGACCGATCGTTGCGCCCTCAATCGAGATCGCCACTTCGAGGCCGGCGTCCGCCTCGCGGATATTTTCCTGCCGGAGCTGCATGGATTTCAGGTGCCCGATTTTCTTTCCGTCCAACTTGACAAGGTCGACATCGCCCCGGAGTTTCCCGCCCAGCACCCGCACCCCGACCACCGCCGGGTTGCTCTGCCGGAACACGCAGTCCGGCAGCAGTCGGATCTTCGCCGGCATCATCACGTGCTCGAACTGCGCTTTCTCCGCGATCCGCTTCTGCTCGTCCCGCCACGCGACGTACTGGTCGATGAGCTGGTAGATCACCTGTGCAGAGAAGACTTTTACCTGCGTATAGAGCGGGTCCTTGATGATCTCCGCCGCGTCGGGGAGGATCGGGGTGTTGAATGACAGGAGCACGCGGAACGTCGGGTTCTTGATTGTTTCGGTGTCGATCAGGTCGTGCCGGCTTACCGGACCGACCTGCGCCCGCATCACTTTGATATTTTTTGCTTCCAGTTCCTTGCAGAGCGCCTCCAGGGCGCCGATTGTGTCCGCCTTGATCACGATGCCCTCTTCGGCAAGGTTGACGTGGATCTCTTCCATCTCCTTCCTGATCCGGATCGCGAGCTCGTCCAGGTTGTCCCGGACGACAAAGAGCGGCGAACCCGCGATCACCTTTTCGAGGCCCGGGGCAGAGACCTTGATTCCAGCCGCCGCTGCCACGGATTTGACATGCTCGAACCGGTCCTCTACAAGGATCTCCTTTAACGGGTGAGGCTTTAAGAGCGAGCGGACCTTGGTCACCACAATGTCGTCCTGCGAGGCCATCGCGATCTCATCGCCTACCGAGAGCGTGCCATCGTACAGGATAACATCAAGTGTCGCCCCTAGTCCCCTCTCCTCTTTTACTTCAAGGACCGTACCGGAACCCGGCCCCTCGACCGCAAGTTTGAGTTCCTCACCAAGGTAGCGTTGGGCAAGCCCGATCATGACCATCAAAAGGTCGGCGATCCCTTCGCCTGTGTGGGCGCTCACTGGCACGATCGCAAGGTTGCGCCGGAAATCCGAAACCCGGTCGAACCGGTCCGCTGAGAACCCGAGATCCGAGAGGTTACCTACGATCTCATAGGTTTTCGTCTCGACATCGGTCTTTACTCGCTCGTTCTGTTTTGCAAATGTCGAAAGGAATGACTCGTTCTTGTTGATCCGCCAGCCGTGAAGCCGGTCGACTTTTGTTGCCGCGATCACAAACGGCGTCTTGCAGTTCCGCAGGATCTGCAAAGCCTCGATTGTCTGGGGCTGGAACCCCTGGTTGATATCGACGACGAGGATCGCCATATCAGCGAGTGCACCACCCCGGGCCCTGAGCGTCGTAAACGCATGGTGCCCCGGCGTATCTATGAAGAGAAGGCCGGGGATGTTGATGGGGATCTTCTCCATCGACCCGCTCATCATGCGGATTGCCTCTATGGGGACGATTGTCGCCCCGATATGCTGGGTGATCGCTCCTGCCTCCGATGCGACAACCGATGAGCCACGTATCCGGTCAAGAAGCGAGGTCTTGCCATGATCCACATGCCCCATAACGCACACAATCGGCGTCCTTATCTTCGGGTCTGCCGCCATATCCCCACCCTTCCGTTCGCATGTGCCCTGAAAACAGTGGATTAAAAATCATCCGTGGCGCGGCATCCTCCGACGCCGCATGCCCACATTAAGAATATCCTGTCAAGGCCACCTGATAACTTAATGGACGCCCCACCCTATTAATAATCGCTCCCGGACCGCTGCCATGGCCCGACCGGTCATCCGTTGCGGGGGCGCATGGTGGAGCAGGGAGTTAAATTAATCAGAGTCCACGACCAAATTAACAGGAACATCTGCCAGGGTAGGGTAGTCTGGTTATCCTAAGGGGCTGTGGATCCCTCGACCCGGGTTCAAATCTCGGCCCTGGCCTTGTTACTTTTCGTTAAAATCTATTCCTGAATTTGAGCCCTGTTTACGCTTATTTCCTAATAATCAGGTATCGAAAAATAATAGAATCCGATAGCATTGCATGCTCACATTGGAGGCTATTTTTGTGCGTGAATGGTTCCGAATCTTCGGAATAAAAAAGAGGAACGGTGTTACGATACCGAGGCCTGGATGATCCACGGACCGCTTGCCGTAACGTTCAGGTAATATTTTCCTGTGTTCAGACTCTGGATTTTTGTCCCGGAATACACTCCGATTTCGTTTGCGAGAGGAGTCAGCTGATTGCCCCGGTCATCTTTGAGCCAGACAATAAAATTACTCGGGCCCGAATAGGTCAGGGTAAATACCCATAACCCGGATTCGGTCGCGGTGAAAGGTACAATCATATTGCCGGTCCCGGAAAGAACAGCAGAAGATCCTGCGGTTGCGGTCGGGCTTCCCGCTGACATGCCGGTCCCCTGGTAAAGGGAATATACGATACTGGGAGCCTCCTGTTTGTAGATAGTATTGGCAGACACGTCGTGAATCCAGAGAGTGTTTTTCCCGGTATCGCGGGTTACCAGGTACGTGTTGTCTCCTGCAGGAATCCACGTCCCGTTGTAGCACACATTGGGGATGCTCGAATCGGTCTCCTGTGTTTTGCCATTTACATCGAAAACAATCTGGAACTGGTTCGTGGAGCCTGTGCTCTTCCAGATGCCGACAATGGGGTCAAAGGATAATTTCGTGCCCGAGGATCCTGATTGCGTGACAAATGGCGAAAGGGCATTCGCGGCCGCCGGCGAGGGGGGAGTCGTGCCGGCACCCATGCACCCGGCCGCAAGAACCAGGGCGATACAGAGAACGATCAGGACAAGAGCCCTAGTTCCCTCTAGGTTATTGTGATGGCAGACTGATGTCAGTTTCATACCCGGTTCAACACTCCCTGATAATGCTATATTTTATCGCCCGGGTTTTGAGTACTTTCCGGTGATGTAACCTCCGGGTTATATCTATCATTCCCCCCAGTTTGGCCTTCGACGGCAGGAGTGGAGCTGCCGGTGCGGGTCCCCCGTTATGATGGGATCCCTTGGCGCTTTTTTTTAGACGGGCAACCTTTTGTAGATCCGCCGGCAAACGGATCGTGTGGATTCACTTACTCACGCGCTTGTCGCGGCCATCTTCGCTTACGCTCTCGGGTTCCCGCAGTTCATTCCGTTTGCAGTCATCGGTGCCGTGATCATCGATACGGACGTGCTCTTTTCCCTCATCTCCGACAGGCACCCGTCGCTCTACCTCTTTATCCACGGCGGGATCGCCCACAGCGTCGCGGGCGCGGTCGTGATGTCAGTCCTCGCATATGCCGGCATCACCCTTGCGGCCCTTGCAGGGCTCGTCGCTCCGGCACTCCTCGTCCGCGCCGGCCCTGCCGGGTTTGTTGTGGTACTCGCGGGCGCGTTCCTGCACGTTGCCATGGATCTCCCGGCAACGCCCGGTCTCCCGCTCCTCGCCCCGGCCTCCGATAAGAAATATGCCCTTTTCCTCCTCCCGGGCCCGAGCATATTTTTAATGGCGGTCAGTCTCTTTTTCCTGATCTGGATAGCACTGGGGGTCGTCACTCTCGCGGAAGGGATGGTCGCTTACGGGGCGATCATTGTTGTGTTCCTCCTCGTCCGGTTCGCCGCGTTCATTGTATCCCGGCCGGCGCTTCTTGGCACTATGTGGGCGATCCCGCAGGTGAACCCGCTGCGGTGGCTTGCAATTTACGAGAGTGGGGATGCCTGGACGGCACGGGACTACCGGATCGGCCTTGGGATGACCGACCCGGTGAGTTACCAAAAATTCAGAAATACGAGCCAAAAAGAGGTCGCCTCCTGTTCTGCGCTCCCGGAAGTGCAGAGGCTGCGGTACCATTCGTACATCGTAACCGCGGAAAAAGAGGAGGGTTCAATCATCTTTTCTGATCCGCTGCGGGTTTCAGGAAGGATCTTTTACCCGCCGCACTACAATCAGGTCAGAATTGCTACGGGAGAACTGGACACGGCGTGATCTGCGGAATGGGGAGGGTACACGGTCAGGTTTAAGTTTTTCTCTTGGGAAGCGCCGCACTTTTATAGAGTGGAAACTGCACAGGTACCCGGGTAGGTGCATATGAACGGGGGAGACTATGTCCACGGATATTCGGAAAGGGAAGCGGAACGGCTGGGCGACCAGGCCCGGACCCTGACCTCCCTTCTCCATAGCGATACCCGGTACCCGGCCGGGAGCCGGGTGCTCGAAGCCGGCTGTGGGACCGGCGCCCAGACGGTAATCCTTGCAAAGAACAGCCCCGATGCAGAGATAACGTCTGTCGACATCTCCCCGGACTCAATTCGGCGTGCGGAGGCACGGGTGCGCGCCGAAGGGATCACCAATGTGACCTTCCAGACCGGTGATCTCTTCAGCCTCCCGTTCGTGCCGGAAAGTTTCGATCACATCTTTGTCTGTTTCGTACTGGAACACCTCGCCGATCCGGGACAGGTGCTCCACGTACTCCGTTCCCTTATCAGGCCGGGTGGGACGATCACTGTCATCGAAGGCGATCATGGCTCAGCGTATTTTCATCCTGACAGTGCCGAGGCAAACAAAGCAATCCGGTGCCTTGTTCGTCTCCAGCGGGAGGCCGGGGGAAACGCCCTTATCGGCCGGGAACTCTACCCGCTTCTTGTGCAGGCCGGGTATGCGGATGTGCACGTATTGCCGAAGATGGTGTATGTCGATGCCTCGCGGCCGGCGCTTGTCGAGGGGTTCACCCGGCAGACGTTCACTGCAATGGTTGAAGGAGTCCGGGACACTGTGCTCACCAGAGAGCTGATGACACCAGCTGAATGGGAGCAGGGCATCTCAGACCTGTACCGTACCTGCGAACCGGACGGAGTCTTCTGTTACACGTTTTTTAAGGCTACCGGGATCGTATAACACAAAACAGATCAAACCCGGTAGTCTCTCAAGAGTAACCTGCTGAAATGGCAACCTCCTCTTTTTGGTCCCCGCATAGTGGATCCTCATCACCGGACACTTTCACGGAGCGCAATCCTTGTGGGTTATAACCTGAAACATACAAAAGAAGGAAGTGAGGAGTATCATGGATGAATCAGAACGCGCAAACGAAGTGATCGCGACCGTCAGGGAAATGAACCGGCACTGGACGGAAACATGGGACGAAACAGCGTTTGGCCGATACATCCACCCGGATGCAGTGGCAGTCGCCCCAACAACCCCGGGCAGGCTTGAAGGTAAGGAAGCCTATGTGGCCGGGTGGCGGGGATTTGTGGAGACGGCAAAAATTCACGCGTGGAAAGAAAACGGTCACCGGGTCAGTTTCTTCTGCCGGGGCACCTGCACCGTAGTTACGTACTTTTTTACCATCCGGTTTACGATAAGAGGACAGGAGTTTGTCATGCAGGGCCGGGACATGTTCACGCTGATAAGGCAGGGTGGCCGCTGGCTGGTGGTCTCCGATCAGTTCTCACCGGAACCCGGCCTTGGCGTGATGCCGGAGGAATTGCGTGGGGCGCGCTGAGTGACGTATTCGTTGCGGCTTTCACCACCTGCATGCCCACCGGTATAAAAGAGCAGATACCCCATTAGTGTAAGGAAAACATGATGGATTCCATCACGCTCGTTGGTTTTATTGCCGGGACCCTCACGACTGTCGCATATGTCCCGCAGGTCATACGGAGTTGGAGGCTTAAAGAGACAAAAGACATCTCCCTTTCCATGCTCGTGCTCTATGCCGTTGGCGTTTTCCTCTGGTTCGTGTACGGGGTCTGGACAAGCGCCCTCCCCATCATCGCGGCAAACGGAATTTCGCTTGTATTGATCCTCGTCCTGCTCGGCATCAAACTGCGGTACCGGTGATCGCTCTTTTTTATCAGATCTCACCCTGCCGTGGGACATGCTGCAAAACAGAGGTTGCACACCGGTACAAAACCGGTCACCCACATGAATCAGGGGCGCTTAAACGCCAAAAAAAGTGTTAATCCTGAAGGAGTACGAGGCAGCCGGCGATCTTGTCATGAAGACCCTGCCGCTTTTTGGTGAGGCCGATCATCAAAAATCCGATGAAGATAATCAGCGTCGAGATAAACTTCCCGAAGAACCGCAGCGTTGCCTTGGCAAAGGAGATCCGGTTACCTTCAAGGTCGGTCACCTCAAGGCGCATCAGGACTTTCCCGGGGGTAGCCTGTCCCCGCGAGGATTCAAAGCCTGCGTAGTAGAGCCAGGGAACAATGATGATCAGGATACCAACGGCAGCAACGATAGGCCCGAGAGCTGCGATCGGCGTTCCCGCTTCGGTCAGCGAGGTGATCGGCGCATGAGAGACCACGAGATAATACAGGTACATGATCCCATTTGCCTGGTTGAAAAATGCAACTGCAATGATCCCGAACAGAGCAATAAGAATAAAGTCTATGATAAACGCAACGAACCGCCGTCCAAGGCCGGCATAGATGCCGACATCGGGAGCTTCGTCAACCTCGGGAGAAGCGACCGCTGCCGGCCCAAGGGGTGCAGCTTCGATCGGTGCCCCGCACCACTGGCAGAATTGTCCGGACGCATCAGTCTCTTTTCCACATTTTGGACAGAACATTCCTCATACTCCTGATACGTTAACTTAATCCGGGTGTCCTTTTTAATTTAACTGTTCTTTTCGGGGATGTTAAGGGATTTTCCCTGCCCCCTGAACAAAAAGGCCGGGTTTTTTTAAGGATGTGCGTGTTATCAGCGCTTCAATTCTATACGCAAATCAGAAATATCAAAAAATGAAAGGTTATTCATGAGATACACAACAATCGCTGCCACGTGTATCGCGCTTCTTTTCTGTGCGCTTTTTGCCGGGTGCACGAGCCCGACCCAGGCAGAGATTAAACCTGTCGCGACAACGGTCGCAACAACGGTCCCTGCACCCATCACTACGGTGGCAGAGGTCACCACCACATTCGAATCCGTCGTCTCGCTCCCCCCTAACATGATGGTGAATCTTGTACTGTCCAAAGACCGGCCAACGAGCCAGATCCACCTGTTGTATAATGGCGGCACCGGTGAAATCTTTGTCCAGAATGTCAGGATGAAAGTCACCCGCTCTGATGGCACCGTCACCGATGAACTCATGGATGGCGGTAACCAGCCCAAGCGTGGCGACGAGCTGATTGTTCAGGGGACAAAGACCGGCGACCACTGTGAGGTCTGGGTCACGACCGCCGGGAAAATCTACAAGGTCATCGATCAGGATCTCTACTCGATGCAGTGATGGGTTTACCCATTTTTTTATTTCTTACCCGGCGTGGAGGTCGCGCCCGGCCCTTCCGGCATATTTCTGCATCACATACCCGAGTGCGGACACGGCAAGCATCACCGCACCAAGGACGATCCACTGCTCCACGCCCGCTGTTCCTACGGAGAGCCGGGCGATGAGATTGAGCGGGTTGTCGGGTAGGGCGAGCACTAAAAGGAGGATGACGACAAGAGCGGTCGAAAAGACAAACTGCGCTGCCGTCCGCTCCCGGTAGTGCAGGGCTACCATCGCCCCAATCAGTATCAACAGGAACGATGCGAGGGTGACATGGAGCACGATGAGTACGGGATTTTCAATGGCAATCCCGTTTGCTGCAAGCAGGATAATCCATGCCCCTGCCTGGAGCGGGACAAGCAGCACGCAGGCGAGCACCTTGCCCCATACCATCTCGGCAAAGGTCACCGGGGTGGAAACGAGCGTCTCCAGGGTCTCATGCTGGTACTCCTCGGTGATGAGATCGATGATGAGCGCGGCAGATATGATCCCCGGCATGAAGACAAGGAGCGGGATAAGGAGCCCGTACACAAACTCAAAGAAACTCGTACTGCCGGATGAGGTTGGGATCAGGACGGATAGGGGAGTTATATCGAGACGGCCGGCCCGGCTCTCCCGTAAGTCTTCCTCGTATTTGAGGAAGACATCTTTCAGCTTCACATCCACAACCGCACCCTGGAGATCGTCTGCGAGAGTATACAGCGTGAGTTTCACCGGCTCGTCCGCGTCAGGAAGGGTGCCGGGGGCATACACCACGGCAGCGAGTCTCCGCTCTTTGAGCAGTTCAACCGCTGTCGAGAGATCCATCCGGTGCACCCGGAAGTCCTGGCTGTTCTCCAGATCTCCGAGCAGCGGGGATTCATTTCCCGCGTACGCGATATCGTAGCGGAAGTGCGAATATTTCGAGAGCGACGTGGGGTCGTACATCGATGTGAGCCCGACCATCAGAAACGATGAGAAGAGCGCGATGAAGAGCTGGAGCAGGACGGCGAGGAGGATTGTCTTTTCTGAATAGAGTCCCCGGAACTCTTTTTTTGCAATGATGGTAATGTGCCGTGCCTTCACCGAAGCCACCCCAGAATCAGGTACAGGTTATAACAGCAGTGAAGCGCTGTTGCGGCAAGCAGCCCGGGTACGAGCGCCTTCCTGCCCCAGACTTTGAGAGAACTGGCGACCATAAGGATGCAGGCAAAGTGGAGCAGGAGCGGCATCCAGAGTACGCCAAGAGAGGAAAAGAGGACGCTTCCGAAGACGGACTCGGTGATCTCGGCAAGCGTGGCAAAGAGCAGGAATTTTTCCCCGACAAGAAATCCTATCGCGGTTGCCGCGCAGGCACCGGCTAGGTGCTTCCACGAAAAGAATTCAGGGTGCTGCATAAAGAGCGTGTAGATGCCGGCCGCTTTTGCTGCCTCTTCGATGAATGCTGCAAGGATGAGGAGGAGCACGAGCGAGAGCGGCATGGGCAGGTTGAAGAAGAGGACAAGCCCCATCATCTGCGCCATGAAGACAAACGGGATCGAGAATGCGGCAAGCAGGAAGAGCGATGCATATGGGTGCCGGTACTGGATGATCCCAGCGAGGAACTCACGCATCCGGGGCAGGAACTTCTTTTCCGAGAAGAGGCGTTCCTCGTTGAAATTTCGTGCCGCGATGTAAAAGAGAACGGCGCCGGTCAGCCAGAAAAGCGCGGTGGAATAGACAAAATCGGCGGCCGTCCACGCGGTTCCCTGCAGGGTGAGCACTATCAGCGTAAGCGGGGAGATCAGGCTGATCACGTGCACGTTTGCAAAGATGCTCGGAAAAAAGAGGTACGAGGTGGCGACGGTCGAAAAGAAAATGGAGATAAACGAGAGTTCCTTGAAGCTCCGGGCGAGCATCCCGATGATAAGCGCGTTAGCGAGAAAGAAGAAGATGATCGGGATAAGAGGGAGGAGAATGAGCGGCGATGCCCTGATATAAATCGTGATCGCAGCGCAGATCGCAAGCATCGAAAGGAAGTACGGGAGCATTTTCCCGATGATGATGGACGAGGTTTTTACCGGCAGGGAAAGCAGCACCTCGCCCTTTCGTTCGATCCGCTCGTTCATGATGCTCATCATAAAAAACTGCGAGGTGAAATACAGCGGAAAGATGAAGACAAACACAAGAATGATCGAGTCAAACGGGAGCGGGGGCGAGAGCTGGTCCGGGGTCACAAAGGTGCCCATCGCGGATTGCTGCGGGGAGAGGACGTCCGTATACCGTGAGACCTGCGTATTTTGTGAGGATAACGTGACCAGTTCCTGCCTGAGTTCATCCTTTGTTACCCCAAGCGTGGGCGAAGGCGTGGGAACATTCTCAACGGGGCCCTGTGGGACCGGCGGACCCCGTACGGATGGTGCCGGCACGAACTGGCCGTTCCCGGGGGCGGTGAAATTGAGCTCACTTTTTACGGTCTGCGCATCGATCCAGAGCGGGTACGCGGCAAAGAGATCGTTCTCACCGGTGTAGACTCCGTTGACATACTTCGTGTAGTCCCGTTCGAGCGTATTGAGCGCCGATTTCCCCTTGTCGGTCGGGCTCGCGTATGCCTGCCCGTTCACGATAATGAGATCGTACGCCCCGCGGTTTGCGGTAAGTGAAGCGGCGTCGGACTCGTACACCGTGAAACGTGCATCGGAGGCAAAAAGAGCAGCGACCTGCGGGTTATCGACCCCGATCCGGTACATCCCGTCCTGGATATGCAGGCCGCTCTGCGCGGCAAAACCGGTCACAATGATCAGGAGCACGAAAAGGATGACCGCAATCGGCAGGACGTCGCGTGAAAGCATTGAGAAGGATTTTTTCCCCTCCCAGCGTGCGATGGTCGCGATGTCCCTGCCTGCACTCATGGATTATCAGCCCGGATCCTTTTTTAACGGGAAAAACCTGTGATAACCAGTAGTGTGGGCACCGGGGTAAAATACTGATCGGTACTGACAAGGGAGACCCCGGGGAATTTCGTATCCGGTATGTGCGGGCTGTCCCCATCCCAACCTATATGTCCCCCTCCCCACAAGTCTAAACTACCAAAAAAGCCCGGAAACCCGGTGCATTCCGGAGAGCCAGCCGTGATCATTGCCCGCAGCCTGACCAAATGCTATGACGGCTTTACCGCCCTTGACGATGTGAGTTTCTCGTTTCCTGACGCAGGGATCTTCGGGATCATCGGGCACAACGGGGCCGGCAAGACCACGCTTTTAAAGTGCATCGCAGGACTTATCGTTCCCTCGTCCGGTGAACTCGTGGTAAATGGGATCGACGTTGTCCGGGATCCCGTGGCGCTTAAGGCAACGCTGGGGTACCTTCCTGAGGAGTCCCGGCTCTACGAGACGATGACCGCGGAAGACTATATCGCATTCTTCGGCGAGATCTATGGGATCCCAAAGGAGGAGATCATCGTACGGACCCGCCGGCTCTTTGCCGCCCTGTCACTTGAGCCGGACGGCAAGAAACTCGGCGAGTTTAGTAAGGGCATGAAGCGCAAGACCGCAATTGCCCGGTCGCTCATCCATGATCCGAAATTCCTTGTCTATGACGAAGCGACAAGCGGCCTTGACCCGATGACATCCCGGTTCATTGCCGAATACTTAAAAAAACTCAAAAATGAGGGCCGGACTATCGTGCTCTCGGCCCATAACCTGTTCCAAGTCGAGGCCATCTGCGACCGGGTGATGATCCTCAGGCGTGGGCGGGTGGTCGCATCCGGCACCATGAAAGAACTCCGCGAGCAGTTCGGCTCGATTACGTACACGATCTGGTTTTCCGCCGCTGACCCGGCCCGTATCGACCGACGCGAGGTACCGTACCGGGAGGAGGACGGGTACCTTGCCTGCGATACCGGGGATATGGCCGGCCTTAACGCGTGCTCTGCCGCCATAACAGAAGCGGGCGGCCGGGTGGAGCGTATTGAGTCCCAGTATCCCTCATTAGAAGAGATGCTTGTTGCGATCGGGAAATAGGGGCGCGCCCCAGAGCGTCGGCCCGATTTAAATCACAACCCTTATGATGTCATTTTCCGAAACATACAGGCACAAAAGAACCGGTGCCGTGATTTTTTCGGCAACGGTCAGGAAGATGGCATGGCACGCGTCCTCATCATTGATGATTCTTCATTCCAGCGCAGGATCCTCTCCTCCCTTCTCGAAGGCTCGGGTCATACGATCCTTTCAGCCGTGAACGGTCGCGAGGGCCTGTACACCGCAGTCCGGCAGAAACCCGACCTGATTATTACCGACCTGCTCATGCCCGACCTCGACGGTTTTGCATTTCTCCGTGAGGCAAAAACGGCAGGTGTCACCATCCCCGTCCTTATCCTGACCTCGGATATCCAGACCGCCACAAAAAACAAGTGCCTTGCCCTTGGTGCAGCCGGCGTCATGAACAAGCCGGTAAAAAAGGAGAGCCTTTCCGAGATGGTACAGCAGGTACTCTGCACGGGGAAGGAGTAATGGAGATCGAGGAGGAGGCGCTCGATGCCATCCGGGAACTGATCAATATCGGTGTGGGCCGTGCTGCCGGTATGCTCAACGAGATGACCGGCTGCACGATCCGGCTCCGCGTCCCGACTATACGGGTCGTCACGATCGATGAACTTGAAGGAGCAGACGAGATTCGGGCCACCGGTACCCTTGCTACGGTGGCCCTCACGTTCGAGGGCCCTCTCTGCGGCCTGTCCGCGCTCGCGTTTCCCCCAGAGAGTGCAGCGGCGCTCGTCATGCTGCTCTCCGGTGAACCCGCGGAGAGCCCGGAGCTTGACGCCCTCCGTATCGAGACGTTAAAAGAGGTCGGCAATATCGTCATCAACAGCGTCATGGGATCGATTGCAAACATCCTCGAACATCACCTCTCCTATTCCCTGCCACGGTACCTGGACCTCAGTGTTCTCACGCTCGCCCGCACAGCCAATCCCCGGTGCCCGGAGGATCGCGTGATCCTTGCCGACACGCGTTTCACCATTGAGGACCGGGAGATCGAAGGCAGCATCCTGTTGATCCTCGAAGTGGGATCGCTTGAAGCCCTGCTTGACGCCATCCGGGAGATGACACCGTGACGGTCGGTGCAAAACTGGTGCACGGGCCGGACCGGGGGGAGGAGGACCGGAACTGGGAGATGTTCGATCCCCTGCCGGTTGGGATTGTCATTATCAACCGGAACTATACGGTCCTGTTCTGGAACCAGTGCATCGCCCGGTGGACCGGCATCCCCCGGGATGAAATAACAGGACACGATCTCCGCACGCGTTTCACGCATCTTGCACGTCCGGTCTACACTTCACGGATCGATCAGGTCTTCGATGGCGGGCCTGCGGCAGTTTTCTCATCCCAGTTCCATCCCTATTTCATCCCGGCGCCGCTCCAGAATGGCGAACTGATGGCAGAGCATGCCTCGGTCATCCCGTTCGATGGCAACGGTGAGCGACTGGGTATGATCGTGATCGAGGATACCAACGATCTGACAAGCCAGGTACGGCTGTACCGTGCAACACGACAGCTTGCGAACCTTGAGATCGAGAAGAGGAAAAAGGCACAGGAAGCGCTTCACGCGGCGAATACGAAACTGAATCTGCTCTCCAGCATCACCCGGCACGATATCCTCAACCAGGTGACGGCAATCAGCGGTTACCTCTGCCTGCTGGATAATTCCCTTGCCCCCGGGTCAGAGCAGAGCCAGTACGTGCATAAGATCTCCCATCAGATGGCGGTGATCACCCATCTGCTGGAGATTACGCGGGATTACGAGCAGCTGGGAATATCCGCGCCGAAATGGTGTGACGTGCGGGCAATCGTGGAGCATTCCGTGCTGGACGTGTTTGCCGGCAGCGTGAGGCTTGAAGACCAGCTGCCGGCGCTCGAGGTGTATGCTGACCCGATGCTGGAGAAGGTGATCTACAACCTTTTCGAAAATGCGAAATTCCACGGGATGCACGTGACCGCGATCCGGGTTGGTTTCTCCTGCGGGGAAGGGCCGGGGATCCTCACGATAGAAGACAACGGTGTGGGTGTTCAGGATGCCGACAAAACGAGGATCTTTTTAAAAGGGGTCGGAACCCGGACCGGTCTCGGGCTCTACCTGTCGCAGGAGATCCTCTCGCTGACCGGCCTTGAGATCCGGGAGACCGGCATGCCCGGGAAAGGTGCCCGGTTCGAGATCCTGATCCCGCCGGCCATGTTCCGGCTCCGGACGCAGTAAACCTGCGACGTTTTTTCGTTTCCCGCTGGTTCGCCAGTACCGGGCCCGCCGTTGCGCTCTGAAACGTCGCGCCCGGAAAACGTTACACTATCCGAACCGCTGCGCCGCTGTTGCGTGCAGAGGTGACAAGCGTGGATCCGCCTCCGATCTCCTGCATGTACGACTGAGCTGCCCGTTCGATATCCTGTATCCCCGTATCACTGATGGCGTACAGGGTCGGGCCAAAAGAACTCATACCGACCCCGGCCGCCCCGGCCGCACGCATCGTGTCGAGGAGATCGGGCACCTCCCGGGGCTGGAATGAGAGTTCGATTTTCTTGAAACCGAGCTGCTGTATAGTATTGACCGATGTGCCGAATTGATCGAGGTCCTGTTCCATAATCCCGGGCAGCATCCGCATCAGGACTTCGTGGCAAAGCATCCTGACCTCGTCAAGCGGGACTGGGCAGCAGTTCCGGAAGATCTCGGCTTCCTTCATTCCGCTCGCCCCGTCCGGGAGCGCCGGTGTCGCAAGCAGGATCCGCCAGTCTCCGGGGAAATCGTGATGCACGAGCACCGGCGGCGGCTGTACTCCTTTTGACGCGGAGGAGGGTGCAAAGCCGGTCTTTTCACCGCCCGGCCCGAACCGGTGCCCGCCGTCAACGATAAACCCGCCGTGCTCGAACGCGGCTGTGCCAATCCCGGATGTTCCGCCGCGCCCGACCATCCGGGCGAGTTCTCCTGTGGTCATGGTCTTCCCGTACAGTTCGCAGCAGGCCCGGACCGTGGCAAGCGCCAGCTGGGAACCTCCCCCGAGGCCGGTATGGGCCGGGAAGTGTTCCCGCACCGTGATCGACACGCTGCTTCCTGCATGGATTTTCGCGAGCACGCTCTCTGCACAGTCCCGGATCCGTTGTGCCGTCAGGGAGTCGCATCCGTGGATTTCAAGGGATGGGGCTGCCTGCACCTCGATAAGGATTGCGGGGTCGTCAAGGGCGATCCCGATCCCGCCGTCGACTCTTCCTAGGCTGCCGTTCATATCGAGCAGCGTAACATGGATGCGCGACGGCGTCCTGACGATCACCCGACGCTCGTCAAGGAATTTGTTATACGGAAACTGCTCTTCAATAAAAATAAGTGGTTTTCCGCCGTGGATAATCTGGTACTGGCGCATCAGCAGCGGTTCGTTTTTACAGAGCGAAAAGATCCCGCTCACGTCATCTTTTGCAGGAGTTACCCGGGCGGTGAGGATCTCCCTTCGGGCCTCGATATGGTGGCGTTCGATAATTCTGCCAATCGGGATGTCGGCCTTCATGAGGTCGTCCCGGAACTCCGGTGCAAGCCGGGCAACCGGTGTCTGGGATTTTGCGTAGATTAGCACTTCCCCGGTTGCTGCGTCCAAGAGTTCCACGATCCGGTGGTTCACGGCATCGCCGGGCGCGATATTGAGGCGTTCTGCGGCAAAGGTATCGGCTTTCACGACTTCCTGTTCCCGGGTCCGGACCGATACCGGGTGGCCGGTGACCGACTCCAGCAGCTGCGTGACCGATCCGTCGGTACCTAGGAGAATTTTCTGCACGGGAGAGAGCCTGCCCACATGCTCCTCGATCTCTTTGAGACGGTGTGCGATATCCATCCACACAACCTCCATGCCGGAAATATTAAGGTTGTTGATCCGGAGGAGCCATCATGGTAAAAACAGCGTTATTATTTACGGGACGACCGACGGACACCCTTCCTGTCCTGCGGGGGTGTGAGCGGGTGCGGCACCTGTCCGCTGATCGCGTCGATGGCATCGGCCGCGAGCCGGCCCTTTTTCCCGATCACGTCCCCGGCCCTGAGTACGGTGACCTTTGAGGTGAGAACAAAACTTTCGCTGAAAAGATCGAGGCCGCCTTCTGTAAAATCGTCAAGCCCGATGGGGATGCACTGTGCGTCGGTCGGTGGCCTGCTGCTGACCGGGCAGACGCAGACGTCCCCGTTCTCCCGTGCGGCAACGACCACGGCAGGCCGGGTCTTCGCACCGTGCCGCTCTTCAAAAGGAACCGGGGCAAGGATCACGTCGCCCCGCACAAAACGTCCCATATCCCGGATATTTCGGCACCGGGAAGCATAAGGCAATTGATCGATTTTTTCCGGCTTTCATGCCGACCCGCACAACGCACTGGGGTATGGGGATTCGATGACGTGCCACACGGCCATGAGAAACCCTTTACGTCCGGGCGGTGGATGATCGGATCATATCACGGTGGTGACAGAATGCAGTTTGCAGAATGCGTGATGCAGCGGTATGCGACAAAGAAGTTTGACGGAAGAACAATTCCCGAAGCGAAGGTAAACGAGCTGCTGGAGCTGGTGCGGTATGCCCCTTCGGCCTTAAACGTCCAGCCCTGGAAGATCAAGGTCGTAACTGACAAAAAGACAAAAGAGACGCTTCGGCCGGCGTCAAACAATCAGGAGCAGATCACGACCTGTTCGCACCTGCTCGTCTTCTGCGCGGATTCTGATTACGACAGCCTCGTCAAAAGACTTGGGGCGCTGATGACCAAAAGCCACATCCCAAAAGATGTGGTCGACAAGGTGACAGGCATGGCAGCACTGTTTGCCGCGGGCATGTCCAAGGAGCAGCAGGCCGCGTGGTCGCAGGCACAGACCTATCTCGCGCTCGGGAACGCCCTGAACGGCGCAAAGTCGCTTGGCTTTGATTCCTGCCCGATGGGCGGTTTTGACCCGAAGGAATATTCCCGGATCCTCAAAATCCCGGCACATCTTACACCGGTGATGCTCTGCCCGATCGGGTACGCGGCGGACAAGCCGGGGCCGAAGATCCGGTTTGCCCTGGAAGAGATTGTGTTCTGATCCGGTTGTCCGGTTCTATTTTTTTTAATTTTGGGGAAAAACCTGACTTTTACAAATTACAAATCGCATGATAATCGTGGGGGACATCCCTCTCAATACGATGAGTGCAACGGCCCCTGAAGGGACGCCTCCGCGGCCGATCAATGATAAAATCCTCTTCCCCCCCTTCACTGCCACATCCATGTGGGAACATTTGACCGGTATGGTGTGGACAATCTAAAAAACAGGGTACCTCTCTATCTGTATGGTCACATTGTCTGTGTGGGAACACGATGGCGGCAGATCGCGGGTATTTTCAGGAAAAAAACGGTCAATTTTTGCCAGGTACAGGACCCCCATTCTTTTTCGGCCATAGATTCGTTCCAGTCCCTATGTGAATCCTGCATAACCAGTTGATCTCTCCCATTTTCACGATGCAAGGAACGTCGCTAAATTGCACGTTTTTTTTCTGATTAAAACGGCCTGTTTGAGAAAATAATGGTTTTAAAAAAGAATCGTGCAGTGGATTGGCACTATTTCCACTGGAACTTCCCGAGCAGGGATCCGGCCCGGAAACTCTCCGTCGAAGAAATGATCACGGGAGAGTATTGATCCGGCCACACCCCTTTGTGAGGGGGGCCACACCCGAATCCTCAACGTTCTGCATCTTCCACCGGAGTCCTTATCTGATCCCGGGCGAGAGTGAAATGAGGACATGCCTCGCTGCGATTTCTGTGGGAAAAATGTCTCGCTCCCGTTCCACTGCCAGTACTGCGGCCGGAATTTCTGCGACGATCACCGGCTGCCGCCCAACCACACATGCACCGGCCTCGCAGAATGGAAAAAAACCCCGGCGCCGGGCGTTGGCATCCGGTACGGTGCGGGCGGGACCAGTGCCTATGGTGGCGGATATGCAGCGGCACCGAAAGGCAAAAAACCCGTACGGGTACCGGTGTGGAAGCACCCGTACTTCAGAATCGTCATCGTGGCGATCGTACTCCTCATCATTGTCATCCTGTTTATTCTCATGGGCGGGTGCGTGCAGCCCGGAGGAACCATTCCGGCTAACGCGGGCACGGCTACGGAAACCCCGACAGGAATCCAAACTCCCGGTATTCCTGTTGCCTCACCTGCAATAACGACTGCATCCCCGGCAACCCTGCCCACCCCCGGCCTGACACCGGATTCTAATCGGTCTGAGGTTACCCCGGCACTTCTGATTGCAGGCACATCTGCGGATACAACCCCGGTCACCCCGGCTGCCGTTGAGGACACCACGGTGACGACCGCTTCTCCGGCATTCACACCCGTGGCGGGAAAACTCTCTGACGACCCGTACACGATCTCAACGACACCGCTCGCCGACCGGATCCATGAACTGATTAATACTCACCGGGCGGCGTACGGCCTTGCCCCGCTTTCCATGGATGCTGCGCTTGCCACGATCGCTCTCGGGCACAGTACTGACATGGCAGAGAACAATTACTTCTCGCACGCGGACCTGGCCGGCGGGAACCCGACCGACCGGGGAAACGCCAGCGGGTATACCTGCATTAAGAACTACAGTTCGTACTACACCTACGGGATCGCGGAGAACATCTTCCAGAACAATCTTTACACGTCGGTGACATACGAGGACGGCGTCTATACGTATGCGTGGAGCACCCCTGAAGAGATCGCCCAGTCCACGGTGACCGGCTGGATGAACAGCGAGGGGCATAAGAAAAATATCCTGACCCCGACCTTTGACCGCGAGGGGATCGGGGTCGCCATTGCAGCGGACGATAAGGTGTATATCACCGAGGATTTCTGTTAACTCCCGGTAGCCCGGCACCCGCGTTTATTTTACCTTCCCGTATCCAAATCTCCCGTACCATGAAGCATACCGGTCACGAAGACTTCTTCCGCGCCACCCCAGTCATCGACTGCGACCACCCGGCAGTGCGGGAAAAGGCCCTCTCCCTTGCCAAAGGCTGCACGGGCGATGCGGAGATCGCAAAAGCCTGCTTTACCTTTGTCCGCGATGAGATCCGGCACAGCGGGGACTATAATACAAACCCGGTCACCCTTTCGGCTTCTTCGGTTCTGGAGCATACAACCGGCTGGTGTTTCGCGAAAAACCACCTGCTTGCTGCCCTGCTCCGGGCAAACAGGATCCCGGCCGGGCTCTGCTACCAGCGCCTTAAAAACCACGGCGATGCCGGTCCGGCCTTCTACCTGCACGGCCTCAATGCGGTCTGGCTTGACGAGTACGGCTGGTACCGGGCAGATGTACGGGGGAACCGGGCGGACGTGCACGCGAAGTTTGCACCGCCAGAAGAACATCTCGCGTTTGTCCCAAAAGAACCGGGCGAGATGGATCTGACCGGGATCTTCAGCGATCCGCTGCCGGTTGTTGTCGAACTGCTCACAAAGTACACCGATTCTAGGGATGTCCGGCTGAACCTGCCGGACATGGAAGAGTAACAGAACGCTAAAAAAGAATTGTCCTGCTCCACCGTGTTCCCGGCCCTCAGCCACCCGCAATCTTCAAAGTCTATCGGGAGCCAACACTTCATCAATCATGCCAGCCGCACATTCCCGCAGGTTCCGTGACGGAAAAACGCTTGCAGGCGAACTTTCTGCCGCGATGCACCGGATCGGGGCACTCGGCGTCCCGTATCCTGATGGTTACTGCGACGAGCTCATCGCGAAGTACGAAAAGGACGGTGTCCCGTACCCGCATATCCTCTCGATCCTTGGTGAGCCGCGGATCAGGGGTCATTTTTTCTATGCCCGTATGCTCAGACGCACCGGCCCGTTCCTCGATTATGGCTGCGGCACCGGTGACAATATCCGGCAGCTCCTCCGCGATGGTTTCCCCCGGGCGCAGATCACCGGTTTCGATCTTTCATGGGAGAGCATAAATCTCGGGTTTGATCTGTACCGTGATGAGAAATCGATCCGGGATCTCTTTGTCGTGAACAGTACGTTCCTGTTTGGGAAAGAGACCTTTGACACCATCTATTCCGGTTCCGTCATCCACGTGATCGCAGACGATGACGAGCTGTGCGGGTACCTGAACAACGCGTGGGCGGCACTCAGGCCCGGCGGCATCCTCTTTGGCTCCACTCTCGGGATCGATGATGGAGATTCCTGTGCCCCGGACGAGCATGGGCCACCCCGGGTGATACCCCGGCAAGAGCTGACCCGGCACCTGATGGCCGCCGGTTTTCTTTCTCCGACACTCGTAAAACGGCCCCACGAGGCACACACTCCCGATGACAAAAAGTGCGTGTTTGAGTTTTGTACAAAAAAATCCGAATAACCCCGCCATCGACCCGTTCGCTGGCATCGTTTCTTGGAACTGACTGGGAAAATCTTATCCATTTCCCTCATATTCTTTCCCGCCCAATTTCAGGTACACAAAGGAGCCACGCCCCCCATGAAGATCCTTGCCATCCACGGAAGTCCTCGGACAATCCGGAGCAGCACACGGAAACTGGCCGGTTTTGTCCTCGAAGGAGCAGCAGACGCAGGTGCAGAGACAGAAATGATCGACCTCGCCGATTGTCGGATCATCCCCTGCACCGCGTGCGATGCGTGTACCCTTAATGGCATCTGCGTTAACGATGACGATGTCCCGTCTCTTCTGGCCCGGATGAAGGATGCAGATGCCATTGTCTTTGGCTCACCGGTCTATATCGACAATGTTACCGGCCAGATGAAGGCGTTCTTCGACCGGCTTGCGGACGCGATCCATTACCAGCAGCTCGCCGGGAAAGTCGGGTGTGCTGTTGTGACCACCGCAGAATCCGGTGGTGATGAGACGGTTGCGTACCTCAGCCATGTCCTCAATTATCTTGGTGCGGTATCGGTGGGAGGTATCAGCATTGCCACCGGGGAAAACGCGGGAGCCGTGGATGCGGCGGAACCTGCCGCCCGGGCGCTCGGGGAAAAACTGGTCGGGGCGATCCGGGACAGGTATTCCGATCCGGCGCAGGAGGCAATCCTTGTGGACAACCGTGCGTATTTCAGGTCAATTGTTGAAGAGAACCGGGATCTCCGCACCTGTGAGTACGACCGGTGGGTGAAGATGGGCTGGATCCGGTGAGATTCCCGGAGGAGAGCCGTCTCCTGAAAATAAAAAAAATCGAAATACCGTTTCAATAGTTCTCCGCGTAAATCTCAAAATATGCCTGCGGATGACCGCATGCCGGGCACGTCAGGGGCGTTGTCGTCCCTTCGTACACGTATCCGCACTCCCGGCAGTACCACCTGACAGGTGTATCCCGTTTGAATACCGTTCCTTTTTCGAGGTTTTCGCGCAGCCGGTTGAACCGCAGCTCGTGGAACTTCTCGACATTGGCCACCTGCCGGAAGAGATTGGCAATCACGACAAAACCCTCCTCTTTTGCGGTTGTGGCAAAGGTCGGGTACAGCGTACCCCACTCCATCATCTCGCCGTCCGCAGCTGCCTTGAGGTTCTCCTGTGTGGTGCCGATCACACCTGCGGGATACCCGGCGGTGATTTCCACCATCCCTCCTTTGAGGGACTTAAAGAAAAGTTTCGCGTGCTCTTTTTCCTCTTCAGCGGTCTGTAAAAAGACGGCCGAGATCTGCTCGTAGCCCTCTTTTTTTGCCACGCTGCCAAAGTAACTGTACCGGTTCCGGGCCTGCGACTCCCCGGCAAATGCCGCAAGGACATTTTTTTCGGTCCTGCTCCCTGCAAACTCCATTATAGATCTCACTGCTCCACGTAATCCTTACCCGTTCGCTATAATATACATGCGCCACCCACTTCCCTTATGGGAGAACGGACAGGTCACAACCCTCCGCTTTTTTTGCCTGAATGATCAACCATCAACCATGACACCGGTATCCCTTCCCACCGTTTTTGTCTCGCACGGTGCTCCGACCATGGCGATCGAACCGGAGGTGCCGGCCTGCAAATTCCTGGGCGGGCTTGGGAAACGCTACCCGGGCGTCGCCGCGGTGCTCTGCATATCCGCCCACTGGAACACGGCCCGGCCAACGGTGAATGTGGTGACAGCCCCAAAAACCATCCATGATTTCTCCGGGTTCCCGGAGGAACTCTACGGGATTTCGTACCCGGCACCGGGAGCGCCGGATCTCGCCCGCCGGGTTGCCGGTCTTATTGGCACCGCAGGGATCCCCTGCGATACCGACACCGGCCGGGGTCTCGATCATGGGGCATGGGTACCCCTCAGGCTGATGTTTCCCGGGGCCGGGATCCCGATCGTCCAGATCTCCATCCAGAACAACCTCGTTCCGGCCCGTCACCTCGCGCTCGGGGAAGCACTTGCCCCCCTCCGGCGCGAGGGCGTGCTCATCCTCGGGAGTGGCGGGGCCGTCCACCCGCTGGGCGACCCGGTATTTGCACTGGGTGAAGGGTTCCCCACGGACCGCCGGGCAATCGCATTTAACGAATGGCTGAACCGTGCAGTGACTTCCGGCGACAAAAACAGTCTGGTGCACTACCGCGAACTCGCACCGTCGGCAGTCCACGCCCAGCCCTATCCCGATCACTTCATGCCGCTTCTTATGGCTCTGGGTGCAGCCGGGCCGGGTGCAACGGGATCGGTTCTCCACCAGAGCTGGTACTGGGGCAATCTCGGCATGGGAGCCTACGAGTTCCGGTGAAAGGAATGCTTCAGGAACGATCGCGAATGCAAAAAAACAGACACAACAGGAAAAGATGAAAGGAAAAGCGGGCCTGAAGGGATTTGAACCCTTGACCTGCGGATTAAGAGTCCGCCGCTATGCCGAACTAAGCTACAGACCCACGTAGCCTAATAATGTGGCTGTTACAGCCGAATAAATGTTTTGGAAGTTGTGAGTCCGGATGGCCGGAGAATTCCTTTATACGTGGGCGTAGTACATCTTCTTCTAACATGCCTGACAGCGCCGCATTTGAGTCGGCAGCTCCGATAAAATACTGCATCCTTGGGTGCGGTACAAACGGCTACAATATCATCCTCGAACTTGCGAAGGAAAACGAGCGCGTGATCGTCGTTGACCGCGACGAGTCGCACGTACGTCACCTCCGCGATCAGAAATACGACGGGTACGTACGGGACATCACGTCATCCGATATGCTGGTCGGGCTCCCGGAGTTCGAGATCGCCTTTGTGATGACTGGCGACGCGGATGCCAACCTTGCCGCCGTTATTGCCATAAAAAAACGGTACCCGACCGTGCAGGTGATCGCCCGGGCTGTCGACCCGGTGACCGGCGGCAAACTTACGGCAGCCGGTGCGGACCTCGTCATATATCCCCAAGAGGTCGTTGCAAAGACCGCCGTCTTCCAGATCAAGAAGCAGCACGCGAGCCGGATCTCGCAAAAACTGTTTTCACTCCTTGCCGGCTGGGACGGCATCCTTGGGATCATCACCCACAAAAACCCGGACCCGGATGCGATTGCAAGTGCAATGGCTCTTGCCGAGATAGCCCATCACGCGAACTCAAAGACGCTCACCTCCAGGATATTCTACGAAGGAAACATCGGGCACCAGGAAAACCGGACGTTTGTGAACCTCCTCGACATCAAGATGGAGCACCTGACGCCCGAAGCACTTCAGAAGTGCTCGTACCTTGCCATGGTGGACTGCTCGGGCCCGGGGGCAAACAACGACGTCCCGGCCCAGACAAAAATCCATATCATCATTGACCACCACAAGGACGGGAACCACGCAACCGGGCAGGGCACATTCACGGATATCCGGCCCGGCATCGGTGCGACCGCGAGTATCATGACCCAGTACCTCCAGGAACTCGATATCCCGGTCGATAAAAGGGTCGCGACCGCGCTCCTCTACGGTATCCGGACTGACACAAAAGAATTCAAGAGGAACGTCACGCCGCAGGATCTCGGGAACGCAGGGTTCCTTCTCCCGCTCACGGATGCAGATCTCCTCGACAAGATCATGTCGCCGTCTATGTCTCAGGAAACGATCGACGTGATAGGGAAGGCGATCCAGAACCGGAAGATCCAGAGCGGGTACCTCTTCTCGAACGTCGGCTATGTCATGAACCGCGATGCCCTCCCGCAGGCCGCAGACCTGCTCATCACGCTCGAAGGCGTGAACACGGCGCTCGTGTACGGGATCACCGATACCGCGATCGCGATTTCGGCTAGGAACCGGGACATCCGGCTCCATATCGGGAACGCGCTTGCCGAGGCGTTCGGGGAGATGGGAGATGCAGGCGGCCACCCGAACATGGCGGCGGCAAACCTCCCGCTCCATTATTTCGGGACCGTGACCGACAAGGTGGCACTTCTTGACATCACGATCGAGCCGATCCTCCAGAAGTTCAAGAACCTCGTCGGCCTTGAAAACGAGGAAAAGAAAAATGAGGAATGAGGGCAGGGAAACGCCCTCTTCTCCCCTTATGTGCAGGTGACCGCATGGACTTTTCTCTCTGGGAGTCACATTACCGCGAGATCCTCGATTATTTTGGATTTTCCCGTGAGGATGACGAAAAGGCCGCTTTACTGCTTGCAACCCTGACCGACCGCGATGATCTCCCCGCACTCTCCCGGCTGGTCCGGGAGCGCAGTGTCGTGGTCTGCGGGAACGCCCCCAGCCTCAGAAAGGAGCTTGGCCGTATTCCCCCGGGGAGCGTGGTCTTTGCGGCCGACGCAGCGGCCGATGTCCTCTTCTCGCACGGGATCCGGCCCGACGCGGTCTTTACGGATCTTGACGGGGCAACCGACTTGCTCACGGAGATGAACGCAAAGGGAACGATCGTTGTTGTCCATGCGCACGGCGACAATATGCCGCTCCTCCGTCACTGGACAAAAAAATTCACCGGCCCGCTTGTCGCCACCACGCAGAGCACACCGCTCCCCCACGTCCACAATTTTGGTGGTTTTTCCGATGGCGACCGTGCGGTCTTTGCCGCCGACGCGCTCGGTGCGAAAACGATTGCGCTCATCGGTTTTGACTTGGACGACAAAAATGTCGACCCGATCAAACGCGGGAAACTGATGTGGGCAAAAAAACTCCTTATGCTGATCGGCCATGACGGCTGACGAAGATAAAAACCGGGAAGCGGTCATTCTCGACGGGTACGTGGATGAACCCGCGTGTCTTGGTGTCCCACCGTATATCTCACCGTATATCAGGACGGTTGCCGGAGCGCTTGACGCCCACGGTTTTTCCGTTCGGTACCTTACCATCGACCAACTGAGGAGCGATCCGCAGCTGGCAATGACGATGAACCGGGTCGGCCTGCTCGTGATGATCGCCGGCGTCACCGTGCCGGGAAAATACCTTGGCGGCACCCCTGCCACCTTAACCGAGATCCAGCAAGTGGGTCACATGATCCGGGCCTCAAAGAAACTGATCGGTGGTCCCATCAGTTTCGGGTATGCCGTGGAGGGCGGGAAAAAAGCCGTCCGGCAGCTGATCACCGGCTTTGATGCGCTGCTGATCGGTGAGCCTGCCGTTGCGCTCGATAGGTACCTCACCGGGGCCGAGCCCAACGGTGCATTCGATTACACCCGCACCGATCCGTGGAGCGTTGCGGGGGCCGGCATCATAGTGCAGCACCCGGACTACCCGTACGTGATGTGTGAGCTTGAGACCGCCCGGGGCTGCTCCCACGGGGCGACGGGCGGCTGTTCGTTCTGTACCGAGCCTTTCTACGGCCGGCCTCGGTACCGGCCCGTAGCGGGTGTCGTGGACGAAGTTGCGGCGCTTGCATCATACGGTGCCCGTCACTTCCGGGTCGGCCGGCAGCCGGACATCCTTGCCTATGGTGCGGGAGAGGGGGAGTATCCTGCCCCACGGCCGGACCTGATCGAGGCGCTTTTTTCCGGGATCCGGAATGCAGCACCGGATCTTAAAACGCTCCACATCGACAATACGAACCCGGCCACCATCGCCCGGCACGAGGAGAAGAGCCGGGAGGCTCTTGCCACGATCTGCCGGCACCACACGCCCGGGGATGTCGCCGCGTTTGGGATGGAGACCGCCGACCCGGCCGTGATCGCGGCAAACAACCTCAAGGTACAGCCGGACGAGGTGTTTCGGGCCATAGAGATCGTCAACGAGATCGGAGGAATGCGCCGGGACGGGATCCCCGACCTGCTGCCGGGCCTCAACTTCGTCTGCGGGCTTGCGGGAGAGACGGCGGCGACCTATGATAAAAACGAGCAGTTCCTTTCCCGGGTGCTCGCGGCAGGACTCATGGTCCGGCGCGTCAACATCCGGCAGGTTATGCCATTTGAGGGGACGCCGGCGTATACGGACAACACACTCGGGAAGAACGAGCGGCGTTTTAAGGCGTTCAAGGAGTTTGTACGGCAGAACATTGATCTGCCGATGCTCCAGCGGGTGTTCCCGATCGGGACTATTCTCCGCGATGTGCGGATCGAGGTCTCGGGGGAACTCTCGTTTGGCCGGCAGCCGGGCTCGTACCCGATCCTCGCGGGGATCCCGGTGAATCTTCCCGTCCGCACCGTGATCGATGCGGTCGTGGTGGACTGGGGCATGCGTTCGATCACCGCTCTCCCGCTCCCGCTCAACGTCAACGCCCTGCCTGCTTCAGCGCTCCGCTGGCTGCCCGGCATCGGGAAGAAACGGGTGGCCGCGGTGATTGCGAAAAGGCCGTTTGAGACGCACGATGAGTACCGAAAGGTTGCGGGGAGCTCGGCACTGGACGGGCTGATACGATTCGGATAACACGGGTTTTACCCGTGCACGCAACATCACTCCTGCCCTGTTCCGTGATGGTCAGGAGAGAACCCCGCGCTTACATTTTTTTAGCCATGTGGATACGTATCGCGTTTTCATGCGACCGGGAACAACCCCGCCCCTCCTCTTCGCACTAAAAAATCATCATCCAAATCATTACAACCTGACAATGCGAATTGACTAGAACGCTCGAAGGGTGGCACCCGGGGTTTCAGGAGGACTATGGTGAAACTATCATCACGTGGCTGGTTTGCATTCACCCTCATATTCAGCCTGTCCGTTCTTATCTTCATATTCGCGACAACCTTCAACAAACAGACAATCGTCTCTATCCTCTCGTTTAATCTCCTGTTCCTCGGCCTTGCCATCATTTTCCGTTTTCTTGCGCTGGTGCTCTGGGGTGTACGGATCCAGCTGATGGCAGGCTCGCTTGGCTACCGTGTCTCTCTCCTGAACTGTGTGAACATGGTACTTGCCGGGCTGCTTGCCGGGACCATCACCCCCGGGCAGATGGGAAACGATCCGGTACGGGTGCATGAACTCTACCGGGCCGGAGTAAAAATCGGTGATGCCACGGCAGTGGTGGTCATGGAACGGTTCCTTGACGGGATTACCCTGACCGTCATGGGTCTCCTGATCATGGCCCTGATGACACAGTATTTCTTACATACGTTCAGTCCCTCCCTGGTCATCCTTGTTATTATCGCATGGATCTTCATGATCGGTATCCTCTTTGTTCCGGTTCTTGCCATCAAATACCCTGAAAAAACAAAATCGTTCATAGTACGGCTGATCAACTGGCTTGCCCCCCGGTTCTTACGGTCGTCCGGGCCGGATCAGGGAATATCCGGGCGGGTGGATCGCGAGATCGACAATTTTTTTGCGACATTAAAAACATTTACGGGTACCGTCCGCCGGGGGCTGCTTGCCGGGGGAGTCTTAACGGCCCTGTTCTGGATCAGTGAATTTCTGGTCGCATCGGTCATTATGATGGGCCTTGGCCTTCAGCCGTACATTCTTGAATCCTTCTTCTTCCAGATCCTGATCGCCATCATCATGATGATCCCGCTCACACCGGGTTCATCCGGTGTCACCGAGCTCTCCGCCACCTCACTGTATGCGCTGATCATTCCCTCGGGAATGCTTGGGATCTTTGTGATCCTGTGGCGTTTTGTCACGTTCTACCTGAATATTATTCTCGGTGCCCTTGCAGGTCTTGCCATCTTCAGACGCGAGCTCGGAAAGAAAGAAAAAGAGAATGAACCCGGGAAAACCGGGTGACTCCCTGTCTTTGGGGCCTGCCATACCCGTCATTATTCCGGCGGTCTGGTTGTTTGTGGCGCTTCATCCGGCGTATGGCTCGTGTATTCCCGTCGTGTATACATAAATTTTTTGGAGATCCCCCCGTCGAGGACAATACGATACCATTCATAGATCGTTTTCCAGAACCCGTACTGCTCGTATCTCCGGAAATCAAACCCGACTTTCATATTGGGATTGAAGATGACTTTTCCCTCTTTACGCATCCTAGTCGCTATTTCAAGATCGTCCCCGGCGTCGATAATCCTGTACATCCCGATGCGGTTCAGGGCGTCATACCGGAAGATGGTGTTACAGCCGAGCGTGTAATAATACATCCGGGTCGCCGCCCCGAACCGTATCAGGACATCGAAGAGCAGGACGTATTGCCGGTTTTTTGACGTGTCTTTAATCGAGGTCACCGGGCCAAATGCAAGGACCGCCCGGGGATCCTCGAATGAACGAAGGATCTGTTCAATCCAATCGTGGGCAACGATGCAATCGGCATCGGTTGTTGCGACGATATTATATTTCGCCCGGGCAAACCCGTCATTTCGCGCGCCGGAGACCCGTTCAGATCCCTGGATAAACACGAGATCAGCATATTCTGCTGCAATCTCCCGTGTCCGGTCACTGGAATTTCCGTCCACGACAATGAGTTCATAGGATGTGCGGGGAACGGTCTGGTTGGACAGGGCAGAGAGGCACCGCCGGATGGTGGCCTCTTCATTGTATGCCGGAATGATGACGGATATCATGATGTGCAAAATTCTGACAGGATCATCAGGAATTATCGATTATTATAGTGAGTAATCTTCAAAATAGTTATGCGGGAAAAAAAATTGATTGTCCAAGCGTGCAGATAACCACCAGAATTCCCTGCCTAAATTTTTTTTAATTCAGTAACTTTGAGGATATCAGTCCGGGTCACGATCCCGACAATCTGGTCCTCGTGCACGATTGGTATCCTGCCGATATTCCGGGTGGACATAATACGGAGAGCGTCGATCACCGATGCCGTGGGTGGGAGGGTGATGATGTCCCGGGTCATGATATCCTTGACCTGCATCGCCTCGCGGTCAATGGGTGAGGTACGGTTCACGTCCGCAAGTGTCACCATGCCCACGAGCGAATCGCGCTCGGTGACCGGGAAACCTAGGTGCTTGCTTGCGTACATAATCTCGATCACCTTTGAAAGCGGCAGGTTTGAGGGTACCGTGGTCACCGGTGCGCTCATCATGTTGCCCACGGTCACATCCTGTAACAGGACGTTGTACTGGACCGCCGTGGACTCCATGCTCGCACCGATGTAGATAAAAAGCGCGATCAAAATCAGGAACGGCGAGAGGAAATACAATCCGATAATCCCGAAGATGACGGCGAATGCCTTGCCGACATTGGCCGCGATCCTCGTCGCACGGTCAAGAGGCATCCGGATCGCGAGCACTGCCCTGAGCACCCGGCCGCCGTCCATGGGGAACGCGGGGATCAGGTTGAATGCAAAGAGGATGATGTTGAGCACGCCGAGGTACCCGAAGACGAAGATAAGAACTCCCTGTGTAGGGGCGTCAGTGGCCATATCCGGGGTGATGTACACTAGACCACAGCAGATGAGACCGAAGATGAGGCTCATCACCGGCCCGGCAAGCGCCATGGGGAGTTCGGTCCTGGGTTCCGGCGCCCCTTCGTCCATCTGGGCGACGCCGCCGAACATCAGGAGCGTGATGCTCTGCATCTTGATACCTTTTGCCTTCGCGACAAGCGAATGGGCAAGCTCGTGGACGAGCACCCCGAAAAAGAGTCCGAGTGCGACGACCGTCCCGAGGATCCAGGGCATGAAACCCGATGTGATAATGCTCGTGTCGATCGGGATCCGGAAAATTTCCCTGAGCATATCCGTCGTGGACCCGATCTGGCTGCCGATGATATACGCAAACAGCGGGATGACCAGCAGGAATGTGTAGTGGAGCAGGATCGGGATACCAAAAAGCCGCCCGATCCGAAGAGACCCATCCATAAAGTATGGATTATCTTTTTAACCCATATGGTATATACTTTCATCTGATAACGATGGAAACCCAGATTACTGATTTATTCGGGCTTTCGATTTACACGGACAAGGGCATGTACATCGGTGAAGTCGAGGATGTTGTCATCGACGTGGACTCGAAGAAGATCGAATCGCTCGTGGTGGGCAAGGTCAACGACCAGCTCTTCGAGCTCAAGAACTACAAAGGCCTCAAGATCCCCTACCGGATCATCAGCGCCATCGATGATATCGTGCTTATCCGCCACCTGCCGGGCGCGTTTGCATCCGGCTCGATAGAGGAAGAACAATAAAGATTTTTTCAAATCGTCGCGATAGTCCGGGCGGCGCGGGACTGCCCTCTTTTCTTTCTCCCGTAAAAACAGGATGTATTCTATGGAAAACCGGGAGATTTTTTCAAATCTTACCACGGTCTCCCCGGTGTTTGTCCGTCTCGATGGCCGCGCGTTCCACGGGCTGACTTCGAGGTTCGGGTTTAGAAAACCCTTTGATGACGATTTCAATAATGCGATGGTCGAGGTATGCCAGCTGCTGGTCGGGGAGAGCGGCCTTTCCCCGGTGTTTGCGTACACGTTCTCGGACGAGATCAGCCTGTACCTTACCGGGCTTCCCTTCTCGGGACGGGTGGAGAAGATCGATTCGGTGGCCGCCTCGTACGCGGCAAGCGCCCTCACGCTTGCCCTGGGTGCAAAAGAACCGCTTGCCTTTGATGCGCGGATCGTGCAGGCAACTCCCGATTCCGCGATCGAGTACATGACCGAACGGCAGGATGAGGCGTGGCGCAACCATATAAACTCGTACTGCCAGCAGGCGCTCATCGCGGAAGGGATGGACGGGACCGACGCGGCACGAAGGCTCAAGGGGATGCCGGCGCAGGAGCTCCACGAGATGATGCACAAGCGGGGTGTCAATCTCGCAAAGACACCGGCCTGGCAGCGCCGGGGTGTGCTTGTCTGCAAAAAGGAGATCACAAAAGAAGGTTACAACCCGGTGACAAAAGAGCACGTGACGGTAATGCGGAGCATGGTTACAGCTGACCGCGATCTCCCGCTCTTTACGACACCCGAAGGCCGGGTGTTCTTAAAGAACCTGATCGGCGGCCTGTAGTCTCCGGCAGGTCCACGGCAAGGTAACATCCCCCGGGGCTTATCGATCCCGGCCGGCGCCTGACCAGAAAATGGTATTATCGAAGCGGTCAAACATTCACACGGATCGCCATTGCACCCGGGATCGTTTTCCCTTCTACGACAAAAGCGGGAAAGGTTCCATACACCCGAGGCCCGGAAGACCGACGAGCCGTTACGGGAAACTCCGAAAAAAAACAATACGGGAGGGAAGAGATGCAGCAGATCATCAGGACAAAAAAAGAGGAGGGGGAACGGGATGTCACGACCTGTATCAGCGGGATCGAAGACGGGGCCTGGATCCGCCTGTTCAATACCTCGGAGAACGAGCTCAAGACCATTGGCGAGACCTGTGCAATCCCCCTTGATTTTCTAAAAGCTGCACTCGATGAGGAAGAGCGGCCGCGTATCGACACGGAAGACGGGGTCGTCCTTGTCGTCATCGATATCCCGACCGTGATGGAGAACGAGGGCATCCAAACATTAACGACGCTGCCGCTCGGTATCATCATCACCGAAAAAAATCTTGTCACGGTCTGCAAGTACGAAACCCATCTTCTCGATGATTTTCTCTTGGGGAAAGTCCGCCAATTTGCGACGTTCAAGAAGACCCGGTTCCTGTTCCAGATCTTTTACCGGAACGCATCCTCGTACTTAAACCACCTCCGCCAGATCGAGAAGTCGATCTCGCACATCGAGTCCGAACTCCACAAATCCATGAAGAACGAGGAGCTCTTCCGCATTATGGAGATGCAGAAAAGCCTGATCTACTTCTCGACATCGCTCAAGAGCAACGAGGTCGTGCTCGAACGCATCATGCGGGTAAAACCGCTCCGGATGTACGAGGAGGATTCCGAACTTTTAGACGATGTCATTATCGAGAACAAGCAGGCCCTTGAGATGTCGCAGATCTACCTTCATATCTTAAACGGTATGACCGATACGTTTGCGACGATTATCTCGAACAACCTAAACATCGTGATGAAGTTTTTGGCATCCGTGACGATCATCCTTGCGATCCCCACGATGATTGCAAGTTTTTACGGGATGAATGTCGGGGATATCCCGCTGTCGGGCCGGCCCTTTGCCTTCGAGACGATCTTTATTATTTCGTTTATGATCTCGGCAGCGATGGGCGTTTTGATGTGGAGAAAGAAATTTTTTTAAATTTTTTTTGGCGTGTCTCATCTGCCCCGGTGCGGGTCCGTGATAATTTTTTTAGCCGGGATTTTTTTTCATTTTCTTTTCCCGCACGCGGGGCCAGGCCTGATCTTTATCCCATGCTCTCTTCCATGAGCCACTTCCAGACCGGTTGAACGGTAATGGTCGAGTCACCAAGCTTTCGGGTCTCTTCCTGGTGGCTTGTCAGGATCATGCCTTCGTGCAACCCGAAACTGTCCATGGCCTCAAAGATCCCGCCGATCTCCCGGTCCTCGTTGTCGGTATTGAGTTCATGACATACCTGTATGACCCGGGTTATTTTCCGGCCGCTCCTGATGATAAAATCGCATTCATGATCCCCGGATCCCGGTGAGGATCAGCACCCGGTTGTCGCTGAACGCATCGAGAACCTCATGAAGGATCGACCGTTCGATATAATCACCGCCTTTTTCGATCGAGTTCTTCTGCTGGATCACAAGGTGGCGCAGGATCTCCCGGGAACTCATACTAATTAGTAATTAGTGGAAATACCAAAATGTTCTCATTGGTAATGAGTACCCGGGTGTGTCACCGGGTATTTCGGGCCCGTATCGGACTCCGATCCCCCTCATTTTCCGGCCGGGAGGCACTCATGGGCCAAAAACCGGCACTTATTCAGGGTAAAACGGGCATTTTCACGTCGGAGAGGCCCGGCACCTAATAGCAGCGTTCCTGCGGTCAGGTTTTTTCGGGAGGTGCTGACCTGGCCGGATGTGGGATCGAACAGGACGCGGATATGGGGCTCCGTAGGGGATCCGGGAGAGTTCACGTCGGATATACCCCCTTTATGAGGGAACCCCGGTTTCACGTACTCTTCAGGATCGCTGGTGACTCACGGTGTCCGGTCAGGCATTTCCGGGAAATGAAACCTGATTTGTGCCCCGATTACCCCCGTTTTCCGGCCCGGTGACAGGAATTCCCGGAAAACCGACAGGAAATGGGGATTTTTGAGGGATTTCCACGTCGTAGAATAAGATATTGAAACAGCACTAATCCAGAGGCGGATCTTTTCCGGAATGGGTTGAGGTGCGTGGGAATAAGGAAAGGGCGGTTTTGGGATCCCGGTTCCGGCTGCGATGATTGGTGATCGATGATCCCTGCACTCAGCCCCGGTTGCCCGGCAGATCTCTTACGTCGGAGAGTTGACCCTCACTTTTTCAGAACGATACTTTTTGAGTCCACAGGTTGCACAAAATGGCGAATTCCGGTACATATTTTTGGGGATTCGGCCGAATTGTTCCCGGATTGACGGATTTCCGGGCAAACTAAACCTCTGTGGTACGCTAATAGTCCCTTTTGGAAAGAGGATCTCCCTTGGGATCGGACTAGGATACCTAGAACTGGGAAAAAGGGGGGTTTGCCGGATCGATCCGGAATGAGTGGTCTGACAATCCCTGCCAAAGAGAGTGGGACACTTGCGTACATTCCGCTGGGATTATCACGATGATGCACGTAATAATCCCGTAGCATGCGTCTCCTGCTCCGGCTCAGATCGAAAAACGATCAGAAAGACGTCTCGCTGGAATACCACAAGCTCCAGGGCTTTGTCTATTCATTATTGCAGGAGTCCGGTTTTCCCCTGCTGCACGACAAGCCGGGGTACAAACCGTTCTGCTTCTCCAACATTTTCCCGTTCGGAGACATGTTGGAAGGAGATGTGCGGCACTTCATGATCGCGTCACCGGGTAAAACGATCATTGAACGCCTCGCGCAGTACCTTACCACGAACCGCACAGAACGGGAAATTCATATTGGCGACTGTGCGTTTGCTCTTGATGGCGTGAGAGTGGTTGAGACCTCGCTCGGGCACGAGCCGGTCAGAATTATCTGCGCGACGCCGATCCTCCTGCGTATTCCGGAGTATAATTACGATCTTTATACGGTGCCTGAAGAGGAACGCAGGCCCCGGTACGTGTACTGGCGCCCGCAGATCTCGTTTGAGGCGTTCATCAGGCAGCTGACCGAGAACCTGATCAAGAAATACAACCAGTCGTACGGTACATCGATCGGGGAATATGCACTCTTCCAGGAATTTATCTTCAAAAAAACCGTGCACACCCGGTACATCATTGACGGGAAAAGTTACGGTGCGGCCGGAAGCCTGTGGGAATTTTCCTGGAGCCACATGGATGACGTGCAGCGGCGGGTAATTGAATTCGGGCTTGATGCCGGGTTTGGGGAGCGGAACAGTTTCGGGTTCGGGTTCGTGAATGTGGTGAAGAAATGAAATTCCTGCTCTGTAGAAAACCTGTTTCATGAGATATAATCGCCCCCTTTCGCGCCAACCCGGCCCCCGTTCTAGGGCAGGAAGCAGGTGATGCCTCGATATTACCTGTACAAAAATTCTCTGTATTTTTTGTGTACAGGTAATACCACACTATCGCGAACCGGGGCGCCATGAGTGACGGAGCGAAGCCCCTGGAGCGCCCAATAATCCGTAATGATTTCTACAGAGCAGAAATTCCCAAATCCTATTACACAGTCATCGCTGACGGGTCCCTTTGACTGAGCAGCAGCCCCGTTTCCGTGTCATATTTTGCATCGATAACGATTCGTTCTTTATTTTCGCTCACCCGGTTTTCTGATTTCAGTTTGTGATACTGCCCGAGCGTGAGAGGCACGACATACTTCATCGCGTCATAAATTTTTCCCGACTGTATGCATTCATCATATGCGGCAGCATAACACAGGGGAACGGCTTCGATTGCATTAAACAGGCGATAAAATTCAGACTCGCTCCGGTTCGTACTGCAGTACGGCTGCTGTTCGTCAATCAGGTGCAAGAACAGGCGCTGTGTTTCTTCGAACTCAGCCTCTTTTGGTCCAAAACCGTCGTCATAAACCTTATCAGTTATATCCTGCAACAAGTTTTCGTGGAGCAGGTCGAGACCGGACAACAGGTCGAGAGTTTTTGCAACTTTCTGTTCAGGGTATATGAAACGATCATTCTCCGATCCTTTCGTGAACACGAAGACCGGGCAGATCCCTTTGAGGGGTGTGCCATCATCGTTCTTTCTCCGGTTCACCCTCCCGAACCGCTGGATGAGAGCGTCAATCGGGGCGGGTTCGGTGAAGCAGATGTCGTAGTCGATGTCGAGCGAGACTTCGATGGTCTGGGTGCCGACCAGTAATTTTCTCTCACTCAGTGTTCCCTCGATTTTCTCTCTGTCATTCAAGGTAAATTTACCATGGAGGAGAGCACGATTATCCGTTTCACCTTTTAAAAGAGCGTAAACATCCTGAGCACGCTGAACGGTATTACAGACAACGAGGACTTTTTTCTGTTCCTGGAGGTTCTTTTTAATCAGATCGATGTGATCAAAAATATCTCCATCTAGAATTGTGCAGCGGTGCCGGAGATATCGTGACAGTTCCGGCGTCGTCATTCGGATCTCTTCGGACACATTGAGGCATTCGGCAAACCGGGAACGGATGAAGGAGGGTAATGTCGCCGACATGACAAGGACTTTTGCATCAAGAGTATTGACCAGGTACTCGGTCATACCAAGGATAAGTGCTGTATTTTTTGCATCATATGCATGGATTTCATCAAAGATGAACAAGCCCCGGTACATTTCCAGCAGTCCCATCTCATAACCTTTGAGCGAGAAAAAATGTTTTATCGACTGGAACGGAGTCATCACTTTGTACGGACTGTAAATTCGTTTTGAAATGGATTTTACAAAATCAAAACGTTCTGTTTCCTCGTAAAATTTCCAGAGATAATACGAGGCTTTCCCGTGCATCAGCGAGACACAGGTATTATCACCAGCATATTCGGAAGAGAGGGCTTTTTTCAGCCGGAGATACATAGCATTGATGCTTGCTGTATAGGGAAGCGTGTAAAATATTCTGTTTCCGTGGTTTGCACCCAGATTATACGTTGCCCAGAACAACGCGGCCTCAGTTTTTCCCGATCCTGTGGGTGCAGTTATTATCGCATTGCCTTTTGTCCTGCCAGCGATTTCCTGAACGGTTGTAAGATTATGAAACGGAAATACCGGATGAATCTCGGCAAGAGGTTGCAGTACTTTGTGGATCCCGGCCGAGGCCATGTAATCGCAGCTGTTGACAAAGCCCTTGCCAAAAATCCTCCTTAACCGGGCATTTTTATCGGAGGTTTCCCGGTTCTCCCGGTAGATCGTCCGTAATACATTTTCCCAACTCTCTTTTGAATAATTAAGAGAGGATATTTTCTGCGGCAGGGTGTGTGTTTCCCTATATGGGGTGAGTGAATGAAAATCTGCGATAAGTTCGTTCAGATACGGGAGATTTTCGTTAATTTCAGATAAACGATCGGTGAAACCGGGATCAAGCGAATCTTCCTGTTCAACATAATCGCTAAGCTGATCCAAAGTCTTGTGATGGGTTAGCACCAGTTCTTTAATAAATTCCGTATCGCCCCCATGGAGTGATTCAACAAACGGCACTGAAAGGATTTCATGACGATAATGATAGTGGGGATTATTTAGTTGGAACTGGCGCTGAAATCCGGTTGCGGCTTTCCCAAAATCATGAAAGAACAATGCTATGGCGATATCATCATAAAATTCAGGGTATCCGCATTTCTGATCCAACCCGGGAAACAAATCTTTGAAAAAGACAAAAAGTTCAAGGCAATTCTGTGTATGATCGCGGAGCGTTTCACCGTTTTTCTTTGCCAGTACCGGTGAAATCATGAATAAATACCCCACATTCTTTTTCCGCATCAAAAAATCCATCCCGGATATGTTGTTTCGATGTAATTATCGCATAACTCCTGACGTTCAGGGGTTTTCTCTGTGCGGAATCTGTGAAATCTGAAGGAAGAGAGATAACCTGACCGGGAATTTCACCAGTGAAGGGAACCATGGTGTGATTGATTTCGACATCCGGTCTCTTGTCAAGTTCCACGGTCTTGATACTTTTTACGTATGCCAGATCGGTCTGCCGCCCCATGAGCAGGGTATACGCCGGGTTCTGGAAATATTCTGCAAACCGGGTATCCGACAGGTAAAGTGTCAGGTAGCAATTGTACAGGAATTCTCTCTGGACAATGTTGGTCCCGAGATTGTGCGCGGGTTTTTTCTCGCACTCATCTCCGTATTCGTAGATCCGTTCAAGATCGAGCCCTTTTCCTCCTGATGTGAACGAATATCCGATGTTGACTTCATTCAGGGCAACCTTCGATCCTTTGGCCGCAGATAAAAGGCCGTAGAGTGTAGAGACCGGAGGAACCGGATAGGTTGGCTGGTAGGAAACAACGAACATGGGATACCGGAATGACGCTGTCATTGCCGATATCTCCACGCGCAGGAATTCCATATTCAGGCACCGAAGATTTTCCCGTTCTTTGATATTTCATTGACGAAGCCGTCAATAGCTTGCGCCGGGGTAGTAAGCGTCAGGGTTACCCCTTCGGGAGCCTTGAAGGAATCAAGTTCCTTGTCTTTATCCGATCCGAATCCTGCCATCCTGCCAATATAGACCCCGGACAAGAGATCTTGTTTGTAATCGGTCAGGACTTCACCAAGTGCATCCAGATTGATAAGACCTTCATCATATTTGCGATGGGGGAAGACATCCATGAAAATGTTATTCCCTCCATTGAGAACGGTAAGGATGATCATTTTCGGAGTAACATCCGTATGATGCAGCGTCTGCATCGCCCCGCCGTTGAGATATTTCAATGCGGATATTGTCTGGATAATCCGTGTCTTTTTCTGCTCGTCAGGGAGAGCATAAAATTCTTTTTTCTTATCTTTCGGATCAACTTTTTTCATACCTTTTTCTTCACAGATTTTCTTGAGATCCTCCGAGAGGTTTTTTGCGCCGGGTTTGTCAAGAGCTGTGAATCTTCCTGCCAAATCTATATCGAGAGCAAATATCCCTTTGAGAATATTGCTGTAGAACTGGTGACTGTAAAGAACGGGATCGCCTTCCGGGTGCCGGTTCATTACACCAAAATCAGATTTGGGAGAGATCGGCAGACCGATTGCCGGCGAGCATTTCAAGGGAGAGACCCGTGTAACCGTCACATTTTTCAGGACCGGGTTTCCTTTTTTATCCTTTTCGCCAGTCGGTTCGCGCCGGGCACTCATATAACCGAAAATATCATCGTCTGGATAAGTAAGTGGATCTGCCTGAGTGATTGCCTGGTTCTTATCCAGTTTTGTTACCGGGGAACATTCCCATTCATATTTGCTTATCAGTACATTTCTCCACCAGTAACGGAGGGCCTGTGCCGAAACATACGGCCGGATTCCTTCGGGAGACTTGATGGTTTTAGTCGCCACTTCATTTTCATTCGTGGCTCTTGGGTCAATTCCACTGTTGTTGAGTGCCGAGAACGGGGTATCAATAAGATATGCACCAATAATTGTCTTCATGAATTTTCACCTTGTACGGTATCATCTGTGTCATCTTCATCTGCGGTACGGGCAAGCAGGGGATGAAGTTTTTCATACAACCTGATCACGATGAGATCCCGGACCTCAGTCCAGCCTGCATAATCTCCGGGGACAAGTACTTCGATATAATCATCAAACTCAACTAATGGCTTATCATGTCCCTGTTTCTGCCAATCCTTAAGGATCAACCGAAGCTGATTGCGGAAAGAGACGAGATCTTTTGCAGATTGTAAGGCATTTACCCGTTTTTTGTCTCCACTTTTTTCTATGCATTCGGCTATTCTGTCTGCGAGTGTTTTGATTTTTTCAATTCGTTGCTTGTTCATGCCTCTCACCAGTCCCATATACCGTTCGACGACAATGAATGGGATTGTCAGGGTTTTTCTCTCATCATCCTTAAACGCCCAGAGGATGCTCTGATTGTTCAACAACTGGTTATGAATCAGGTTCGATGCCACTTTCCATATAGGAACATCCTCCGATTCTTTTTTTGATTTTAAATAATAGCGTGACAGTAATGCAAACCATGAGGCCTTGTACTCCGGGCTACTCATAACCAGTGCGACAAAACGGAAAACATTGTTCGGGAGCGTGTAAATTGCGATTCCTTTAGGATTCTGGTTGTAGTTATCGATATGATAGAGAGTTATTTCCTCATTTTCGCTGCTTATTCCTTTTATGCGGTAGAGCCGTGTGACCTTGTACGCAAGATGGAAAATGGCATTCTGCGGTGACCGGAATTTTTCATCAAAAACACCGGAGGTTTCCTTTGACTGATATGCACCGAGCACTTTCTGTTCATGGATATAGTGGAGTGCTTCCCTCCCCAGTTCCTGAATTACTTGGGAATTATTGCTTGAAACGATGCAGGGTTTTCCACCTGCTTTATAGGATACTACGGGTGCAAACTGGATGGCAAGAGCACACCGGGCGCAGATGCTGATACCATTCTGGAATGAAGGGAAATAATTGGTAAAATCGCTTGAACCTACCAAAGGGATTTGTGATTTTGTAAATGGTTTTTCATCATTCCGTCTGTGAGAGGGGCACCCACAGAAAATACAGGATTCAGTATTATTGACCGGCCTGTTCAATCCCACAATAAGATCATACAAAAAGTCATTGGACTCTTTCACTTTATTTTTAATAGATGCGTTGATGAATTTGCTATTGGGAAAAATCGATTGGAGATCTTTTGACCACGCCGGAGTTAAATAAAGTGCGATGAGATCATCAACGGCTTTTTTGAAATCATCTTCCTGAATATCCAGCCAGGATTTGTCGGTCATCAGTTCAATTGCTGTAATGCCGGCGTCAACAAAAGGATCACCGGTCAACGAGAATGAGTATCGTACAGAAGGAGTATTGACCTGTTGCATTGAGACCGGACTTCCCGCAGGGATCATTCCATCACAGAAGATCCATATACAAATGAAAGCATAAATCTTCTGAATGAATCGTGAAAGTGTAGTAACTCCCGAAAAACTACACCGTAACCCCCTTAACTTCCGGACTTAATCATGTTACAACCATATTAACTTCCACTCTTTTAGAAAATCCAAGTTCCCCCGGAATTGTCGTTACTGCCCTCCTCACACAAACCTTATAATCCTACGCGCCCACGCACTCTCCGTGGACATCTCATCGCAGGGCTTCTTCACCGGCACGCAGGTTAATTATTACATCATCTGCACGACCAAGCTCTGGCTGTTTGCGCACCACATCACCATGGAGTCCGGCTCCGATCTCGTTGCCATGGGGCGGTTCATCCACGAAACATCCTACGAGCGGGAGAAAAAGGATGTGATCATCGACAACCGGATCGGCATCGATTTTATCAAAACCGGTGATACGATCACCGTTCACGAAGTAAAAAAATCGAAGAAACTGGAGCGCGCGCACCGGTACCAGCTCCTGTATTACATCTACTATCTCGTGACCGTCAAAGGGCTCCCGAAGGTTGACGGCATCCTCGATTACCCGGAGAGCCGGGAACGGGTACATGTTGAGCTCACCGATGCCGCCAGGACCGAACTCGAAGAGATCCTTTCGGCCATTCCCGGTATCATAAGTCTCCCGAGCCCGCCACAACCCGAAAAGAAGACCTACTGCCGGAAATGTGCGTACATGGAATTCTGCTGGGTGTGATCATGAAAAAGAATCTCTACCTCCTCAAAAACGGGAAACTGATCCGGAAACAGAATACGCTCTACTTTGTCAGCAAAAAGGAGGACCAACCGGAGAAAACACCCGGCACCGCGCAGAAACCGGAATTCGTGGAGGAATATGAAGGCGAAGAATCCCCGATTGAACCGGAGGATATCTCCGATGCACCGGAATATGAGAAACGCCCGCTCCCGATAGAACAGACCGATGCGATCTTTGCATTCGGAAGGATCTCGCTTACCTCCGGGGTGATATCGTTTTTTTCGAAATATTCGGTGCCGATCCATTTCTTTGGCTATTACGGGCACTACGAGAGCACGCTTATCCCGAAGGATTCACTGCTCTCCGGTGAGATGCATATCCGGCAGGCCTCGTGGTACCTCGACCCGAAGAAGCGGCTGGCTCTTGCAAAGAAGTTCGTGACCGGTTCAGCGGCAAATATCCTCAAGAATCTCGAATATTACCGGAACGAAGGAAAACCTGTTGAAGGAGAGATCGCGGACATCCGGGCGTTCATGGAACAGGCAGAGACGATCAAAAATGTCGGGCAGCTGCTCGCAGCCGAAGGAAATATCCGTTCTCTCTATTACAGTACCTTTGACAAGATTCTCAAAAAAGGGTTCTCGTTTGGCGGCAGGAGCCGGCAGCCGCCGGAAAATCCGCTCAATGCCATGATCAGTTTCGGAAATTCGCTGGTGTACGGCCTGACGATCAATGCTATCTACAAGACCCAGCTCGACCAGACGATATCGTTCCTTCACGAGCCATCGGAACGGCGTTTTTCGCTTTCGCTTGATGTCTCTGAAATTTTCAAGCCGCTACTGGTCGACCGTGTGATCTTCAAGCTGGTCAACAAGGATATGATCTCGCCGGAAGATTTCCGGACCGACCTCGGTTCGTGCCTGCTCAACGATAAGGGAAAGCGGATCTTCCTGACCGAGTTCAATGAGAAACTGGAGACGACCATCAAGCACCGGGATCTCGGGCGGAATGTCTCGTACCAGCGTCTGGTATATCTTGAATGCATCAAGCTCGGAAAGCAGTTTACCGGGATGAAGGATTACAAGCCGTTTGCTATCTGGTGGTGACTGATCGATGTACGTGATTATCGTGTACGATATTGCAGAAAGGCGCGTTGCAAAAGTCTGCAACTATCTTCGCCGGTATCTTGTCCGGGTACAGAACTCAGTGTTCGAAGGAGAGCTGACCGACCGGCAGTTTGCAGATATCGAGTACGGGTTGAAAAAAATTATCGAAAAGGACGAGGATTCGGTTCGTTTTTATGTGATCAGATCGCAGGATCTGGTAAAAGTCGGCAATATGGGAATTGAAAAGGCCGATCAGTGTACCATCATCTAATTCCTTCTCCGTTTGTCGGGGATCTTCTTATAGTGAAAACATTATTACCGATCCCAGATTACCTATGATCAAACCATCAGAGTTCCATACTTTGTTGGGAAAAAGGCCCAATTTTAGGGCGTGTTTGAAGCGGACTAAATTAGGATTGAAATAGGACTATCGGGTCTATCGGTCTTACGGGAACTCCTTGTTTGAAGCGGACTAAATTAGGATTGAAATGGAGAAAAGCCATCCTTATCCCGTCAAGGTGCCAGGTTTGAAGCGGACTAAATTAGGATTGAAATCATCGGTTACGAGTGATGGACTCTCTCTCCTGTCGAAGTTTGAAGCGGACTAAATTAGGATTGAAATGTCGTGGTCGCGGCCTGAACTGCCGTGGTGTGATTGGTTTGAAGCGGACTAAATTAGGATTGAAATTTTCTACCTACTCCCGTCTTTCTCGACGGGGACAAAGTTTGAAGCGGACTAAATTAGGATTGAAATCAGCCGGTTCAATAAACTCGTTCTTTTCCAGACCTGTTTGAAGCGGACTAAATTAGGATTGAAATCCAGATCGCGGTATCTTTTCCCGAGGAGTTCGATTGTTTGAAGCGGACTAAATTAGGATTGAAATACACATTCGGCGGGTCGGGGTCTACCTCGTAGGAGGTTTGAAGCGGACTAAATTAGGATTGAAATATGTAACGCAGGTGAAAGCAGTTCTCGGTGTCGCCGTTTGAAGCGGACTAAATTAGGATTGAAATAAGAGTCCGATTCTGACGAGTAGGAGCCGGACGGGAGTTTGAAGCGGACTAAATTAGGATTGAAATCTAACTGTTCCTCGGCGACCTTTGCGGCTGCTGCTGGTTTGAAGCGGACTAAATTAGGATTGAAATCGCAAAGAGCGCGATGAGGATAACCCCGATAAGGAGGTTTGAAGCGGACTAAATTAGGATTGAAATGTGATCGATCCCCTCGATACTGGCAAAGTAATTTTTGTTTGAAGCGGACTAAATTAGGATTGAAATACAGTTAACCGGGAATGCAAAAGTCCTTTGGGATATGTTTGAAGCGGACTAAATTAGGATTGAAATTCGATGCGAGCGGTATCCCCGTCAAAATCCAGTTTGTTTGAAGCGGACTAAATTAGGATTGAAATGCATCTTTCAACCGCTTAAGATTCAGGTATCGCAGGTTTGAAGCGGACTAAATTAGGATTGAAATCTTGTAGGTACTGGACTTGGTTGCGGGACCGGCTCGTTTGAAGCGGACTAAATTAGGATTGAAATGCTCCATACGCTCCCGGAAGCGGGGTTGACCATGGAGTTTGAAGCGGACTAAATTAGGATTGAAATAGCGTGCCGACATAAATGTCCTCTTCAAGGAGTGCGGTTTGAAGCGGACTAAATTAGGATTGAAATGCAGCAGTTCGATAATATGCTCGACCGGATTTTACTTGTTTGAAGCGGACTAAATTAGGATTGAAATCCTGAAGTGTTGTCGATGTTGGCGAACGGGATAAAGTTTGAAGCGGACTAAATTAGGATTGAAATAGAGCACAGAGAGACTATACAGAGCGCACAATCCTAGTTTGAAGCGGACTAAATTAGGATTGAAATTTGTAATCCCGCTGACCGGTGAAACGTACACGAACGTTTGAAGCGGACTAAATTAGGATTGAAATGTATTGTGCGGGATCTGAGTTCCTTGCGTATGCATCGTTTGAAGCGGACTAAATTAGGATTGAAATAAAAGTAGGAGAGAGCGGAGCTGCCGGGGATAAATGTTTGAAGCGGACTAAATTAGGATTGAAATACCAGACGGATCTTAATACCTATGCGGCGGGCGTTCTTGTTTGAAGCGGACTAAATTAGGATTGAAATTCTTTCCGGAAGTAGATTCCTTTTTTCCCACAATTCGGTTTGAAGCGGACTAAATTAGGATTGAAATCCAACGATGGCCTGCCAAAGACGGTTGAAGGGCAGGTTTGAAGCGGACTAAATTAGGATTGAAATGTCCCACAATCCGTCTGCTCCCTGCCGGGTTGGGCTGTTTGAAGCGGACTAAATTAGGATTGAAATCATAATGACCGGCTTTGTGGCCGGATGAGGGACGGGTTTGAAGCGGACTAAATTAGGATTGAAATAAGCTGTAATTGACAGGATTGGGGGTACGACTGCAAGTTTGAAGCGGACTAAATTAGGATTGAAATACTGTAACGGGAGTCTCACCGGCATTAGGAGTTACAGTTTGAAGCGGACTAAATTAGGATTGAAATTTTTCGTGACCCGGGGTGATGGTGCGAGTATTCCTCCGTTTGAAGCGGACTAAATTAGGATTGAAATCCATGTAATAGGAGAGATCTTCGCAGTGCTTAGCTGTTTGAAGCGGACTAAATTAGGATTGAAATCTCCGGGGAGTCCCAGATCTTTGAGAGTTTCGTGCGGGTTTGAAGCGGACTAAATTAGGATTGAAATGGGCATTATTCACCAGGATACAGGGATTTTCGGGATGTTTGAAGCGGACTAAATTAGGATTGAAATGACGATCTGCTCTTCGGGTGGCATTACGGGCACCCCGCGTTTGAAGCGGACTAAATTAGGATTGAAATGCTTTACACCATCGTCATCCAGCCGGCGCAAGAATGTTTGAAGCGGACTAAATTAGGATTGAAATTGACCGGAGATCTTCGTATCATCGAATCTCCGATCGGTTTGAAGCGGACTAAATTAGGATTGAAATTTTCCCGGCTCTGCTCATCTAACTTTCTCATCTCAGTTTGAAGCGGACTAAATTAGGATTGAAATTTGTTTACCACTGTTAAACAATATGCACAACTTGTAGTTTGAAGCGGACTAAATTAGGATTGAAATTTTCCATCAATTCTAACAAACTTGGGATATCCGTCAGTTTGAAGCGGACTAAATTAGGATTGAAATTGATCGACAACGGGACAGCAGCTGTCAATGCTTTTAAGTTTGAAGCGGACTAAATTAGGATTGAAATGGCCCGGATGCTCCGGGAACCGTGTGCTGCGGTGATTGTTTGAAGCGGACTAAATTAGGATTGAAATCAACGTAGCCTGTGAGTACTGCAAGGGTTTCGCGGATGTTTGAAGCGGACTAAATTAGGATTGAAATTTTGTTCTGTTTTCAGTTCATCGGAGATTCGCCTGACCGTTTGAAGCGGACTAAATTAGGATTGAAATCTGACAGGGGCTTAATCAAGCGCCATGATGCCGGTTGTTTGAAGCGGACTAAATTAGGATTGAAATTATAGCGCCGGCAACATCGACCGGTTCATGGCAAAAGGTTTGAAGCGGACTAAATTAGGATTGAAATGTACCTAATACATCCCAGTATGTCTGTGGGGATGACTGGTTTGAAGCGGACTAAATTAGGATTGAAATGGTACCTCATCGACAATCTCGAACCATTCCCGCTTGGTTTGAAGCGGACTAAATTAGGATTGAAATCATTGGCAATTGCAGTCGGATCGTCTGCATCTACGTAAGTTTGAAGCGGACTAAATTAGGATTGAAATGATAATGTAGACCGCGGGGCCGAGCAAGGTATCATGTTTGAAGCGGACTAAATTAGGATTGAAATTATTTAATGATCATCGAGGCACTCAAGGAAATTAAAGTTTGAAGCGGACTAAATTAGGATTGAAATATTTTTTAATTTCTAGTCCTGTTTTTTTAAACTGCAGTTTGAAGCGGACTAAATTAGGATTGAAATGATACCGGTCCCACATGTCATGAAGGCGGCTCATTTTGGTTTGAAGCGGACTAAATTAGGATTGAAATCTTGAAGATTCGCAAGATCATACGGCAGATCAAAAGGGTTTGAAGCGGACTAAATTAGGATTGAAATTCGAATCGAACGGCTGGAACATTCCACCCGCGCCGGAGTTTGAAGCGGACTAAATTAGGATTGAAATTAATTAATTCTGTTCTTTACTTCTCCTGTGTAACCTGTTTGAAGCGGACTAAATTAGGATTGAAATAGGAATGATGTGCAGAGTTTTGACCGGCGCGGTGAAGTTTGAAGCGGACTAAATTAGGATTGAAATGGAGGACCCGAAGATCGAGATATGCTTCTCGGCAGAGTTTGAAGCGGACTAAATTAGGATTGAAATTCGTTACCGGTCTCAAAGTCAGGCAGGTCCGGCCCGGTTTGAAGCGGACTAAATTAGGATTGAAATGTATTGGGGGTCTTTGCTGGTCAGGGCGGGATTGTGTTTGAAGCGGACTAAATTAGGATTGAAATCACCTGCACCGGTAGGGAGGGAATGCCCGGCCTCCTTGTTTGAAGCGGACTAAATTAGGATTGAAATTATATAAGGGTTACCTTTTGGATTTTTACGCCTGAAGTTTGAAGCGGACTAAATTAGGATTGAAATAAGAAGAAATTCTGTGGGTTGTGCTGTTTCAATAAGGTTTGAAGCGGACTAAATTAGGATTGAAATCTTATGAGTTCTTATGGTACCTGACAAAACAGCATCGTTTGAAGCGGACTAAATTAGGATTGAAATGTTGCAGGCGCAGGCTATGACTTCCGGGGTTAACGCGTTTGAAGCGGACTAAATTAGGATTGAAATCGCCTCTTTATACCCGAGATATGCATCGACTATATCCGTTTGAAGCGGACTAAATTAGGATTGAAATATACCCTGCGAAATGCCACAGTTGGTGTCTGCCCGGTGTTTGAAGCGGACTAAATTAGGATTGAAATTTGCAATTCCTGTGGCAAACCCTGCTCTGAATGTCAGTTTGAAGCGGACTAAATTAGGATTGAAATAACAAATTTGTAACGCTTACTGCGAGTGAACACACGTTAGTTTGAAGCGGACTAAATTAGGATTGAAATGAGCAAGGAAGCGGCAGCCGTCGGACTTGCAGGAAAGTTTGAAGCGGACTAAATTAGGATTGAAATATTGCAAGGCAAAACAGGAAAAGCCATAAGAACACGGCGTTTGAAGCGGACTAAATTAGGATTGAAATATACGGGCGATTCTGACATCATGATCTTCCCTCACGGTTTGAAGCGGACTAAATTAGGATTGAAATCAGCGGATGCCAAGAAAAATGATCCCACGGTAAAAGTTTGAAGCGGACTAAATTAGGATTGAAATTACACCGGGAAACAAGTGAGCGTTTGGAAGTTTCCGAGTTTGAAGCGGACTAAATTAGGATTGAAATTTACCACCTCATGTTGGGTGAATATCACATACCAGCCACGTTTGAAGCGGACTAAATTAGGATTGAAATGCACGGTGCCGGATATCCCTTTATCGACAAAAACAAGTTTGAAGCGGACTAAATTAGGATTGAAATGCATCATCGATGATAATGTATTGTTTGTGTTTGGCTGTTTGAAGCGGACTAAATTAGGATTGAAATTTCCACAACTATCGGCAGGTCCATGTCGCTCTCAATGCCGTTTGAAGCGGACTAAATTAGGATTGAAATTCCCCGGGGCCGGGGGGCATTCACGCTCGATCGCAGGTTTGAAGCGGACTAAATTAGGATTGAAATACGGGAATTATGTCAATTCCGACACCTTGTTCAAATCGTTTGAAGCGGACTAAATTAGGATTGAAATCTTTTTCAGCGATTCCTTGGCGGCGCGGTATTCGTCCGTTTGAAGCGGACTAAATTAGGATTGAAATAATTAAATACAGACTTAAAATATTGGGGCGACAATCGTTTGAAGCGGACTAAATTAGGATTGAAATATCCTGCGAACCATGCCGCACTTTGTATATCGGGTTGTTTGAAGCGGACTAAATTAGGATCAGCACTTCGAGCGAATCATCCAAGAGAACAAGGATTGGAACTATGAGTCCAGGATCCTCTCGTACCCCTCGGGTTTGTCTTCACGCGAGTTCCCCCTATGCGTGGGGATGATTCTCACCGCAACCAGGATCCCGGTACCCTCAAATCTACAAACGTATCCCCACCATAACCATATTAACTTGCCAAGTTAACCACACTACACTGTGGATAACGAGTACCTGATCCGGCTCATCTACGAATACAACCCCCAGCTGGCAGGGCATCTCCTCGCCGTCCCGGAGTTCCGGCGGGATCTCTACGCGGAGATACAGCCATGGCTTCCAAAAAAACAGGCAATCGCCATCGTGGGCCTGCGCCGGACCGGCAAGACCACGCTCATGCGCCAGCTCATGGAAGAGACGGGTGGGGAAAGAAAGGCGCTCTTCTTCTCCTTCGATGAAGAGGTGACACAGAAGAAAGAGGTGCTGGTCTTTATTCTCGATTACGCGGTAAATACCCTCGGCGCTGCCACCATCTTCCTCGATGAGATCCATTACGTGGCCGACTGGGAAGGGACACTCAAACGCTACTACGACCAAAAAAGCCTCAAGTTCATTGTCTCCGGATCGGAATCGCTGGAGATCTCGAAAGCGAAGGCCACGCTTGCCGGGCGGCTGGTCACATTCCCGTTAAACCCCCTGACATTCCGCGAATACCTTGCGATGAAAGGGCGGATCATCGAACCGGCGGGTGCGGCGCTTGACGATTTTGCCGCAATGAACCGGCTGTACCTCCAGTGCATCACCGAAAAAGAGTACTTTGAACACGAGTTTCTGGAATATCTCTACAAAGGCGCATTCCCCGAGCTCGTGAACGAAGAGGACAGCACCGTGATCCGGAAATATATCCATGATCTTGTCGTAAAAAAGATCATCTACCAGGATATCCCGGCGATATTCGATGTCAGGCGGCGCGACATCCTCCACGAAATGTTCCGATACACCTGCGAGACCTCATCGAACCTTTTCGATATCCAGAACCTGTCCCGGATCTTTTCTGTCCATTACGAGACCGTGACAAGTTACCTCTTCTACCTCAGGACTGCATTCCTAGTCAGGGTCGCGGAGTCCTACACCGGCAGCCCGGCAAAACGGGCGCGGAAGAACAAAAAACTGTATGTCATCCACCCGGCAATTGCCTGCGCTGTCCTCGGTTACGACCGCACCCAGCTCATCGATGCCGTTCTCGGCCGGTATGTCGAGACGCTTTTTGCCGGGGACTATTTCTGGCGGGATGCAAAGAAACGCGAAGTGGATGTTGTCCGGGAACGAGGGAACACGCTGATCCCAATCGAAGTGAAATACCAGAACCGGATCAGTCCGTCCGATGCCGGGAACCTTCTGGCCTTCATGGATGCCCGTCACCTCCATACCGGCATCATCATCACCCGGAACCTGATGGAAAAGACCGCCGCCAGCGGTAAAGAGGTCCTGTACATTCCCGCCTGGCTCGCTCTTCTCGTACAAAACATATAACCTCGCACTTCCCCGCTCCCGTCTTTGACATTTCATCGCAGGGGCTCTTTACCCGGGCAACCTGCAAAAGGCACATCCGGCGCGTGTACCCTTCTGTCGACCTCAATAAAAACAAAAAAAGTAAAATCCCGGCCCTTCACGCCGCTTTCGAGATCCCGATCGTCATTGCAACGCCTTCAACATCCCAGTCTTTGACGAGCTGGTGCGAAGCCCCTGCCGGTTCCCCGGCAAGGTGGAGTGATAACTCCTTTGCCCGCACCTCTTCTGCGATCCCGGCCTTCCAGCTCCCGCTGATAAGGTCACAGATCCTTTTATCCGCAACTGCCACATCGGCCGTAATGAAATCCTCGACCGCGAGATCGAGCTGCCGGCGCATCTCCTGGATCCGGCGGATCACTTCCCGGGCGTAGCCTTCTGCTTCAAGATCTGGGGTGAGGGCTACGTCCACATATACGGTTGCATCCTCCATGGGGGCGGAGAAGATATCGGCCGGGAGTTTTTCCGTGAAGGTCACATGTTCCGCACCGATCTCGTACTTTGCGTCGCCGCTCGCGAGCGTATAGGTCTGTCCGGCACCGGTTGCGGCCCTGATCGCATTGCCGTCAGCGGCTTCGATGAGTCCCTTGACCGTAAACGAGTTCTTGCCAAACCCTTTCCCGAGCGCCTTCATGACCGGCTCCGCATGCCAGCCGATCCGGTCCCACCGGTCCATCACGACCGTGACCTTACGGGCATTTGCCCGGTCCATGCAGATCGCGTTTAAGCGGGCAACCGCGTCCTTGACCTCTTCTTTTGCGGTCACGATGACGACTTCCTCCACCGGCCAGCGGAGTTTCCGTTTCCCGGCCTGCCGGGCATTCTGCACCGCGTCGTCAAACGAGCGGGCGAGTTCCATCGCGTGTTCCAGTTCCGCGTTAACAAGTGCCTCGTCGCAGGTTTCCCAGTCAAGCATGTGAACGCTTTCGGGATCGTTCCTGCACCGGAGGTTGCCGTAGATCTCCTCGGTGATGTGCGGGCAGAATGGGGCCATCAGGCCGATAAGCCGGCGCATCACGTAATAGATCGTCTCGTAGGCAAACACCTTCTGTCCGGACTCGCCTTCGAGCCACATCCGGGGCCGGACAAGCTGGACGTACCAGCGGGAGAGATCTTCGAGGATAAAGGTGATCAGTTCCCGGGTCGCCCGGTGGAGCTGGCACTCCTTTGTCGCCGCATCAACGATGCCCGCGACCGTGTTTATCCGGGACACGATCCAGCGGTCCTCGTCCGGGAGCTGCCGGAGGTGTGCTGTGATGTATGCCCCGTCCCAGACCCCGTCCTTTGACTGCGGTTCGAACTTGTCGAGGATCATGTACGGCATCGGGAACCGGTACACGTTCCAGAGGATGTTAACCGCACGGTTCACGGTCGCGACCCCGTCCCAGTTGAACTTCAGGTCATCCCAGGGGGCCGATGAGGAGAGCACGTAGAACCGGAGGACGTCAACGCCGACTTTTGCCACTACTTCCTCGGGTGACACCACGTTCCCGAGACTCTTTGACATCTTCTTTCCCTCGGCATCGAGTGCAAAGCCGTGCATGCAGACGCTCTTGTACGGCGCTTTCCCGAATGCAATCGTGCTCGCGCCGAGCTGCGAGTAGAACCAGCCCCGGGTCTGGTCCTGGCCCTCGGTGATAAAGTCCGCCGGCCAGAGTTTCTCGAACTCTTCGGTCTTTGCCGGGAAGCCGAGCGTGGCCCACGATGCGACCGCGGAATCAAACCAGACGTCGAAGATGTCCCCGACCCGCTTCATCGTGCCGCCGCAGGAGCAGGGAATCGTCACCTTGTCCACGAACGGGCGGTGGGGATCGGGCACGGACTGTCCGCTCGCCTTTTCCAGTTCCGCGATGGTGCTGATGACCCGGTAGGTATCACACTTGTCGCAGACCCAGACCGGGATTGGGATGCCCCAGTACCGCTGCCGGGAGACACACCAGTCCCGGGCCTCCTTAATCCAGTCGTAGAACCGGGCGCTTCCCGCCCACTCGGGGTACCACGTGACCTTTTCGACCTCGGCAAGCATGAGGTCCCTGATCTCAGAGGCCTTCAAAAACCACTGGGAGGTCGCCCGGAAGATGATCGGCGTCTTGCAGCGCCAGCAGTGGCCGTACCGGTGGGTGATCTTTTCGGTCGCAAGCAGGTGATCGCCGAGAGCATCGAGCACGTCCTGGTTTGCGTCCCGGACAAATTTGCCGGCAAAGATTCCTGCTTCAGGCCGGAACTTTCCTGCCCCGTCCACCGGGCAGACAATGGCGAGTTTCTCCTTTGTCCCGAGCACGTAGTCGTCCCAGCCGTGGCCCGGCGCGATGTGCACCATGCCGGTATTCTCCATCGCGACGAAATCCGCAGCGACGACCCGGTGAGTGATCTCGCGCTGGAGCGGCACCTGTTCCGCGAGTGGGGAGTTGTACTCCCAGCCGACCAGTTCTGTGCCCTTCTTTGTTTCCAGCGCCTCGAACTTCTGGTACCGCCCTTTCTTGAGTACCGATTTTATGAGCGGCTCTGCCATCCAGAGGTATTCCTCGCGACCGTTCTTCTCCGCATGGACTCTCGCATAGACAAAGTCCTTTGCCACCGCAACCGCAACGTTTGCCGGCAGCGTCCAGGGTGTCGTCGTCCAGATGACCAGGTACTCGTGGTCCTTTCCCTTGATCGGGAACTTCACAAAGACCGAGGGGTCGGTCTCGTCCCAGTATTCGACCTCGGCGTCCGCGATCGCCGTTTCGCACCGGGGGCACCAGTTCACGACCCGGAACCCGCGTTCAAGCATCCCCCTCTCTTCTGCCCGGGCAAGTGTCCACCACGCTGCTTCAACGTATTCAGGCTTGATCGTCTGGTAAGCGTTTACAAAATCCAGCCAGATCCCGAGGTTCTCGAACTGGGCGTCCATCAGTTTCTTGTTCTGTATGGCAAATTCCCGGCACTTGTTGATAAAATTCTCAATCCCGAAGGTCTCGATATCCTTTTTTGAGGCAAATCCAAGCGACTGTTCGACCTTGACTTCAATCGGAAGGCCGTGCATGTCGTAGCCCGCACGGTCGATCACGTTCCTCCCGTTCATCCGCTGGTACCTGAGGAGCGAGTCCTTGATGATCTTGTTCCACGCGGTGCCGAGATGGATCTGTCCCGTGGTGTACGGCGGGCCATCGACAAAAAAGAATGCCCTGCCGGCGCTCCGGTGCTGCTTTACTGCCTTGTAGGTCTCGTGGGTGCGCCAGTATTCCTGCACCTCGCGCTCGATATCCGTTGCATTGAAGTTCGCGGTGACTTCCTTCACAAAATCCCTCTGTTACGATGGCGGGATGCCCAAACGTATCGATAAACGTTGGCTCTTGATGACAAAGTAGTTTTCTTGTATAACCGGTTTTTCCCCGGGAGTAGCGCTCACTGTTTGTCCCGGCCGCTGCGCAAAACCCTGGTGCCCCCATGGTGGCAGCCGTTTAAAACCGTAACACATCTATATCATCTTTTATATACTGATTTTTATGAAGTCTCCCGTTGCTCTCATAAGTATTGCAGTGCTGGTCGTTCTGCTTACCTGCATTGCCGGATGCACCACGACATCTTCCACGCCGGCGGCCACAGCACCGGTCGCGACCACATCCGCATCCGGATCTTCAGGTGCCACCGTCACCGCCCCTGCGGTCGGGACAGCTGTCTCGGCAACTTCGTCAACCGCAACCTCCGGCATCGACACAACCATTTCTGTCCACTTCAATGATTATGCCTGCATTAATATCCCGAAAGCGCTTGGCGTAGATTATCTGTCCGGGTGAGAACTACTCTATCTGGGTCACTACGCCCGGGTCCGGCACGATCACCCCGAATCTCCTTGTGCTCAATGTGAATGATAATGCCAGATTCGGGACGGTCACTCCTGTCTGGGATGCAGTGCAGAAGACCTGGACCTACGAGGGCATCGTTCCCCTGGTAAAACTCATCGATATCACCACTCCCCAGAGTGAAACTCTGACGATCAAGAACCAAGGCTGGTATTTTGTCTGCATCGATGACCGCAAGGAGTCGGGAGTCAGCGATGCCGTATATAATGTTCCGGTGAAGGTGACCCGGATCTGATATCCCGGTGATCAACCGGGAGAAAAACGCAATTTTTTTTGATTTTTTCACTCAAGATGCAGAAAATCAGGGGCAAACAGTTTCATCATATTTTCAATGTAGGTGTAGGCCTTCTTGTGATCGATATACACCCTGAACGAAGAACCCCCCTTCTTTGAGATCTCAAGATACCCCGAGAGCAGCACGGGTTTTTTGAGAGTGATCTTCTCGATCTCTCCCTTTTCCACTTCGAAGATCCGGGTGTTTTCCAGTTCTCCGAGTGATTTCTGGCGTGTATCTACCACGTTGCCGAAGAGCTCGTCCATGAGGAATGTGCCGAACTGGACTCCCTGCGAGGCAGATGCGTCCAGTTCCGGGTTGCGGATGATAAACAGCCTCTTGGCGGTAGCATACACACCATATCCCCCGGTGGATGATCCAATCGCACCGGCGATTGATCCCCCCACCCCCAAACCAGAGACTTTGAGGGTGAGGCTCGATATCCCGCCAAGATACTCTTCTGATCCTGCACCCCCGGCTTGCTCCTGTGGTTCGCTTACCGCAATCGCCTCGATCGCCGCTATCAGCCGGCCGGCTGCATCGTAAACCGGGGAGCACTTGGCCCACAGGTACATTGGTTTACCCCGGATCGTTACCTGTACTCTCTCGCCGACGAGCGTATCTCCGACTTTTTTTGTCGCCGGCAGATCCCCATCCGCATCGGTCCCGGGGAGCGTTATAACATGATCGATGAGCATGGGTCCGGGTTCCCCGTAGAACGGGACCGCATACTCCCGGTTGCCTTTCCCGACCATCGCATCAGTGTCAGCACCGGTCAGTTCGGCAAGTTTCGTGCTCCATGCGATGATTACCCCGTGTTTGTCAACCGCAAAGACCGGGGCGTCAAGCGACTGCAGCGTGGCTATCAGTTCGCCCAGTTCGCCCGGTTTTTCCTCCGGAGTTTCCTGTGATGACCCGGTTGCGGCAGACAGGCCCCCTTCCCCTTCGGCTATTGTCGTTCCGATCCGTATCAGATCCTTCGTATCCCTCCCAGTGAGTTGGTACTCCTGGACTCCGCCCTGCGCGGAAAATAACACATGGTAGCCCCATTCGAGGGTGAGGGTTCTTCCGTCACCCGCCATGATGTGATGCAGGAGCAGGCAGTCCGGTTTTTCCGGCGTGAGTTCCCGGAGACAGACAAGGATCCCCGGGCGTTCGTTATCAGGGACGTATGTAAAGAAATTCTCCTGCACGAGCTGCCGGTAGGATTTTTTGAAGAGGTGAACACAGGGTTCGTTCACAAAACTGAGTGCGCCGTCGGGTTTGATACGGCAGATGAGCTCCGCACCATTGTCGACGATTGAATTGTAGAACCGGGCCCATGCGATCAGTTCGTACTCGGCGTTCTTCTGCGGGACCCGGGTCCTGATAAAATCGATCAGCCTCGAGACCTCGTTTGCCATATCGGCCCCTTTCTGCAGGTAGTAGTCGGCCCCGGTGTTGAGGGCGTCCTTTGCGATATGTGCGAGTCTTTTTGCCGTGGCGACAATAAAGATCGACTGGCCGCCCCGCGCCCGGATCTCCCGTAACAGGGCAAGGCCGTCCATATCGGGCATCGAGTAATCAGAGATGATCACATCGAAATACTGGCGGTTGAGCAGTTCCAGCGCTTCAAGTGTTGTCGATGCAGGGGTAACGGCAAGATCTGTTTCCTGTTCGAGACGTGCCCTGAATGCATCAAGAAACAGGGGTTCGTCATCGATGCAGAGGATGGAGATTGTCTGCGGCATACCGGGGCCCCCAACTAGCAGTCCAGTTTCTTGTTCTCCATATTAAATAAATTATTTAATTTGATCTATTGCACCGTCCTGCCACGGTGCTGAATCAGAGTGACTCCCGTCGCGGGAAAAGGGATGCAACGTGAAAATCAGGACAAGAGGACGAACTGCCAAAAAAAGGGATATGCGGTGGTGTGGTGCTACCACAGGGTGATTTCAACCTGGCTGTTGCTCTCAAAACCTTCGCTACCAGCCGGGACCCGGAGCACCCCGTTACTCTTTGCTAGTGTATTTAAGAGGCCGGACTTCCCGAAGAGCGGGGTTGCAATCCCGTCTTTTACAAAGACCCGGATATAGTCTTCCCGCCCCTTCGTGGATGGCACATTCATTGCAAGTTTTGCCGTTACCTTCACCGGTTCTGGTGCGGCACTGCCGGTCATGTCATCGAGCAGGTGCCTGACAATGGCGACCAGCACAACAAACGTTGCCGCAGGGTGGCCGGGGAGGCCGATGACCGGGACACCGCCGCACCGGCCGATGATCGTGGGTTTTCCCGGTGCAATGGCGACCCCGTGGATCAGCACCTCACCTATTTGAGCAATGACCGCGGCTGCCATGTCCCGGTCGTCTTTTGAGCTCCCTCCTGAGATCAGCACCGCGTCGCATTCCCCTGCTGCACAGGTGAGTGCAGATTCAAATGCGGCCCGGTCGTCCCTGACGATCCCGTACGTGACCGGGATGCAGCCGTGGTCGCGGACGAACGCGGCGATCACGTACCTGTTAACGTCACGGACCTGGCCGATCCGGGGAGTTTCTGTGACCGGCACCAGTTCGTTTCCGGTGGACAGAATCCCGATCTTTTGCCTGATGGTGACCGGCACATCAGCACACCCGACTGCGGCAAGGACTCCCGTATCCTGCACCGAGAGCCGGCGCCCGCGGGGGAGGACGACCTCGCCCTTTTTAAAATCCTCATTGTACTGGATCACGTTCTCGCCGTACGCCACCGGCTTTTTTACAAGGATTTCATCGCCAAACGGTTCAGTATTCTCCGCCATCACGACTGTATCGGCACCCTCCGGGAGGATGCCTCCCGTAGGGATGTAGACGCACTCCCCCTTCTTTACCGGCAGGTCCGGGGTCTGCCCCATCTGGATCCTGCCCCGGAGGGCGAGTATCGCCGGCACCGCATCACCGGCACCTGTCGTATCGCCGGCCCGTACCGCGTACCCGTCCATCACCGACCGGGTAAAACCCGGGATATCCACGTCCGCATGCACATCCGCGGCAAGCACCCGGCCGCAGGCTTCTGCAAGAGGCACAGTCTCCTGCGGCACTTTCACGGTAAGGCGGTGCACGGTTGCGACGGCCTCACTCACCGGGACAACGGATAAAAAAAGGCTCATTTGACCTGCTCATTTGAAGCAGCCCAGCTGGCAGGCGTGGATTTTTATCCCGTGGGTGTTGCAGTACTCACTGATGTCCGACTTTGGGAGCCGGTGCTTTTCTGCAATCGCGAATGCCTGCGGGCAGGTGATCGATTTTACGATCTTCTCATCCCCAAATGCCTTCTCAATCGTTTTCTCGTCCATGGTACAAGTGAAGTGTGCGCTCCCTTATCATAGCAGTTGCGAAGCCGGCACACGGGACCATGCATCCATGCGAGGCTTTTCGTGGAGTACCGCGTACATACTGGCATGAAGGTAGCGCTGATCAATTCCCGCCAGGACATCGCGGGATGCAATATCAGGCACCATATCGAACAGTGCCTCGCCCGGGCTCCAGATGCGGGCCGGGTAGGAGTCCGGACCTACGAATTTTTCGAGGTGGACGGCCGGCTCATCCACGCGGAAGGCGTCGATGCCGGCATCGATTGCGATCTTGTGATCTTTCTCTCGCGGCACACAAGCGTCAACCTGGTCCCGGTGCTTACCGTCCATGTCACCGGGAACTACCGGGACGCGGAGCTGGGAGGGAGCCCCCGCACGCTTGCCCCGGCCGCACCGGCAATGATGCACGCGGTGCTGCGGGGGCTTGCCCGGCACTGTCCGGAAGGGTACCGGGTCTCGTACGAGGTTACCCACCACGGCCCCACAGGACTTTCCCACCCTTCGTTCTTTGTCGAGATCGGGAGCACTGAGAAAGAATGGGCAGACCCGGCTGCAGGCCGAGCTGTGGCAGAGGCCGTGCTTGAAGCTATTCCCCTTGCCGACGCCGTTCCGCTCGCTGGTTTTGGCGGCACGCATTATGCGGTGCGGGAGACTGAAATTGCTCTTGCCACCCGGGGTGCGTTCGGGCATATTGCCCACACCCGGGAGATCGCAGCGCTTGACGAGCAGATGATACGGTCGATGATCGAAAAGAGCGGGGCCGTTGCCGCGTATATCGACAGGAAAGCGCTCGATCATGCGGTTCTCTCTCATCTTCTGGGAATTCTTGACCGGATCCCGGTCCTGCGCCTTTCGGAAAGTGAAATTGCTGCACTCGGGCATGTATCGTGGGAAACCTACTGTGCCGTACGGAATCTGGCTGCAACGGTCTCGCCCCACACCCGGTGTTTTATCCATGCCCTTTCCGGCACTGGCCCGCTTGCGGTCATCTCCCTTGACCCGGTGCTGCTTGCAGAAACAAAAAAAGCCGATGAACCTGCACTGATCCACGGGGTTTCGCCGCTTTCCGTGGTACACCTGACCAAGGAGGACAACGTTCTGCTCCCGCAGTTTGTGGTTTTTCGTAAAGATTCTTCGGAAATAATAAATGCTTTAAATACGTTGTGCGTAAAAATCATACGTAGTAAGGAAATCATAGCGACGGAACGTGATTGCCTGATCATCAGCAAGGTCCGGTTCGACCCCCAAAAAGCGCGCGAACTGGGAGTCCCGGCCGGGCCTTCATACCGTCAGCTTGCTCTTGGGCAGGCCGTGGAGCATGATGGACGGGTAATCCTGCCGGAAATGGTATCAGTCCATACTGAAATAAAGATCCACATCCCGGGACTGGAGAAGAATTCATGAGGTCGATTGTTGAAGAGGCACTCACAAAGGCAAGGGACGAGACTGCATCCCCATCGCAGAATAACGAGGATCTTGATCAGATCTTAAGCGAACTCAAGACCGAGATCACCGTGATCGGCTGCGGTGGCAGCGGCTCCAACACCATCACCCGCATGATGGAAGAAGGTATCCACGGCGCAAAACTTATCGCCCTCAATACGGATGCCCAGCACCTGATCCGGACGCATGCCGACCAGCGCATGCTGATCGGCCGGCAGCGGACCCGGGGTCTCGGCGCCGGTTCTATCCCTCAGATTGGGGAGGAAGCCGCACTTGAGAACGAGCAGGATATACGGGCTGCCGTATCCGGCAGCGATATGATCTTTATCACGGCCGGCCTTGGCGGCGGTACCGGAACCGGTTCCGCCCCGGTCGTGGCAAAGGCTGCCCGTGAAGAAGGTGCGCTCACGATCGCGGTTGTCACCCTGCCATTTGCCTCTGAGGGTGCGATCCGGATGGAGAACGCGGAAGCCGGCCTCGAACGTCTCCGGGATGTGGCGGATACGGTCATTGTCGTCCCGAACGACCGTCTGCTTGAAGTCGTCCCCAAGCTTCCCCTGTCAGCAGCGTTCAAGGTTTCTGACGAAGTCCTCATGCGGGCGGTCAAGGGCATCACGGAACTCATAACGATGCCTGGCCTCGTGAACCTGGACTTTGCCGATGTGCGCACGGTCATGGAGCGCGGCGGCGTCGCCATGATCGGGATGGGAGAGAGTGACAGTGAGGACAAGGCAATCGACTCGGTGAAAAAGGCGATCCGTTCCCCGCTTCTGGATGTTGACATATCGGGTGCAACTGCCGCACTCGTGAACGTGGTCGGCGGCCCTGACATGACGATGGCGGATGCGGAGGGTGTGGTGCAGGAAGTCTATTCCCGTGTCGACCCGAACGCCCGGATCATCTGGGGTGCACAGGTTGACCCGACGATGCAGAACAAGATGCGGACGCTTCTAGTGGTCACGGGCGTACGGTCGTCACAAATATATGGTCGCAATGAGAAGCTTACCCCCAAAGTACAGAAACAGTATGAGATCGATTTTCTCAAGTGAGCAGTTATGGAAATTTCAAAACCTGATATCAAAGTGAATGTGCACGAGGAGTTATTCCGCAAATACTTCCGTGTCCTGAAACTCGCGCGTACTCCCACCCGTGAGGAGTTCACAAAGATTGCGACCGTCGCGGCAGCCGGTGTCCTCCTCATCGGGCTGATCGGATTTATCATCTACCTGATCTTCGACCACAAGACGCTGCTGGGATTCTAGATCCTGATTGCCATGACTCCGGAACCTATTCCCGCATCGCCAGCGCCATCAGTACCTGCCGCTCCAGAGGTCTTCAATAACCGGATCTTCGCGATAAAGACGACCTCCAAGCAGGAGCGTACGGTTGCTGACAATATTTTAAAGGCTATTGAGATGAAGGCGACCGATATCAAGGTCACCGCGATTATTGTCCCAAACGAACTTCAGGGCTACGTCCTTGTCGAGACCCCCGAGCAGCGGAACAGGATCGAGCAGCTCGTGGAAATGACTGCCCATGCCCGTGCAGTCGCAAAGGGTCAGACCACGCTTGCAGAAGTGGGGCATTTCCTGATCCCGAAACCCGTCGTGGCCGGTATCGATGAGGGCACGATTGTCGAACTGATCGCCGGGCCGTTCAAGGGTGAGAAGGCTGTGGTCAAGCGTGTTGACTCGGCAAAAGAAGAGATCACCGTTGAGCTGTACGAGAGTGTCGTACCGATCCCGATTACTGTTCGTGGGGATAACGTGAGGGTCGTTGAGAAGATCAGCGACCGCTGAATCTTTTTTCGTGTTTTAACCGTTCCCGGTACCGGGAACCCGGGCGCCTTGATCTCCCGTGTTCGGTTTTGATCCTGAAGATGTGTTATTCTGCCACCCCACCCGCCTGCAGCCTGAACAGGTGTCCCCGACCGTTTGCTTCTGCACGGAAAACTGCGCGGGTTCAACAATTCAGCTGATGGATGGTGATGTACTGATAACCTGCATCTTGAACCTGTTCGTCATGCCGTAGGGGTTCAGTATGCCGGAAAGGTGCACCTGGCAGGTAATCTCTTCATTGCATGCAAAGAGGGAACGACCATATATTTTATATTACAAAAAGTAAAATATACTTTACAAGGTGAGCGTTCACAGTGGCTCTCATCAATAAACCATCGTAAGGGAGTATATCCGAATGAAACTATCAAAGAACAGTATTATTCTCGTACTTGCCGCGGCAATACTTGTTGCCGGGGTCGTTATTGCAGGATGCACACAGGCGGGCGACAGTGGCTCGGGCTCCTCGGGAACCAGCCAGCAGGTGTCGCCCACCGATACCGGGACCGGCTCAACGTCTGATAACGGTGGATCGCAAACGGGAAGTGCCTCCGGGTCCGGCATGGGAGCCAACCCCTCCTCTGGTAATGGCGGATCATACGGTGGCAGTTACTCCGGCAACACCAGCAGGCAGTACCAGGGACAGAGTTTCCTGACCAACGATACCCTGCTCAACGCGGCAGCCGCCCAACTGGGTGTCTCCGAACAGGACCTTAAAACTGCCCTGACCCCTGCAAACGGGGCGCGGCTGAACATAACCGACGCGGCACAACAGCTAGGCGTGACCCCGCAGCAGCTCAGGTCAGCGCTCGGATTTGGTGCCTACGGCGGTTATCATGGTAACCGTACCGCTGCAATGGCAACAACGGGATCCGGTCAGTAAACAGATTCCGTGATATCGGGCAAATCTCTTTTTTTTCATGCGACAATGGGCCGTGTCGCCTTTTTGCACATTCTGATGTGGCAGGCACTTCGGTTCCCGAGACTATTGTTACTCCCTCTCATTCCGTTTGAAAAATCCCCGGTCAGAGTTTTGATGCGTTCAACGCGATCTTCCGCAAACTCCTCATTACCAATGCTGACTCATCGGCATTGAACTCCGTGAAGAGATATTCATTCAGCTTGTAACCGATTTCTTTCATCTTCGGGTGGAGGTTCCGGCTTTTTTCTGTAAGGTACAGTCGTTTCACCCGCCTGTCATTCTCATCGGTCACGCGGCGGATAAAACCCTCTTCCTCCAGTCTCACCACGGATTTGGCAATCATTGTTTTGTCAAATCCCCGGGATAATGCAAGGCCATCCTGACTGCTGCCTTCCATCTCGAAGAGGGACATCAGGATAGCAAAATGACCCCATCCGATATGGTACGGTTCAAGTTCTTTTGCAAAAGATTTCTGAATCGTCCGGTAAGTGTACGATATTAACGCTGCCGGTACATCGATATCCCGAATCCATTGAATAACCGATCCTTCTTCGTTCAGTTCCATGTTCTCCAGACCTGATAATTAGTTGAATAGTCATCTATTTATGGGTGGAGGTTAATCCGTTGTTGTTGCGAAGTCAACTATCCAGAAGGTGGAACGATATGAAAGTCATCGGAGTGAACGCAAGTCCCCGGGGAAAGGACAGTAATACTCTCCGGCTGGTAAATGCAGTCCTTGCGGGTGCAAAGGACAATGGCGCTGAAACAGAATATGTGGATCTCTACACGCTGCACATCGGGTACTGCACTGCCTGCGGCACCTGCTATGTAAAAGGGGAGTGTACCCTGCTCGACGATTTTTCGGATCTTTTTGACCGGCTGATGAATACCGATGGGATCGTGCTTGGCGCACCCAACTATATCGATTCCGTGCCAGCCCCGATGAAAGCACTCTTCGACCGTATGGCGGACGCCATCCACTGCCAGATGCTGACGGGAAAGTTTGGGTGTTCTGTCTGCACTGCAGGAGGAGCCGGCGAGACTGAGGTCGTCGGGTACATGAACAAGGTACTCGCAACGCTTGGGGCTAACGTCGTTGGCGGGATTGGTGTTGCGATCGGGCGGGACCCGGCGGCACTGGGAAAAGCCGAAGTGGAAGCCCGGGGACTGGGAAAGACACTGGTCCGGTCCATCAAAGGTGAAATCACCTATCCCGAACAGGACGAGATCCACCGGCAGAAAAGGGAGTACTTCTGCCAGCTCGTGAAGTACAACAAGGATAAATTCGCCCATGAGTACGAATGGTACGAGCAGATGGGCTGGATGAAATAAGCCGGGTGAACGGGCATGAAGAGTATTACGGCAGAAAAACTCCGGCTCGAGTACGAACCCGTGGCCATTCTCTGGAGCAACACAAAGCCCGATGGTGCACTGCAGATAAAACCGCACGGGCAGACCTGCATCATGCCGTATTTTGCGCAGGTCGCAACGAAGGGGAGAACGGCCGTGTTCGACCGGGAGAGCTATGGCTGCCCCGGTGCCCGGGCCGGCCTTGGCTTTGGGAACGGGTACTACGATGCATTCGGCGGCGCCGGTGTTGATTTCATGTCGGCATTCTTTGTGAAAGGTGCAGAGAGCAGCAGGAACCCGGAGGCCTATTGCGCAACCGTGCAGCACATCCCCGAGCGGGAGCGTGCGAAGTTCCTGCACGGCGAGCGCCTGCACAAAGATACGGAGAAGGCAAAGCGGTTTATGACCGCAGACCTGCCGATCACGGACATTGCCGAAAAGTACGTGATCTTTACACCGCTTGGCAAAGTAAACCCCGGCAAGCATCCGGTCGTCGTGGTCTTTCTGGCCGACCCGCTCCAGATCACCGGGCTCGTCACCCTTGTGGGTGCAGTCCGGGAAGGCACCGATCCTGTGAGGGTTCCGCCGATGGCTGCCTGCCAGCAGATCGGGGCGTTCGTGTACGACGAGGCAAAAAAGGATCATCCCCGGGCAGTGCTCGGGTACACGGACCTCGCCGCACGGGCAAACGTGGGAAAAACAATCCCGGAAAAGATGTTCACATTTGCCGTACCGTTTTCGCTCTACCGGAGAATGGAGGCGGAGGCAAAAGACGGGGTATTCGACGGCCCGATCTGGAAAGGACTTACCGGAGAAGCGGTGACTGGGGGAAAATCATGACCGAACAGGATTTCAGGGAGATCGGGGCGAAGCTTGCGTCTGCATTCCGGCTTTCGACACGCCCTCTTGCCGTGTATGGATCGGAGGTCCTGCCGGTGGGCATCCCGCCAATGAACGGGGTTAACCGGTGTTTTGCAGTCTCGTTGTTCCGGATGGCGACGGGAAATGCCGTGTCAGCGATCTATGTAAGTGCTGATACCAGCGAGGGTTGTTGCATGGGGGGACTCTACCATACAGGTTTTATCCCGGTTCCCGATGATATCAGGTATTTTGTATCGACCGGCAGGAAAGATGTCCGCGGCGGGGCAGCGGAGTACCTGAAAGCGAGCCCCGATCTGGTCGAGCGCTGCACGGCAGCGGCCGGGCCGATCCACCCACCGGGAAAATACCTTATCGTGCAGGCATGCGAGGCGCTGCCGGATCCCGGACCTGACGTGAGATCCATATGCTGCTTTGGCACGGGCGAGCAGATCCGGAACATGGCGGCCCTCATTCATTTCGACCGGGACGACCCGTTCTCACCGGTGATCGTTCCCTGGGGGTCGTCCTGCTCGACTTTTATCACGTTCCCGGCAGGCCTTGCGGAAAACACGCCGCACGACACCGCGTTCCTGGGCCCGCAGGATCCGACCCAGAACCATTCGATGCCACCTGACATGATGGCGCTGGGGATTCCCGCAGACATGGCCGCACGGATGGTAAAAAATCTGGATGCTTCATTCATTACCCGAAGACCGCAGGTGGCATTCCCGAATCATGACAGGCTGCTGAACCGGTAGGCGGTCTCCACCTTTTGGGGAGAGATGGTCACCTTCCTCATGTATCTGACTCACAAAAAATAAAGTGAGTCTGGGTTTTCTCCAGACCCCCCTCAAAAGAATTTCACCGTCGCGTGGCCAGCAGGCTGACTGCACGGTGCGGACCAAATTTGCTGCTGACATCCACGGTTTTTAGTTCACGGATGGCAAAATACGGGGAGACCCGTTCCCATATCTCGGACTCCGAGGAGAAATAGAGTATCGTCCCGATCCGGGTCGTACGGTATTTTCCGCTTCCGCCAAACTGGGGATCGCTCTCAGCAAAACAGACAGAAAAATACGTTGCCCCGGAGTTGGTTATTTTATGTACGTTCCTGATATAGGTCTCCCGGTCTTCCGGGAATATGTGGTGCAGGAACTCCCAGTCATAGTCAAAGTCAAACGTATCCGTCACTTCATGCAGGTCTCCGAGGAGATCAGCGACAACAAACCTGCACCGGGTTCCCCGTTTTTTTGCATTCACTCCTGCAATTTTTAGTGCTGTGGGAGAACTGTCGATTCCGGTAACATCAAACCCCAGACCGGCAAGGTAGATCGCATAGTTACCGGCACCGCACCCGAGATCAATGGTTTTGCAGGGCCGGACGATCCCCTCCTTGACAAGGTCCACAAGCGCTTCTGGTGGTGTCTCACTGTTCCAGGGGATGTTCTCCAGAGGGAGTGTCTGGTAAATTTTATCGACATTGGCATATTTCATGCATGTCACCTTCAGGGAGTTCTCATCATGGAAATGTTTCAATGTTTCCCTGTGATATTCCTGGAAAAAGAGCATTTTTTCTTCAGTAAATTCTCGCTCTTAACCAATCTCCGGTCTCATCCGGTATCTCCACCGGCCCGGCCCCTTCGCGCAGGAAGCCTGAACACTTATGTTTCCAGACGATCTACCTTTGTAAGTTATATTTTACACGCACATGAACATGCCCGGATGATACCGGGGTCAGCCCGATCTCATGGAAACAAACGAAACATCCAGCGATGGAACCGGACCCGCGAAAAAAGGCATTGATTACAAGTGGATCGTCCTCTCGATCACGACCATCGAGATGTTCATGGTATCCGTGAACGGGAGTATCACCCTCATCTCGCTGCCCGCGATCTTCAATGGTATCAATATCGACCCGCTCACCTCGTTCCAGTACCTCATCTGGGTACTGATGGGGTACAGCCTCGTAACTGCCACCCTCCTCCTTTCCTGTGGCCGGCTCTCGGATATGTACGGGAGGGTGAAACTTTACAATCTCGGGTTTGCCATCTTCACGCTGGGATCCATCCTGCTGTTTCTTACGCCGGACAAGGGCAGCACAGGCGCCCTTGAGATTATTGTGTTCCGCCTCGTCCAGGGAGTTGGGGCCTCGTTTACCTTCTCCAACAGCGCCGCCATCCTCACCGATGCCTTTCCTCCTGATGAGCGGGGCAAGGCACTGGGGCTCAATACCATCTCCTTTTTGTCCGGCCAGTTCGTGGGCCTGATCCTTGGCGGCGTCCTCGCGTTCTATAACTGGCGGTACGTGTTCCTCGTCAGCGTGCCGGTCGGTATCCTCGGCACGGTCTGGGCGTACCTCAAACTCAAAGAAACCCCGCTTCCGAAAAAGGCCCGGAAGATCGATGTCTGGGGGAACATCACCTTTGTATCAGGGCTGACGATCCTTTTGATCGGTATCACATATGCCCTGCTCCCGTACGGGAACGACCCGATGGGATGGGGCAACCCGTGGGTTCTTGCAGCGATCGGCATCGGTATCCTCCTCCTGATCGCGTTTCCTATCATCGAAAGCAGGGTCGAGGACCCGATGTTCCGGCTCAACCTTTTCAAGATCCGGGTCTTCTCGCTCGCGAACACGGCCGGGTTCCTGAGCGCCCTTGCCCGGGGCGGCATGTTTTTTATCCTGATCCTGATGCTGCAGGGCATCTGGCTGCCGCTTCACGGGTACAGCTACGAATCGACACCATTCTGGGCAGGGATATTCATGCTGCCGCTCACCGCCGGGTTTGTGATCATGGGTCCGCTCTCGGGATGGCTCTCAGACAAGTACGGTGCCCGCTGGTTTGCCACGTCCGGCCTGCTCCTGATTGCCCTTTCGTTTATCCTCCTTGCCTCACTGCCCTATAATTTCGATTACCCCATTTTTGCCGTCGCGCTCCTCATTATGGGCATCGGCAACGGCATGTTCGGATCGCCGAACATTGCATCCATTATGAACTCCGTACCCCCAGAGGACCGGGGTGTCGCATCGGGTATGCGGTCGATGCTGCAGAACAGCGGGATGGTCATCTCCATGGCCCTGTTTTTTACTATCGTCATCGTGAGCCTGACGCAGCTGTTCCCCCCGGAACTTGCGACATCGCTGACGAGCGCCGGTGCGCCGGGGCTTGTCGCTCCCATGAGTTCTATCCCCCCGACAGGGGCGTTGTTTGCCGCGTTTTTGGGCTACAACCCGGTCCATGCCCTCCTTCTTGGCCTGCCCCAGTCTGCCGTCGCCGCCATCAGCCCGGCGACGATCACGGTCCTGACCGGCACCACCTGGTTCCCGACTACGCTCGCGCATGCTTTCATGCCCTCGCTCAGGATCTCCTTCTACATCGGAGCCCTGTTCTCCGTTATCGCCGCGATACTAGCCTCAATGACCGGCTCGCGGTTCGTCCACGAACTCCAGGGGAAGCAGGAGAAACCCGGAGAAGAAGTGCCCGGGTCCGTGGAGGATGTCGTTATCGATGTTACCGGGGAGATATGACGCTGTCCTTGGGGTTCGCGGCCCTGAGATGAGCTCCCACTCCCTCGTGCCTGAAAGAGACTGAAGCATCAGTCATGGCGCAGGACCGGCCAAGAAAAAAGGTTTCATTCTTTCCCGGTGATACATTTCACTGGAGTTTTCCCACGGAGCATCGTGATGGTCTTTTCCCTCGCTACAGAACGGCTGATTTTAGAGGATATGAACAGCCAGGACCTCGCCGACATGCAGCGCCTCGCCCGCGACCGGAACGTCATGCGGTACGTGCTCATATGGCTTGAGAACGATGAGCAGGTCGCCGGTTTCGTGCAGCACGCGATCGATGAAGCAGCGCAGGCCAGCCGGAGGGATTACGAGCTTGCGATCCGGATACCGGGCACGCGGGAATTTGCCGGCTTTGCGATGCTCGATATCGAGCCTGGGCAGCCGACCACGGCAGAGGTAGGATGCATCCTGCTGCCAGATTACTGGAAAAACGGGTACGCGTCGGAAATCCTCCGGGTGCTCATGGTGTTCGGGTTTGAGACCCTGTCCCTGCACCGGGTGTACGGGAAGTGCGACGATCTTAATGTGGCATCGGCCCATGTGCTGGAAAAAGGCGGGCTCCGGTACGAGGGCACGATCCGCGAGCATGTCTGGCTCCGGGATCACTGGCGGTCGAGCCGGTATTATGGGATGCTTGCCGGGGAATATTTGGCCGGGCAGTGAGAGGGATGCCCTGACCCGGGGGCTGCTCCTTTTTTCCGGCAGGGAACTGATGGGGGTCGCATGGGTACAAAGTGATCCGGGGCATCAGGGTCTGTCAATAAATATCACTTCAGGAAAATGAGGGCTTTGCACATCGTATGAAGCCGCCAATTACAAAAAGGGATCATGTGACCCCCTACATGGTCTTCACATTTTTGCCCGGATTCTGGTTGGGTTTTGGGTGGATTTTACGAGAGAGAATTAAGCGGGTTTGTGGAGCTTGGATGTGCGAAGAGTGTGAGGGGTGTCACATTAGGGAAAAGTGTAGGGTAGGGGGGGTCATTGTGCTCATGACCGGGGTACCTGAAACAGCGGATGTGTACATCTTTTTGAGATCGAAAAGGCTGGATTGCAGCGATCATCTATAAAGACAGAAATATCTGTGGCCTCAGATTCCAAAGAAGAGCACTCATCATGAAAGCCACTATGTCAGATTCAAAACCGATCCCCTTCTGGCAGGTGTCATTGATGATAACGGTCCTGGCGTGTGTACTGGTGGCGGCCGGATGCACATCGTCATCCCCTGCCCCGGGAATTCCCGCAGGAAATGCTACTACCCCGACAACCCCCTCCATTACCCTCTCGGCAGGTAACCTCCCACCCGCGCCACCACCGGTCCAGTGCCCGCAGGAAAGCAACAGCTCGTTTACGATCCTTCGGGGAGATCCGTTTTCCTTCCAGGGAGCGGCTCCCTCAGGGAATGTTTCAGAGGTATGGGTCTGGATCTTCGGACAGAATTCCTCGGCAGTTTCCACTGTTGCCGTACAGCAGAACCAGCCGTTCATTTTCAGGCTGGCGGGCGAACAGACATCCGCGATGATCGACGGAACGTATCGGATCCTTTTTGAAATCCCTTCTTCGGGAAGTTCGTATGGCATGAGAATTGCCTCTGTCGGTAAGCAGAACGACACGTTCCTCTATGATCCGCAGGGGATCAGGGTTCTGGATTTTGGCGATATCACGGAGAACCAGATCAGCGGAATGGTGGCGGCAGCTACTGTTGAACGGGCGATCCGGGAGACGGGCACCGAAAACGTCACCGGCATCACCCTTCAGATGGATGAGCCGGAGATCACGATCGATCCCATACCTGACCACGTCATCGGAGATACCATTACTATCGGAGGAACCACGAACCTGCACCCCGGGGAAATGCTCACCGTACAGATTTATGATGGCGATTTCCACCCCTGCGCTAAGTGCCAGGTGGTGAGCAATGATTCAGTCGAGAACTGCTGCGGAAGTTTCGCACCACAGGTCGTTGTCAGGCCCGGGAATTGCGGAATCAATACCTGGTCTCTGGACGTCAATACCTCCTATCATGATTTCTCTGCTGGAGAGCCATACGTGGTTGCATCTTCAGGAAGGGACGGACTCGCATTGAATGTGACCCTTTTCAATATTCTGGCCGTTCAAAACACCCCCGATCCATTTCATTATGTCACCATCAACCCACCAGTAACTTCCCCCAACGAAAATGCCATACAGTTATCCGGGACCGCGAGTACTGATTTTGGCCCGAACGACAAATTCCTTCTGCGGATCACTTCGGATTCCGGCGCCACGGTCATAGCCGTTGTCCCAGCAGTCTTTGAAGGGATGGGATACGGCTGGAATTATACTGCGGACATGTCGGTACTCTCCCCGCTCAAATCGTACGCGGTCAATATCACATCCGTGAATAATGCTAGGATCCGGAATTCCAGTGTGTTTACGGTGTAATCATTCGTGAGCCCTGCTGCTTTCAGAAAAGGAACGAGGGAACCCACCCCTTCGGAGTCGCTCGGCCGCAGTTGACGAGAGATTATCCGATCTAATACTCATTTACTTTCACTCTTCAATCCGATATCCTTAATACTCCCGATCCTTCAGATGTAGTTAGGAAATTCGCATGAAGGGATTCGTTCCGACGCCACCATCCATTGTCGATCATATGGTGGCGAAACTATTTGAAAAAAAATTCCCGAGCCCTGATGATACTCTTCTGGATCCCGGCTGCGGGGGGGGAGCGTTCATTGAAGGAATTATCCGGTGGTGTGAAAAAAATAACCGGGATGTCCCTCGCATTACCGGCATTGATTCTGATCCGAAACACATCGCTGTCGCTCGCGAAAAATTTTCAGAATACCCTTCAATACAGATCAGAAATGAGGATTTTCTTCTGCGTATTCCTGGAACATTTAATTTTATCATTGGCAACCCGCCGTATGTTCCTATTACCGGACTAACTGATCAGGAAAAAAACATATACCGCACTCTGTTTCAATCAGCAACAGGCCGGTTCGATCTCTATTTCCTTTTCTTTGAACAGGCATTGAACTGTCTCGAAAATGAGGGAAAACTGGTCTTCATAACTCCGGAAAAATATCTCTCGGTAAAAAGTGCATCCCAACTTCGGCTTATTCTCTCGGGATACTGCATCAACGAGATTGATTTGGTCCATGAGCAAGCATTCGGAAATCTTGTTACCTACCCGGCAGTAACCACAATAATTCATAAAAAATCCGATTCGCCAACTGCGATTATTTTCCGTGACAGTCAGAAAAAATCTGTTCAATTACCGAGAGATGGGACATCTGCCTTCCCGGCCCTGTTTGGTAAAACAAAAAAGAAAGCCGGCTATTGCACTCTTGGCGACCTGTGTATTCGCGTCAGTTGTGGAGTTGCAACAGGTGCGGACGCTGTCTATGTTCACAAAAAGAACAAGATCGCCTCGAGTCTGAAAAAGTATGCGTTTCCAACAATAACCGGGAGAGATTTATCAATTAATTCATCGAAGGTCCAGTCGGATCTCGAAATGATTGTGCCCTATGAAGCAAACGGGAAATTAATCCCGGAAAATCAGCTCGGTGCATTGGAGACCTTCCTGCGTATGCCGGAAAATCTCACCCGCCTGCTGAAAAGGACATGTGCTGCAAAAAAACCCTGGTATGCCTTCCATGAAAATCCGCCCCTCCCCCAGATCCTGCAACGGAAAATCCTCTGCAAGGATATCACGGATACGCCGTTCTTCCGGATTGATTATTCGGGAGAGATTGTTCCCGGTCATTCGGTGTATTATATCATCCCGAAGAATCCGGATCTTCTCGAAGCTCTTCATGAGTACCTCAATTCCGACGAGGTCAGGTTGTGGCTGGAATCAAACTGCCAGCATGCAGCGAACGGGTTTCTCCGGTTGCAAAGCACAATATTAAAACAGATCCCCGTTCCATTCAGCATTCTGGAAAATGACTGGTTATTATTCCAGAAATTTCCACATCTTCACGATCCTGAAGAATCCGGTGAGATAGCCGGCTAAACGGATGATATGATGAAAACGCCCTTTGATGAAGTGATTGACCACATCGTGACAGAACATTATCACAATCATCGCCAGGAGATGCATTCAGATCTCGTCAGCTTGGGGATATTCCGGGATCTGATGCAAAAATGTCCGGAACTGCGACATGATATTGATAATCACATCGTCAAACATTGGCTAAATGTTAAATCTCCAACAAAACGGGGAAGGAAGATGGATCTGCTCATCGGTGAGCCAGATTCCTCTGGCGATCCAGATCTCCAGAACGTCAGAATCTGTATCGAAAACAAATCGGTCATTACTGCTCACCGGAACCGTGACGCCAGATTCGATGACCTTTACGAAGTATTACAGGATCTCCATGGGATAAAATCCGAGATCATCATGGGAGCCACCGTCATGGTGGGGATGGCTGAAAGGGTACTGAACATTCCCGATGGGGTCAAATCCCATTTCAAGAAGAGGGCCCGCGAGTTTCAGGACACCGTTGTGCCGCGATTATCTTCGGGAGATCAGAAATTATGGGATGATTTCCCGGAGGATATCAGTGAAAACCGGGTGAACGATCCTGCCCAGACAATGAGAAAATTTCAGGCTCTTCCTACCCGGAAGATTGGACTTACGCATGTCAAAGGTTACGATTACATTCTCTATGTCCCGGTTTTCATTGACAATGTGAACCGCCCATATCTTGCCCGGGAGAACAATCTGGGTATAGATATCGATGCGGAGTACCAGAAGATGCTGAATCAGATTTGTTCAGCGTATAGGACGAGATGGCATTTGTAAGATCGAGTATGGAAAATGTCAAAAAAATTACAAATATTACTCGAAAAGGCAGCAAAATTGTACAATTCGTATCAATATGATGATGCTCTGAGCGTTATTGCCTCTCTCTCAAAACAAGAAAAAAACAGTCTTCCCGCAAGAACGCTGAAAGCTGCAATTTTAATCGAAAGATGGAATGGAGGCATTCAATCTAGAAACGAGATTTTTGAAGCAATTAATCATTTAGAAATTGCGACTGAAAAGGATCCAAAAAATAAGAAGCATTATTTGTATAATCTTGGCAACGCATTCCAAAAACTAGCAATTTCTGATCTTAGTATGAATAAGAAAAAATTGAATCCAGAAATAATAAAGAATCTTGAAAATGCAAAAAATCATTTTGAAGAATCATTAAAACTGGATGACAATCAGCCAGAAATATGGATAAATTTGGGAAATACCTACAATAACTTAGGCCGGTATTTAGAAGGAATCGAATGCTACGATAATGTGATTGCAAGAAATCCTACCCACTATAACGCATGGGCAGCGCGAGGAACGTGTTCTTGGCATCTTTCAACATTTGTAACAAATGAACAAGACAAGAAATTGTTAATGCATCACGCGATGACATTTTTAAAACTGGAATATTTTTTGAATCCAAACAATCCAACAAATCCGTCTCTAAAAAAAATTGCTGATGACTATTTTACCAAAAATAAACTCGAGTTCAATCCAGAACCAATCCTGCAACAACTAACGCCACGAAAAAAGAGAGTTCTTGGCAAGAATTTTAATTATTACAAAGAATCATCTGAAAATTTTCAAGAGTTTTACCAGATTTTTTGTGAAGAACATGGACTTTTTCTTAATGTTCATTTTGATTGTCAGGAATGCTCATCTAAATCATTAGATTTAATTGATTTTAAGTTTGTTACGTCAATACACGACAATAAAAAACCATATGAGTTGATGAAGAAATGGCTTGCTTTGAGGGATGATTATAAGACTGCACGAGCGACTCTTGCATTAGCTCAATTCAGACCTAATGAAACGATTTTCTTAGATAAGCAACGATACGAGCCAGATTACAGTTTAAATTATCTTTTCAATGTTGAATTGTTAAAACAGTCATTTGTTTCGATTATGAACATGTACGATAAAATTGCGCTATTCTTGAATGATTATGACGAATTGGGGTTAGAAGATTCAAAAGTTAATTTCTGGGGAGATACAATTTTCACGCAAACTGACATAATGGAAAAAAACTCATGGAATTGTCATCTCGTAGCCATGGATAGTATTCGAAGAGATTTAGATGGAAGAGCCTCTACGGATAATAAATTTAAAAAGATGGCCGACATCCGAAATTATGTTACTCATAGATATTTTAACTTGCATGATATCGTGGATTCAAAAAACATAACTTATCCTTACGATCCAGAAAACACAAAGATCAGAAATCCAGAATACCCTATGAATATCCACGAATTTTTTAATTTGACTATAAATGCGATGCAAAATGTCAGAAATCTTCTTTTTTCGTTATCATTTTTTGTTAGCGAAAAAGAGAAAGAAAAAAGTAAGGACATTAGTGGAATAATTCCTACGATGGAATGGACAATCGATTGGGACAAGAATCCTGAATTAAAGAAAATTGCAGATGATATGGCCGAAGAAATTAAAAAAGCCCAGCGAAAATTATGCGATGATGTTTTGGATGCGCTAAGGAAAGACGGATATTTGAATAGTGAATAGAAGATTTAACATCCCTCCATTAGTCTGTTCTACCCCCAATCCACGATCACCTTTATTTCCCCTGACATCAATATTTACAGACCCAAGCTCGGAACCCGCAAATACGGGACGGCATGGTGCAAAGACTATGGCAGAAGTGGTCGAGGTTTTAGTACCCGGCGGAAAGGCAACAGCGGGTCCACCATTAGGACCCTCGCTCGGACCACTCGGTATTAACGTGAAGGCAGTAGTCGATGAGATCAACAAGAAGACCGCCTCATTCAACGGAATGCAGGTCCCGGTCAAGATCGAAGTCGACGCAAAGAAGAACTTCACAGTCTCGGTGGGTATCCCCCCGACGACGGCACTCATCAAGAAAGAGGCCAATATCGAGAAAGGATCCGCAGAGCCCAACGTCAAAGTGGCAGGGAACCTGCCATTCGAGGCCGCAGTCAGAATTGCCAACATGAAACTCGAAGGAATGCTCTCCTACGAGCTCAAGACCGCAGTCAGAGAGGTCGTGGGCACGTGCGTGAGCATGGGTGTAACCGTTGACGGTAAGCGCGCGAAGGACGTGCTCACCGACATCGCAGCTGGCAAGTATGACAGCGTCCTTGTGAAATAACCGGAGAACACCATAGGAGATCGAAGGGTTCGGTCGCAGACTATGGAGGAATCAGATGGTTGATAGGGCCAAAATTCTGGAAGCCGTAAACACGGCGATTGAAAAGGCGCCAAAGAGAAAATTCTCTGAGAGCATCGATATTACCATCAATCTCAAGAATATCGATATGGCGCAGCCGAAAAATCGTATCGACGAGACGGTTCTTCTTCCCCACGGTACCGGTGAGAATAACGGTATCTGTGTCATCGGGAAAGGGGACATCGTCACGCAGGCAAAGGAAGCCAAGGTTGAGCTTATAATCGGCCCTGAAGAGGTAGAACGGCTCGGAGGCGCTCCCCGTGAGGCACGCCGGGTCGCAAGCACCTACAAGTACTTCCTTGCCGAGACCGCGGTCATGCCGCAGGTCGGTCGTTTCTTAGGTCCCCGGCTCGGTCCGCGGGGCCGGATGCCGATGCCGATCCCCGGGCAGACTGATATCCGTCCGATTGTCGAACGTCTCCGGAAGTCGGTGAAGATCCGCACGAAAGACAAGACGGTCTTCTCGACAAAGGTAGGCACGACGGCAATGACGCCGGAGCAGGTCGCCGAGAACATTGATGCGGTCGTCAAGCGTATCGAGTCTGTTCTTGAACAGGGTCACCTGAACGTCCGCTCGGTCTTTATCAAGACCACGATGGGCCCGTCCGTGAGGCTGGTATAATGGCAGTCTATACCCACCACCTGCCCGCATGGAAAAAGGACGAGGTTGCGGAGATCAAGAAGCACGCAAAAGAGTACACGCTGATCGGGCTTGTCGACATGTACGGCATTCCCGCACAGCAGGTGCAGCAGATCCGCAGGAACCTCCGGGGCAAGGCAGTCATCAAGGTGACACGAAACACCCTGATCGAGCACGCGCTCGGCGAGATTGGCGGGGACGCAAAAACCCTCACCAAGTACATCTCGGGTCACTCCGCGATGATCTTCTCCAACGACAACCCGTTCAAGCTGTACAAGCAGCTCGAGAAGACCAAGACCAAGATGGCCGCAAAGGCCGGCGAGACCGCTCCCGAGGATATCGTTGTCGAGAAGGGGCCCACGAGCTTCAAGCCCGGCCCGATTGTCGGTGAGCTCCAGCAGGCCGGCATTCCCGCAGCGATTGAAGGCGGCAAGGTCAAGATCAGGGAGACCAAGACCGTCGTCAAGAAAGGCGCAGTCATCTCGGCAAAACTTGCCGTTGTGCTCGTCAAACTGGACATCAAGCCCATGGATGTGGGACTTGCCCTCCAGGTAGCGTTCCACGACGGAAACCTCTACGAGCCGTCCGTGCTCGCAGTGGACGAGACGAAGTTCCTCGCCCAGCTCCAGCTTGCCGGTCTGCAGGCGTTCAACCTGTCGGTGAACGCAGCAATCCCCACGAAAGAGACCATGGCACCGATCCTGACCAAAGCCGTCAGGGATGCACGCGGTCTTGCGATCGAGGCGGCAATCTACGAGAAGGATGTTGTCGATGCGATTATTGGTAAAGCCCAGAGAGAAAGCCAGGTGTTAAAGACCCTGGTAAAATAAAATTATTGAGGTGAATTTAAGATGGAGTATATCTATGCAGCACTTCTCCTGCACAAGGCAGGTAAGAAGGTCGATGAGAACGGCGTCAAGGCAGTACTTACCGCCGCAGGTGTAGCAGCGAACGAGTCACGCATCAAGGCGCTCATTGCAGCCCTCGATGGTGTGGATATTGAAGAGGCCATCAGCAAGGCAGCCGTAGCACCGGTCGCCGTTGCAGCCGCAGCACCCGCAGCGGGTCACGCAGCACCCGCCCATGAAGAGCACAAGGAAGAGGACAAGAAGGCAGAAGAAGAGAGCGGCATGGCAGGGCTCGGTGCCCTGTTCGGCTAAATCTTTTTTTTCTTCTTCGTTTCTCTTGTACGTAATAATCATCTTTTCTTACCGCAATCCTGGCGAGCGGATGCGCCGACAGCCCACAGTTCCGCCGGATTCACCACGCAATCCCGGGCGGGTCTCATTCCGGATGTATACCGGGATCTTCATAGACACGGCAACATTTTCCGAAAAGTCCCGGTATATACCTTCGGCCGTTCTAGGTTCAGGCACGCAAAGGAGCACATGCGTCATATCAAAGGTGAAAAGAATGCCAGCAAAAGTAACTACATCTCCAGATCCGGCACCATTCGAACTTGCGCTGGTCAGCCAGCTGACCCGGATTTCCGGAAAGATCGATGATTATTTCGCGTCGTCTCCAGAGACCCTGCATGACGAGATATCCCGCTCATATCAGCAGGATGCGGGCAACAAGGAGCCCGGCACACCGGTTCGGGCGGTTCAACCGGATCTGAGGCCGGTGTCGCGGTACGAACGACGCTCGTGAAAAGGGGGATCGCGTATAAGCATCGGAAGGGATCCCGGACAAGGATGTCGTATGTGCAGGAGTCAGATGGGGTGATGGGGCGGATACGGCCCCCCTTTCCCCCATCCTGCTTTCCACCAATCCGGTACGGATGGCGATATCCCACACGGTCCGGACTAGTGTTTCCCAATGGAGGTCAAGCCCCCGAGCCCCGCATTCTAGACCGTTACGCCCACGTAGATGTTGTTTTTCGCCGCGACGATCTTCACCCGGACCTGTCCCGATTTTTTATCGCAACCGAAGACCGAGACCACCCGGTTCCGGGCGACGCCGAGCTGTTCCCCGTGGATCCAGCCGGGAGCCTTGATCTCGACCGTCGCTTTCTCGCCTTTGGCAAACACCTGCGGGAGCGAGGGCCGGCGCACGGTACCAAAATCCCGCCCTGCATCGAGGCGGAGGTTCAGGCCGGATGATTTCTCCCACACTTTGATACTTCGGTTGAAAAACTGCCACCAGCTCTGGACTTTCACGCCTTTTGGTGTCCTGCCGTACTTATAGCGCTCGAACTTCTGGATGCCGAGCGGCGGAAACCGCTTTCCCGCCCCGCATTCCTGCGCAAATCCGATAAGTTTTGGGATCTCCGCATCGTTGATGCCCGGCATAAAGACCGGCGCAATGAGGAGATCCATGGAACTTTTCACAACTGCTTTTGCTGCACCTTTGACCTTGTCGATATCGTAAAAGTCCACGCCGGCGAGAGTGCGGGCGAGCGCCGGTTCGAGCGCGTGCAGCGAGAGGTTGACCCGGTCGAGCCCTGCTTTTGCAAGCGCCGCGATCTTTGCATCGTCAAGGAGTGTGCCGTTTGTCTGGAGCGAGACGGTGCTAACGGCGTCGATGTTTTTGAGCGCCGCAACCAGCTCGGGAAGCCGGGGATACATGAGCGGTTCGCCCGGGGAATCGATGTGGCACTCGACACCCGTTCCCTTGAACGGCGCAATCTCTTCGACAGCGGAAAGGAGATAGTCCAGTTCTACTTCGTAACTGGTGGCCCGGGTTGTCGAGCATGGGCCGGCATCGACCGAGCAAAAGGGACAGTTTAAGTTGCAGCCGCAGCTCGGGCGCACCTGCAGGAGGCTCGTGCCCCGGTCAATAATACCAAAATAGAGCGACCCGACAAGGGGAATATCGGATTCAGCCGTGATACGGACATGTGCCATAACTTCTCCATGCCCGAAAAGGTTCAGCCACCGTTTACCGGAACCTGCATCCCTGCCATTTTCCCCGGAAGATCACCGGGCGGGGTTCGTCCATCTGCGGGAGCAGGTACTCGAATGCATCCTTGTCCACTGGCTTTCTCCCGTTCTTGCGGCAGAACTGGGCAAAGGTGTCATACATGATATCGAGCGGGATGGTCCCCGAAGGGTCGCCGACGAGCAGTTTCTGGTGGAACTCCCAGATCCCCTCGAACTCTGCATCATCATCTTTCTGGGGCCTGACAATTCCGATGTTGATCTCGGCGCTGATACTCTTTTCATCAGCCGCAGCCTTGATTTCGAGGAAGTAATCATGCACCGCCGCGAGCCCCTGGCGGAGCTCGGTGAGCTCCTTTTCCAGACTCTGGAGCCTCTTTTCCTGTTCCTGAATTAAATCCAGCGGATACATCACAGCTGATCTCATCTTTGTACTTCCGTCAAGATAAAATGCTTGTTTTTTTTGGATTTTACCGGTGATGGATCCCGGCATCCCCGGTTTTTGCGAGACTTCCTGCCCAGACACACTGGCCAAAGGAGACACACCCGTCGCCGGGAGGGTACGCATCGTTAATGACAAGGGAAAGCCCGGCCCGGGTGATCTCTGAACGGATGGTCTCCCGGATCGCCCGGTTCGCGACAACACCCCCGCTCAGTGCTACAAGGGAAATGTCGTCATGTTCTGCCGCGTGGATGGCAAGCGCGGAGATCCCTCTGGAGAGGTTGTACTGGATGGATGCCGCGATGTTGCGGACGGCATTTTTGTCGCTGGGCGGAGTCTGGGAGAACTGCGAGAGCGCGGTTTTGAGGAGCGCCCGGGTTGAGAGAATTTCGCACCCGCCGGCATTTGAAAATACCGGCTCCCACGCTTCCGCGGTCCCGCCCGCCGCAGCCGCTTCGAGTTTCATTGCAGGTTCGCCATCGTAAGTGCGCTCGCGGCAGCAGCCGAGCAGCGCAGCTGCCGCATCGAGCACCCGGCCGGTACTGCTTGTCATCGTGACGTTGAACTTCCCTGCGACCTGTTTTTTGATCACGCCGAGTTCTACGTCCGACCAGCCTCGGTCAGCGAGGAGTGCAAGGCACTTCTCATCCGGCAGGATGCCGTACAGCATCCGCTCCGGGAACCGGGTGGCAAGGTCGCCGCCCGGCATTGCGACGGGTTCGAGATGGGCGACCCGGGCGAGTTCCGGCACCTGCCCGGCAAAGACTTCCCCGCCCCAGACCGTGCCGTCGTCCCCGTACCCGACGCCGTCGATGGCGATCCCGATGCAGGGTTCGGTCGTCGTCGCGGCGATATGCGCACGGTGGTGCTGGACCGGCACAAGGCCGAGCCCCTGCTCCGCCGCGATCTCTTTTGCAAACCGGGTCGAGAGGAACTGGGGGTGGAGGTCATGGGCCACAAGTTCGTATCTGGCCCCGAGCAGCCGCGAGAGCTTGGCGATAGTCTCCTGGAGGTATTCGAGCGTTGCCGGGTTACGGACATTGCCCACGTGGGGGGAGGTGACAGCAAACCCGTTTTTGTAGATCGTCGCATTCGCGTTCAGTTCCGGGCCGACGCCGAGGATGCAGTACGGGCCGAGATCGATGGCGGTCCGTTTCGGTGCAATGCCCCGCGAGAGCCGGAGGATATAGCCGTCGCGCACGACCGAGTCGTCCACCCTGTTCGTGATGGTCCGGTTGTGGACAAGGAAATAATCCGCATCCCGTGCGAGTTTTGCAAGGGCCACATCCGTATCGGTGATCATCGGGTAGCCGGGCATGTTCGCGCTCGTCATGATCAGGAGCGGGTGTGAAAGATGCGAGAAGAGAAGGTGATGGAGCCCGGTGTAGGGAAGCATGCAGCCGATGGTGTGCAGGTTGCTGATGGTGTGGTGCGAGGCATGAGCGCGTTTCTCCAGAACCACGATGGGGTGGACTGGACTCTCCAGCAGTTCCCGCTCCGCGTTTGAGACCACCGCGATCCGATCGATGACACCCGGGCGCACCATGACCGCGAACGGCTGCTCGATCCGGCCGAGGCGTGCTTTGAGTTCGCCGGATGACTCTTCTATGCAGGCAAGGTGGAAGCCCCCGACGCCCCGGATCGCGAGGATCTTCCCGGCGTCGAGCAGGGCCGCCGCTTCCCGGATCGGGTCGCCGCACAGGACATCGGCCCCGGTCCGGTCCATGAGCCGGAGCTCAGGACCGCAGCTATGGCAGGCAATCGTCTGTGCATGGTGGCGTCGGGAGTCCGGGTCGCCGTACTCCTCCGCGCACGCCCGGCACATCGGAAACGTGTCCATGCTTGTCCGCTCCCGGTCGTACGGAACTTTCTGAATGATGCTGTACCGGGGGCCGCAGTTTACGCACGAGGTTGCCCAGTAGCCCTCGTATCTGCCGCCCGGTGTGAAAATATCTGTTATACAATCGTCGCAGATCGCAATATCGGGAGGGATCATACCGGAAAACGAGCCGGTCCCGCTTTTGAGGATAACAAATCCGTCCGGGATATCGGCAGTCGTATCTGTCACGTCAACAGAATCGATCCGGGACATCGGCGGGCCCCGGGAAACTGCCGCAAGAAATGTGTCGAACTGATCGCCCCGGGCGAAGATCTCCACTTCGCTCCCAAGGTTCTTTACCGAGCCCGCGATCCCGTACTCGCAGGCGCGGGCATACACAAAAGGGCGGAACCCGACACCCTGCACGATGCCGCGAACTGAAATTCTGCCCCTTTTTTGCATGGTTTGTGCCGCATAAATTTATTGCT